>Ga0182740_1001007_pt1 | contig 21153 bp, 17 predicted proteins | sample eDN5th37CKraftBY_FD_128872 | JGI IMG/M metagenome (GOLD analysis project Ga0182740, IMG submission 128872) | Enriched backyard soil microbial communities from Emeryville, California, USA - eDNA 5th pass 37_C Kraft BY (version 2) (version 2) | ecosystem: Environmental > Terrestrial > Soil >...
CAGCACGTTCTCCGCGGCCATGCCGCTGACCAGCGCGCCGACGCGCTGCTTGAAGCCATCGTGATCCAGCTTCCCGCGCCGAGCCAGACTATGCGCATGCGCATAGGCCGCGCCGGCGAGCGCCGCGGAATAGGAGAGCGCCGGCAGCTTGTGCTGCGCGCGGAAGGTGTTGAGGTCGAGGGCGAGCGAAGGGGTGGAGAAGCTTAGGACAATCAAGATCGCACAACGAATCTTCATGAAGGCCGTTCTCCGATTCGCTAATTTCACTCCGGATATTCAACTGCCAAAATTCAATTGAGAGCCAATGTGGGCACCGCCATCTTTGCGGCGCCGCTCTGCCCAGTCGACTAGGCAAAGATACTCCTCGTCAAGTTGGCTGGCCGAATACTTCGAGAGACGCAAATTCTTCGAGCCAAAAAAATGAAGTGAAGAAAGCAATATATTTCGCGATAGTCTTTCGGCTTCATAAAGGATCTCTCCCAGGCTCAATCTCGCGGGAGAGCGCGATCCGTGTAATAGCTTTGAGCGCATTGTGTACACTTTTTTCAGCAGTTGGCGATCATTAGGTCCGTCGATTCCGCCTGCGCATAAGAGCGCCGCTCCTCTTTCGGCAATCCTGTCTGCTAGGTATTTCTCGTCTTTAGTGGTCACGGTTCTCTCAACTGCAGTCACGAATTTTACCAGCTGCGAAGCGGGGTGCGTGTCGCGCGCCCCTTGGCCAAACCAGCCGCTGGCGTCGATGAAGCGCTGAGCCAATGGGGCCGGGCTTTGACTTAGATGGACTTCCGATATGGAGATTCCCATCAATTCAACTAGAGCGCTTGCACCGTTTGCCAAAACCAAGTTCCACCAATCATCGACTAAATGCTCGCCCTCCGATTGAAGCGACACAGATATGTTGGCTGCTCCCTTGGAATTGATGGCTATGGTGCTTCGTCGGTCCTTAAAGTAGTTTGGCCCACCGACGCGCATTTTCGATGAGTGGCTCGCGCCGATCATTAAATGAATGCAGTCTAACGCGCTTTGTACCATGGCCGCTGCTTTGGAGGCGGACTGTTTCGGGTCGCATCCCGGCACGTCAACTTCGGCTATCCACCCAAAGCCCTCGAAGTATTCGAAGGCATGGCGTGACAACTTTTCGGACAATTCGTCTGTCTTTGCGAAGGCCTGTAAAGAATCTTTGTGTTCTTCTAGTGCAATTGAAGTTTTGGTGAAGGTGACAGGCCCTATCGAAATTTTATGCGGAACAGGATCGTTCGCGAGATGGCATGGAATCAAGTGTGTTGTGTCGACAATCGCTAAAGCTGCCGTCTGAATTGCTTTGTTTGCCACGTATTGGCATTGTTTTGCATCGACTGGGTTGGCCTCTCGTAGAAAATGATTTGCAATTTCCTTTTTTAGCTCTCTCAGTAGTGGGCCCTTGGCGAGCCGACCAGTGAGATTGGTGTTTCGAAGGGCTTTTTCGGCTAATTGTGACAATCGTCGTTCTGCAGCGATTCCGCATATTAAGTGACCGTTGCCTCGTGGGTGGGGGATTGTGCTCAAATGGTCGGAGACTGTGAGCTGTTTGAGCGACGCCATATCCATTTTTGAAAAGCGGACTACTTCAGAAAGAACAAATTCGACATCTTCAGACATTTTTGACATGCGGCGGTCTCGCAAGTCGGCGGGCGCTCACTCCGCCGCTTCGGCCTCAACGCGGAACGGGATTGCGGCGACGACAGCGTCAGCAGCATCAGCCTGAAACTCTGGATCGCCGCGCAGCTCATCGATCGTGCGCGGGGCTGGCAGGTGCCGGCTGCCATCCGTGTTCTGCCAGTCCTCAGCCGCGAAAGTCAGGACGTCGGCCGCCATCTGCATGGCCTCGTCGATCGAGTCGCCGCCGGTGACGATGCCTGGCAGATCGGGAAAAGACACGCCGTAGGAGCTGTCGGCTTCCTTATGGATAAGAGCGATGTAATGCGGCATCGATCAATCCTTCGGCCAACCGGCCTGCTTGTAGATGCTGCGTACTGTTCCGGCCGGTATGTCACGCCTGGGATGCGTCACGATCACCATACGGTGCTTCTCTTTGTGGACGAATTTGTGGTGCGAACCGCGCACCGAGACCTGCTCGAAACCGTCCTGCAGCAACCGGCGAATGATATCACGGCTATCGCGCAGCATGGAAATCCCATGTCGGCTCTACGGCGGGCCGTCACAGGCTAAACCCTCTCCACGAAACTATCCACCACGCGCTTTTCGCCCGCCTTGTCGAAGGCGATGGTCAGCTTGTTGCCGTCCACGGCGGTGACGTTGCCGTTGCCGAACTTCAGATGAAACACGCGGTCGCCGGGTTTGAAGCTGGAGGCGGGGCCGGATGATTTGGCGATCAGTTCGCCTTCGATGGTGAGCGGGGTGCGGGGTTTGGATTTACCCCCCTCCCTGTCCCTCCCCCTCAAGGGGGGAGGGGACGATGTGGCGCCGCCGGCGCGCCCTCCGAAGGAAGAAGAAGAAGCGTCGTCGCCGTAATCCTCATCCTGATTGAACACGCCATCCGGCACATAGCGCGGCGCGCCGTTCTCATTGAAGCCGCCACTGCCGCGGCGGCCTTGCGCGCGCTGCCAGCCGGGCGTCGTGTAGCGCGAGCCGAAGGAATTCATCTCGTCGAAGCGCGACGGGCCGTAGCCCGACATGCCGAAGCCGCCGGTGCCGCCCGGCGGCTCCTTCACCTCGACATGCTCGGCCGGCAGTTCGTCGAGAAAGCGCGACGGGATGTTGCTCTGCCACAGGCCGTGCACGCGGCGGTTCGTGGCGAAATAGATCTTGGCGCGCTTGCGCGCGCGCGTCAGGCCGACATGGGCGAGGCGGCGCTCTTCCTCGAGGCCGGATTTGCCCTGCTCGTCGAGCGAGCGTTGATGCGGAAACAGGCCTTCCTCCCAGCCGGGCAGGAACACGGTGTCGAACTCGAGGCCCTTGGCGGAATGCAGCGTCATGATGCTGACCTTCTGCTCACTGTCGCCTTCGGCCGTGTCCATCACGAGCGAGATGTGCTCGAGGAAGCCGGCGAGGTTCTCGAACTCCTCCATCGAGCGCACGAGTTCTTTCAGGTTCTCCAGGCGGCCGGCGGCGTCGGCGGAGCGGTCCTTCTGCCACATCTCGGTGTAGCCGCTCTCGTCGAGCACGATCTCGGCGAGTTCAGTGTGCGGCAGCGTATCGCGCTGCTTGCGCCAGCGCGCGAAGTTCTCCATCAGCGCGCGCAGCGAATTGCGCGCTTTCGGCTTCATCTCGTCGGTGGACGACATGATGACGGCGGCTTCGGTCAGCGGAATGCGCTGCTTGCGCGCGTAGTCATGCAGCATCTGGATCGTCGCGTCGCCGAGGCCGCGCTTCGGCGTATTGACGATGCGCTCGAAGGCGAGATCGTCGGCCGGTTGGGCGATGACGCGCAGATAGGCGAGTGCGTCGCGGATTTCGGCGCGCTCGTAGAAGCGCGGACCGCCGATGACGCGATAGGGCAGGCCGAGCTGGATGAAGCGCTCTTCGAACTCGCGCATCTGGAACGAGGCGCGCACCAGGATGGCGACCTCGTCGAGCGGATGATCGATGCCCTCGTCGCGCGCGGCGCGCTGCATCTGCTCGATCTCTTCGCCGATGGCGCGGGCTTCTTCCTCGGAGTCCCAGGCGCCGGTGACCTCGACCTTCTCGCCATCGACGTCCTCGGTGTGCAAGGTCTTGCCGAGGCGGCCTTCGTTGTGCGCGATCAGCGTCGAGGCGGCGGCGAGGATGTGGCCGGTCGAGCGGTAGTTGCGCTCGAGGCGGATGACCTTCGCGCCGGGAAAATCGTGATCGAAGCGCAGGATGTTGTCGACCTCGGCGCCGCGCCAGCCATAGATCGACTGGTCGTCGTCGCCGACGCAGCAGATGTTTTTTTGCGCGGGCGTGGCCGCAGCCTGCTCCCTCTCCCCGCTTGCGGGGAGAGGGTCGGGGTGAGGGGGCGCTGCCGTTGTATCGGGCGCGTCCCATGTATCCTCTAACGATACCCCCTCACCCGACGAAGCCTCGCGCGGCTCGGCTTCGTCGACCTCTCCCCGCAAGCGGGGAGAGGTGGAAGAAGAGGAAGGCATCTGCGCCAGCAGCCGCAGCCACAAATACTGCGCGACGTTGGTGTCCTGATATTCGTCAACCAGAATGAAGCGGAAGCGCTGCTGATAATTCTTCAGCACATCGGGATGTTCACGGAACAGGCGGATGCATTCGAGCAGCAGATCGCCGAAGTCGGCGGCGTTGAGCGTCTTCAGCCGCTCCTGATAGGCGGCGTAGAGCTTCTTGCCCTTGCCGTTGGCGAAGGAGGCGGCTTCGCCGGCCGGCACCTGGTCGGGCGTGAGGCCGCGGTTCTTCCAGCCGTCGAGCATCATGGCGAAGACGCGCGCCGGCCAGCGCTTCTCGTCGATCTTCTCGGCCTCGATGAGCTGCTTGATCAGGCGGATCTGGTCGTCGACGCCGAGGATGGTGAAGTCGCTGCGCAGGCCGATCATTTCGGCGTGCCGGCGCAGGATCTTCACGCCAATGGCGTGGAAGGTGCCGAGCCACGGCATGCCCTCGACGATCTCGCCGACCATGTGGCCGACGCGCTCCTTCATCTCGCGCGCCGCCTTGTTGGTGAAGGTGACGGCGAGGATCTGGCTCGGATGCGCGCGGCCGAGGTTCAGGATGTGCGCGATGCGCGTCGTGAGCACCCGCGTCTTGCCGGTGCCCGCGCCGGCCAGCACCAGCACCGGACCGTCGAGCGTCTCCACCGCCTCGCGCTGCTCGGGATTGAGCGCGGCGAGATACGGCAGCTCTCGTTTGGCCTGCGCGCGCGCGGCAATGCCGCCGGCGGCGGGGCGCACCGGCGCGGGCGCTGGTTCGAAGCGTTTGGGGTCGGCCATCAGAAATACGATTCCTTCACGGCCAAGATGGCACTCGAAGGGCGCAATTTCGAGGGCAGGCGGCCAAAATATCCGGCGATTTCGGGCCGGAAATCAGCGGTTTAGCGACGCTTGTGGATTATTTCGCGGCCGGCATCGCAATTCGGCGGCCGACCGCGGCCGGCACCGGCAGCACGGCATGGGCGCGGCGGACCCGTTCCAGCGCCGCCAGCACGTCCTGCGGGAACGGCGCCACCTTCTTGACCGCCATGTCGACAAGCACCGTCATGGTCTCGCAGGTCGCCGACACCCAGCCTTCCTCGGCGTGCAGGAGTTCCTCGTAGACGTGAAAGCGCTTGGCGTCGAAGCCGATGAGCTGTGCGGTAATGCGCAGCGGCGCGTCGATATGCACCTCGCGCAGGTAACGCACATGGCTCTCGACCACCATGGTCGAATGGTTCGTCGCCTTCAGGTAGTCCGGGCCGAGCCCGACCGGCAGGTAGAACTCGTCGATCGCCCGGTCGAACAGCACGTTGTAATAGGCGACGTTGAGGTGGCCATTGTAGTCGATCCAGGCCGGCTCGATCGCCATCACCGAGGACTGGAACGGCGCCGGGTCAATTGTCGCGGGCTGGGGCATCGGGTCTCCTGAAACGCGGAACCGTTCCTATGTATAATAGAGCGTGCGGCGCATCCACTGGGGGACCATGGCAAGAATACCGATCGTTGGCGATATTCCCGATTGGCTGAGCGAGGCGGCCAACCTCACCGAGCTGGCCAAGGGCTCGACCGTGTGGCTCGCCGTCACCGGCCTGTCGCGCGCCGGCAAGACGGTGTTCATCACCTCGCTCGTGCACAATCTCTTGTCGGCGCTGCACAACCCCAACCGCATGCCTCTGCTCCAGGCGGTGGGCGAAGGGCGGCTGCTCGCGGCGCAGCTCGAGGCGGCGCGCGCGCATACGCTGCCGCGCTTTCCCTACGCCGCCAATATCGACGCCATGGCCGGCACGCCGTCGGTGTGGCCGGAGCCGACCGCCGACATTTCCGAGATCGGCGTCGATATCCGTTTCGCGCCGACCGGCCTCGTCGGCAATCTGCTCGGCCGCGTCAGCGGCCACGCGGCGACTCTTCGATTGCGCATCGTCGATTATCCCGGCGAGTGGCTGCTCGACCTGCCGCTGTTGTCGCAGAGCTATGCCGAATGGTCGCGCACGACGCTCGGCCTGTGGAAGCGCGGCCTGCGCGCCAATCTGGCGCGCGACTTCTTCACCTTCGCCGCCGAGCATCCGGCAAGCGAACCAGGCAGCGAAGCCGTGGCCAAGGAGGCTCACGATCTCTACCGCGCGCTGCTCGTCACCGCGCGCGACAAGCACGGCCTCAGCTATCTGCAGCCCGGCCGCTTCGTGCGGCCCGGCGTGCTCGTCGATGCGCCGTACCTGTGGTTCGCGCCGCTCGAAGTGCCGGACGGCGTCGATCGTTTTGCCGCCGGCTCGCTCGGCGCGCTGATGGCCGAGCGCTACGAGGTCTACAAGCGCGAAGTGGTCGAGAAATTCTACGACAGCTATTTCCGCAACTATGCGCGGCAGATCGTGCTGGTCGATGTGTTAGGTGCGCTGCTCGCCGGCCGCGAGGCCTTCGAGGATACGCGGCTCGCCACCGAAGCGATCCTGCAAAGCTTCAAATACGGCCAGCACAACATCCTCACCCGCATCCTCGGCGCCTCGCGCGTCGAGAAGGTGCTGTTTGCCGCGACCAAGGCCGATCACATCCCCGACAGCCAGCGCGAGAACATGAGCACGCTGCTGCGTCACATGGCGGCGCTGCCGGTACTCTCGGCGCGCGGCCGCGATGCGGATATCGACGTGATGGCGCTCGCCTCGGTCGCATCCACCATCGAAGCGACACAGCAGATCGACGGCCGCGATGTCGAGGTCGTCGTCGGCCGCAAGGTCGGCGCCGCGAAACAGGCCAAGTTCCTGAGCGGCGAAGTGCCGGTGCGGCCGCCGCGGCCCGATGAATGGGGCGCGCCGTTCCTCGACGTGCCGGTGTTCGAGCCGCCGCTGATCGATCCGGCGCCGGTCGATGGCATCCCGCACATCAATCTCGATCTGGCGCTCGATTATCTCATTGGAGACCGGCTGCAATGAGCGATGCACGCGACCAACGAGGCCGGCCTTTCGTCATCGAAGAAGACGTGCTCGACGCCGGCAAGTCGGCGCGGTCGTCGTCGCCGATGGTGTTCGCCACCGAGGAGACCGAACGCGTGGTGCCGCGCGAGCGCGCCGTCGTGACGCCGGCCGCGACCGTGCCGCGCAAGCGCGACGGCTGGAAGCGGGCCGGCCTGTGGGCGATCGGCATCGCGATCGCCGGCTGGATCGGCGTCGATGCCTGGCAATGGGTGTCGGATGCCTTCGCGCGCGGCACGACGCAGGGCTGGGTCGCGAGCGGCGTGGTCGGCGTTGGCGTTGCCGGCGCGCTCACCATCATCGGCCGCGAACTGCGCAGCTTCTGGAAACTGACCAGCGTCGAGGACAATCAGCGCCGCCTCACCAACAAGGCGCTGCGGCCCGGCGAGATGCGCGCGGCGATCCGCGACGTCCTCGCCATCGTGCCGAAGGATCGCGAGATCGAGGCGGCGATCGAAAGCTACCAGCGGCAACTGCAACAACATCATACTCCGGCGCAGCAGCTCGAGATGTTGTCGCGTACGGTGCTGGCGCCGCTCGACCGCCGTGCCGAGGCCGTGATCCGCCGCGCCACGGCGGGCGGCTTCGGCATCACCGCGGTGTCGCCGACGGCTTTCACTGACGTGGTGTTCTTCGTCGCCATGGCGGTGCGCATGGTGCGCGGCGTCGCCTCGGTCTACGGCCATCGCCCGACCGCGGCGGCGACAATTCACCTGCTGCGCCGGCTCACCGTCGAAGCCGGCCGCCTCGGCGCCGTCGATCTCGCCGGCATGACGCTGACCCAGCATCTCGGCGGCGCCATCGCCGAGCGCATCGCCGCCGGCACCGCTGAATCCATGTATGCCGGCCAGCGTATGGCCCGCATCGGCCTCATCGTCATGGGCATGTGCCGGCCGGTTCCCTTTGAGCCGCACGAGGTGCCCGGCATGTTCGCCTCGCTGCTCGGCAACCTTTTCGGGCGGAAAACCGCGTCCGAGCGGCCCCCGGGCGAAAAATAATCCACAGCGGGCCTTCCGCGTTAACCAATTCTTAACGAAGTGGGGGCCCCGCCAGGCCCCTCGGCTATTCTCGTCATGTCGAGGAGTAGCGAGATGACGAGCACCATCGCCGCAGCCAGGAACACGCTGAGCAGGATCGCTTCGGGTGACCGGGAGACCGTGCGGGCGCTCCTGCGCATCGGTGGCAAGGCCGCCGTTCTCGTCTTGATGGCGCTGATAATTGCCGCCTACGCCGCGTCGGCAAGCCAGAGCGCGCCGCCGCCGTCCGAGCCCGTCTCGTACGTCATGTATTCCTGACAGCGGCGGGCACCCGCGGCCCTTGACGGCTGTGCCACGCCCGGACAGGTTGCGGCATGTCGTTTCAAGCCGGGGCTCAGCCGTGACCGTCGATACCGTTGCCCAACCAACCAGCCCGACCCGTTTCGCCGGTGCTATCGCCGATCTGACGGCCGCTTTCGGCAACCGCGTCGTCACCTCGCGGGCGGTGCGCGAACAGCACGGCAATACCGTGACCTGGATCGCCAACCAGGCGCCGGACGCGGTGGTCTATCCGCAATCGACAGAAGACGTGCAGCAGGTCGTGCGCATCTGCGCCAAGCACAAGATGCCGATCATTCCCTTCGGCACCGGCTCGTCGCTTGAAGGTCACGTCAACGCACCGCAGGGCGGCGTCTCGATCGACTTCCGCGACATGAACAAGCTCGTCACCGTGCATGCCGAGGATCTCGACTGCGTCGTGCAGGCCGGCATCACCCGCAAGGAGCTCAACGAGCAACTGCGCGACAGCGGTCTGTTCTTTCCTATCGATCCCGGCGCCAATGCTTCGCTCGGCGGCATGGCATCGACGCGCGCATCCGGAACCAATGCCGTGCGCTACGGCACGATGAAGGACAACGTGCTGACCATGAAGGTCGTGCTGGCGAACGGCGAGGTGATCGACACCGCGCGCCGCGCCAAGAAGACGTCGGCGGGCTACGACTTGACGCGGCTGATGGTCGGCTCTGAAGGCACGCTCGGCATCATCACCGAACTGACGCTGAAGCTGTCCGGCATTCCCGAGGCCATCTCCGGCGGCCGCTGCCCGTTCCCCTCGGTCGAGGCGGCCTGCAACGCGACCATCCTCACCATTCAGAGCGGCATCCCGGTGGCGCGCATCGAACTGCTCGATGCGCTGCAGGTGAAGGCGCTCAACCTCGGCTCCAACATGGGGCTGCCGGAAACCACCATGCTGCTGATGGAGTTTCACGGCACCGAGGCTTCGGTGAAAGAGCAGTCGGAGCGCTTCGGCGAGATCGCCGCCGAGTTCGGCGGCGGCCCCTTCGTCTGGACTACCCAGGCCGAGGAGCGCACCAAATTGTGGGAGGCGCGGCACAACGCGGCCTTCTCCAACTTCCAGCTTCGTCCCGGCGCGGCGATGATCGCGACCGACGTCTGCGTGCCGATTTCGCGGCTCGCCGAATGCGTCACCGAAACCCAGGCCGACGTCGTCGCCAGCGGCATGGTGGCGCCGATCGTCGGCCATGTCGGCGACGGCAATTTCCATCTGACCCTGCTGGTCGATCTCGAGGACGCCGACGAGGTCAAGCGGGTCAAGGCGCTGTCCGACCGTCTGGTCAAGCGCGCCCTGGCAATGGACGGAACCGCGACCGGCGAACACGGCGTCGGCCAGGGCAAGATGAAATACATGGAGCTCGAGCACGGCGCCGCCGCCGTCGCGGCTATGCGCGCCATCAAGCAGGCGCTCGACCCGCAGAACATCCTCAATCCCGGCAAGATGCTGCCGGCTCCCTAGCCGTCGTCCCGGCCGAGCTCTGGCGAGGGCCGGGACCCATAGCCACCGGATTACCGAGAGTGCACGGCGTATGGGTCCCCGCCTACGCGGGGACGACGGTCATTAGGCGCCTTCCTTCTCCCCGACATAGATTTGCCAACGGAAACCGCCAATAATGGCCTATACCATCAGGGGTGAGGCGCGCCGGCCGGGGGGCCATGGCGCGCCGCGGGAGACGGCGTGCAGACGACTTTGCTCACAGTGGCGATTGCCATCATCCTCGCCGTGGTCGCGGCGCTGGTCGGGCCGCTGCTGATCGATTGGAACGGTTACCGCTCGATCTTCGAGACCCAGGCCAGTCACGTGATCGGTGCGCCGGTACGGGTCGGCGGCGCCGTCGATCTGCGCCTGTTGCCGTCGCCGCGGCTGACGCTCAATGACATCCAGATCGGCGCAGCCGATGGCAAGCCGGCGACCGAGACCGTCAAGGCGCGCTCGCTCGGTATCGAGTTCGCGCTGGCGCCGCTGCTGCGCAACGAGTGGCGCGCCACCGAATTGAACATCGCCGGCCCGCGCGTCAACCTGACCGCGGACGCCACCGGCCAGGTGCGCACGCCCGGGCTGTCCTTCGCCTTCAACCCCGAAGACATCACCATCGACAAACTCAGCATCGAAGACGGCGTGCTGACGGTGACGCAGGCGGATGGCGCGACTTTGTCGCTGGAACGCGTCTGGTTCAACGGTGAAGCGCGCTCGCTGCTCGGGCCGGTAAAAGGCGAGGGCGCCGCGACAATCGGTGGTGAGCTCTATCCGTTCCGCCTGTCGTCCGGACGTTACGCCGACGACGGCACTCTGAAAGTTCGTGTCAATGTCGATCCGGTCAACCGCCCGCTCAGCATCGAGACCGACGGCGTGCTCACGCTCAGTGGCACGCCGCAGTTCGAAGGTACGCTCAAACTGGCGAAGCCGGTCGGCATCGCGCCGAAGGGCGGCGGCAAGCTGACGCAACCCTGGCGCATCACGTCCAGGCTGAAGTCCAATGCGCAATCGGCGCTGTTCGAACAACTCGAATTTCTCTATGGCCCGGAAGATCAGGGGCTGAAGCTCACCGGCGTTGCCGATTTCAAGTTCGGCAAGAAGCCGCGCTTCGAAGGCGTGCTGTCGGGCCGGCAGATCGATCTCGATCGCGTGCTCGCCGAAGAGAACGGCGCGCATCCGCCGCCAGCCGCGGCGATCCGCGATCTGATCCAGCTCGGCGGCGGCGCCTTCGCGCCGTCCTTCCCGATTTCGATCGGCGTCGGCATCGATCAGGTGACGCTCGGCGGCAATGCGGTACAGAACCTGCGCGGCGATATTTCCAGCGACGCCACCGGCTGGAACCTCGATCGTTTCGAATTCCGCGCGCCCGGCTACACGCAGGTGAAGCTGTCCGGCCATCTGGCGGTGGATGCAGCCGGCGTCGCCTTTACCGGCCCCGCCGAAATCGATGCCAGCGACCCCAAGGTGCTGGCGGCCTGGCTGGAAGGCCGCAGCGACAAGGCGCAGCCGGCCGCGCCGATCGACATCAGCCCGCTGAGCATCCGCGGCGATCTCACGCTCGGCAGCGAGAAGATCGCCGTCGACAAGCTCAAGGCGTCCTTCGACCGCAAGGTGGTGTCGGGGCGCTTTGCCTATTCATTCGCCTCGCGCAGCGCGCCGTCCAAGCTCGATGCCGCGCTCAACGCGCCGGATCTCGACCTCGACGCCACGCTCGGCTTCGGCATGGCGCTGGTCTCCGGTTCGACGCTGGAGCGGCCGCGCGACATGACCATCGCCGTCGATATCGGCCGCGCCAGCGTCGGCGGCTTCACCGGCCGCAACGCCAGCGCGCGGCTCAAGGTCGATGGCGACGGTTTGATGATCGACAAGCTCAGCGTCGCCGATCTCGGCGGCGCGGCGTTCGCGGCGAGCGGCCGGATCGACACGCGCGCGGCGACGCCGCGCGGCAGCATCAATGTCGATCTCAACGCGCCGGACATGGCGCCGGTGTTTGCGTTGCTGTCGCGCTTTGCCCCGGCGACGGTCGGCGCGCTCGGCGCCAATGCGGCGGCGATGGCGCCGGCGCGGTTGCAGGGAAAGCTGACGATCGACGGCGCGCCGGCTCTGGCGCGGCTCAGTGTGCAGGGTCGGCTTGGCCAGGTGCGGCTGGCTCTTAACGGGCAGGGCAATGCCGCGGCGGACGTGCTCAGCCGCGGCGACCTGAAGATCGACGGCGCGCTCGAGGCCGATGACGGCAAGACTTTGCTGGCGATGCTGGGGCTCGATCATGCGCTTGCCACCGAGCCCGGCGCGGCGTCGCTCAAGGTCAGCCTCAACGGTCCGGCGAACGGCGATCTCAAGCTCGATGCGCGGCTGGCCGCCAAGGGCCTCGACGCCAAGGCGACCGGCACGGCGCAGCCTTTCGCCGCGGCGCCGACGGCAGCGCTGCACCTGATCGTCGCGCGCGCCAATGCCGCGCCGCTGCGCGGCCGCGCTGGCGCTGAGATGGCGGCGCTTCCGCTCGCCTTCGACGGCAAGCTGGCGTTGAGCGGCGAGCAGGTATCGGCCACCGATATCAATGCCAATGTCGGCGGCGCAGCGATGCGCGGCAAACTGGCGATGACGCTGGCGACGCCGCACCGCCTGTCGGGCGAGATCGAGGCCGACAACGCCGACGCCGGCAGTCTCATCGCCGCGGCGATCGGCATGCCGTCGGCAGCGAAGGGCGGCGACAAGAGCTGGGTGTGGTCGAGCGAGCCGTTCGCCGATGGCACGTTCGGCGCCTATGCCGGGGCGGTGACGTTCAAGGCGCGGCGGCTCGATGTGACATCGCAGATCGCGGCGCGCGAATTCCGCGCCCGGCTGGATTTCGCCGACCGGGCGCTGACCATCGCCGACATCGACGGCGTGATCGGCGGCGGCCGGCTGTCCGGCTCGATCGCCTGGCAGGACGCCGAACTGGGTTTGAAGACGGAGGCGAAGCTCAAGCTGACGGGGGCTGATGCGGCGGCGCTGCTGCCGGCCGGCGCCCGGCCGCCGGTCACCGGCAAGGTTGATCTCGCTGCCGACGTGCATGGCTCGGGCCTGAGCCCCATCGCGCTGATCGGCTCGCTGCAGGGCGAGGGCAAGGTGACGCTGGTGGACGGCCAGCTCGCGGGGCTCGACCCGCGCGTGTTCGACACCGTGACGCGGGCGGTCGATCAGGGCGTCAGCCTCGACAACGATCGCGTCGCCACCATTGTTACCCGGGCGCTCGACAGCGGGCGGCTCACGGTCAAGCGCGGCGAACTCACCTACAGCGTCAGCGCCGGGCAGTTGCGGCTGACGAAGTCGCAGGTCGACAGCGCCGCCGCCGACCTCACCGTCGCCGGCAATGTCGACCTGACCGACGGGCTGGTCGACGCGCGGCTGGTGCTGTCCGGTCATGACCGAGAGTCAGGTTCCCGGCCCGACATCTTCATGGCCTTGCGAGGACCGGCGCCGGAGCCGTCGCGCAGTGTCGATGTCTCGGCGCTGACGGGCTGGCTCACCTTGCGCGCGGTCGAGAACCAGGCGAAGCGTCTGAAGGCGTTGGAAGCGGCGCAACCCAAACCGGCACCGGCACCACCATCGCCACCGGCGGCCGCGCCGAGCAGCCCGCAGATTCCCCAAGCCAGTGCACCGGTGCCGACGCCGCCACCGCCTCCCGCACCGCCGGCGCCACGTGCGCCACCGAAAACGGAAATGGCGCCGGCTCTGCCAGCGCCACTCGATATCAAACCGGCGCCGCAGCCCGGCCGGGCCGTCGACAGCCGGGCGCCGGCCTTGCTACTCAGCCCGCAGAACTGACGTCACCATGCGCGCGGCCGCCGTGTTGCGGACCGGCTCGGACGCCGCGCCGCCATCGTCGCTCTGGGCACGATAGAAATCGAGCACGAAGAGGCGGATGGCCGACGACAGGTTGCCCTGGTGGCGGCCGGTGTCGATCGTCGCCACCAGATCCGACAACGTCATGTCGCGCCGCGCGGCGATCTCCTTGAGGCCTTGCCAGAAGGCATCTTCAAGGCTGACGCTGGTCTTGTGACCGGCAATGACGATCGAACGCTTTACAACCGGAGAACTCATGAATGATCTCCCGTTTGAAGTTTGTGTCCGTCGAGGGTTCGCGAGTCCTGCTCGCGGCGCGCGGCGTCGAGTTCGCGCAGATGCTGGGGGCGGCCGTGGACCAGCCGCTGTGACGCGGCTTCCTGTTCCGCATCGCGCCGCTTGGCTCGCTTGCGTTCTCTGCGAAGGTTGACGACCTCAGCCATTCTCTCACTCGTCGTTCGTAAAAGCCGATGCCGCGCACCTCAACCGGTGGCGCAGTTCCTGATCACCCCATCACTTGCCAAAGACTATGGCGGAATTTCAATCCGGACAGTTGAGCATAATAATTCACTTTCCGGCGCTCCAGAATGACTTTGTCACGTCGTTGTCGGCAGGCTTTTGCTCGGTAAAAGTCAAAGTATAATTTCACGATCTCTAGGCAATTATTTGTCAGCGCAAACTATACTTCGGGGGGTGGATCCCGGTGGCTATAGGTCCGCAAGATTAAAACAGCCGCGGCCGGTAAATTAGTATCTGGATACTTTGGCCGCTTCGACCGATATACATTCAGTGCACTGAATATAGTGCAAGAATAAATACCCGCTTAGGCGGTTGCTGTTGCAAATCTTGGGCAAAGTTCCGGGCCGGCGGAGGACCGGCGCGACCGCCGCTATTCGATACCGGGCCGCGTCATGTTTTCCGGCCGAACGATCCTGTCGAAGTCCTCGCCCGTCACGAAGCCAAGGCGCGTCGCCTCGTCGCGCAAGGTCGTGCCGTTGGCATGCGCGGCCTTCGCCACCTGGGTCGCCTTGTCGTAGCCGATGTGCGGCGCCAGCGCCGTCACCAGCATCAGCGAGCGGCTCATCAGTTCAGTGATGCGCTCGACATTCGGCGTGATGCCCACGATGCAGTTGGCGGTGAACGAGTTCGCCGCGTCGCCGAGCAGCCGGACCGACTGCAGCATCGCGTTGGCCATGACCGGATTGTAGACGTTGAGCTCGAAGTGGCCCTGACTGCCGGCCACCGTGATCGTCGTGTGATTGCCGAACACCTGACAGCACACCATGGTCAGCGCTTCCGACTGCGTCGGGTTGACCTTGCCCGGCATGATCGAGGAGCCGGCCTCGTTGCTCGGCAGATTGAGTTCGCCCAGGCCCGATCGCGGCCCTGAGCCGAGCAGGCGGATGTCGTTGGCGATCTTGAATAGCGCCGTGGCGGCGGCATTGATGGCACCGTGCGCAAACACATAGGCGTCGTGTGCCGCCATGTGTTCGAACTTGTTCTCGGCGCTGACGAAGGGCAGGCCGGTGAGCGCGGCAATGCGTTTGGCAAAGCGCCCGGCGAATTCCGGATGGGCATTGAGACCGGTACCGACCGCGGTGCCGCCTTGCGCCAGCGGCATCAACTCCTGCTGCGCCGTCTTGAGCCGCGCGATCGACGATTTCACCTGCGCCGCATAGCCGGAGAATTCCTGGCCCAGCGTGATTGGCGTCGCGTCCATCGTGTGGGTGCGGCCGATCTTGACGATGCCGGCGAACTCTTTGGTCTTGGCGTCGAGCGCTTCCTGCATCGTCGTCAGTGCCGGCACGAGATGGTTCGCAATGCGCATCGCCGCCGCGATGTGCATCGCAGACGGGAAGCTGTCGTTCGACGACTGCCCCATATTGACGTGATCGTTGGGGTGCACCGGCTTCTTCGATCCGAGGCTGCCGCCGAGCGCCACATTGGCGATGTTGGCGATCACCTCGTTGACGTTCATGTTGGTCTGGGTGCCGGAGCCGGTCTGCCAGACTACCAGCGGGAAATGCTCGTCGAGCTTGCCGTCGGCGATGTCCTGCGCGGCCGCGGCGATGGCGCCGGCATATTTGGCGTCGATGAGGCCGAGGTCGCGATTGACCTCCACCGCGGCGCGCTTGACCAGGCCGAGCGCGTGGACGACCTCAATCGGCATCCGCTCGGTGCCGATGCGGAAATTGCGCAGCGAGCGCTCGCTCTGCGCGCCCCACAGGCGGTCGGCGGCAATGTCGAGGGGTCCGAAGGAATCGCTTTCGGTACGGGTGGTCGTGGGTTTTGCGGATGACGTGGTCATGGGACAAACCTATGCCGATCGACGGCGCGGACAAGGCCGCATCGCGCCGGATCTTTGCGCGCGGCTACTTCTTGCGGAAGCGGTCGAGACGAACGACCTCGCCGCCCCCTGACGGCTTGTCTGGGTCGGGATCGGTCGACGAAGCCCTATCGGCCGCTGCGACCGAAGGAACCGATGGCGACGCGCCCACCGCCGGTAAGGTGGGCGTCTTCGGCTTCGGTTTCGCCGCCGCCGGCGGCTTGCCATCAGCGGCCGCCTCGGCCGGTCCGACGCGCGTCGGCTTGGCGGCGGCGGGCGCCGGTGCATCGCCCTCGGCGACTTCCTCGAACTGCAGGCCGAATTGCACCGACGGATCGAAGAACCCGGTCACCGCGGCGAACGGAATGTGGAGCTTTTCCGGGATGCCGCCAAAGGACATGCCGACCTCAAAACCCTGCTCGGTCACCGCCAGATCCCAGAACTGGTACTGGAGGATGATCGTCATCTCTTCGGGGTATTGGGCGCGCAGGCGGTCGGAGAGGCGCACGCCGTCGGCGTGGGTCTGAAAGGAGATGTAGAAGTGATGGTCGCCGGGCAGGCCTTTTTTGGCCGTGTCGCTGAGCACGTTGCGGACGACGCCGCGCAGCGCCTGCTGGGTCAAAAGATCGTAGCGGATGTGGTCGGCCATTGAAGTCCCGGAAATACAACAGAGAGTCGGCGCTCACCTTAGCGCAGATGGCCGCGCTGCGGGAGGCGCGCCAAGCGCCACGTCAACATATTGCGAAAACAGGAGAAATGGCGGGAGGGAAGTGGAGGCTTCTGTTGCCAGGTGCCTCCGAACCCCGCCTAACGGAGCTTATCCCGTTAGGACTTGTAGGCTTGGTTTTTCAGGACCGCTTAGGCGGCCTGAGCAACCGGAGCATAGTTGTCGTTGGCAACTATGAGATTGGCCCGATAACGGCGGAACCATGCCGAGCGAAAGTTCGTCCTTTACGCCCTCGTCGATCCTAGTTCGCCCCCGCCGGTGTCGCCCACAAAGTCTCCCCTCACGGAAGAGACCGGCCCCGTCACAACGAACGGGAAGCCTGGTATGGCGAGCGACACGGGTGGAGGCGCCGGGTACTGCCCCCGGGTCCGAAAGGTTTATTTCGACGTCCGTTTATCGCCATAGTCCGGGTTGCCCCGGCACCCCCAATATAGGCGGAAACTATTGACGAAGTAAGGGCGAGCCGGCGACGGCCCGCAAGATTATTTCGGTAAACCGCCATTATCGCCGCCGGATCGGAGTGGCTAAGGCCCGGTAAACCAAGTCGTTTCGAATTTGCTGCATTTCGGCGCGGGGCAATGGCCGATTAACGCTGGCAGGGCAGGGTGACGCTCATTCGATACAGAAAGCGTCCGTGAGTTCCATGCTGCGCGCCGTCCTCGACCTTGTCCGTTCATTGCGCCGCGACCGCCGGGGCAATGTCGCCATCACCTTCGCCATAGCCGCGGTCCCGATCGTCGTGTCGGTCGGCGCGGCGGTGGACTACAGCATGGCCAACCGGACGAAAGCGGCGCTCGACGCCTACGCGGACGCCGCGGCGCTGTCGGTCGTCAACATCAAGGCCATGTCGATGACGGAGGCGGCCGCGCAGACCTCGGCCGTCAAATTTTTCAAGGCGCAGTCGAACACCCTGAAGGGCGGTACGGTCGGCACGGTGAAGGCCAAAGTCACGGACAGTTCAAGCGGCCGTACTGCCGTGGTGACATATACGGCCTCGGTCGCGACGACTCTGGCCAATGTCGCCGGCATCGACAAGATCGATATCGCCGGCCAGTCGACCGCGAAGTCGGCGCTGCCGACCTACATGGACTTCTACATGCTGCTCGACAACACGCCGTCGATGGGCGTGGCGGCGACGCCGAGCGACATCACGCGCATGGTCAACAACACCTCCGACCAGTGCGCGTTCGCCTGCCATCAGATGGATGCCGCGCCGAACGACTATTACGGGCTGGCCAAGTCGCTCGGCGTTACCATGCGCATCGACGTGGTACGCAGCGCCACGCAGCAATTGATGGACACGGCGACGTCGAGCCAGGTGGTGTCGAACCAGTTCCGCGCCGCGGTCTATACGTTCGGCGCCAAGGCCGAGACCATGGGCCTGACCAAGGTCGCGTCGCTGTCGTCCAGCCTCTCGACCGTCAAAGCTCAGGCCGGCGCCGTCGACCTGATGACGATCCCGTATCAAAATTACAAGAGCGACACGCTGACCAATTTCGACGACATCCTCAAAGCGATGAACAGCGAACTCTCGGCGTCGGGTGACGGCTCCACATCGAGTAAGCCGCAGAAGGTCGTGTTCTTCGTCTCCGACGGCGTGCAGGATGCCGATACGGCGAGCTGTCTGAAAACGACGGTGCCGGGTCAGGATCCGAAGACCGGCACCAAATATACGCGCTGCCAGTCGCCGCTTGATCCCAAGAGATGCACGGCGATGAAGAATCGTGGCATCAAGGTCGCCGTGCTCTACACCACCTATTTGGCGCTACCGACCAACGGCTGGTACATGAGCTGGATCGATCCGTTCAATGCCGGTCCTTACGGCCCGTCGCCGAACAGCGAGATCGCGCAGAACATGGAAGCCTGCGCCTCGCCCGGGCTTTATTTCGAAGTCAGTCCGACCCAAGGCATTTCCGAGGCGATGACGGCGCTATTCCTGAAAGCCTCGCAGCAGGCGCGGATCAGCAAGTAACGCTTCAGCCCTGCCGCCGCCCGTTGTGATCCTTCACCGCGGCGCTGAATGCTTCGAACAGCGCGCGGTTGATCGGATTGGTCTGCGGATCGTATTCGGCATGCCATTGCACGCCCAGCGCAAAGCCCGGCGCGTCGGCGATGCGGATCGCCTCGATGGTGCCGTCATCGGCCAGCCCCTCGACGACGATGCGTTCGCCCGGCTCCAGGATGCCCTGGCCGTGCAGCGAATTCACCCGGATGCAGTCGCTGCCGAAAATCCCGGCGAAGACGCCGCCCGCGGTGAGGTGCACGTTGTGCCGGTCGCCGAAAACCACGGTCTGGTCGGGATGAATCTCGCCGTTTGGCAGACGCGGCATGCGGTGATTGATGCGCCCCGGCAATTCGCGGATTTCCGGATGCAGGGTCGAGCCATAGGCCACGCCCATTTCCTGGAAGCCGCGACAGATGCCGAACAGCGGCACGCCGCGATCGACGCAGGTCTTCACCAGTTCGAGCGCCAGTGCATCGCGCGGTTCGTCATAGGGCTCGTAGCTCTTGTGCGGCTCGACGCCGAAGCGTGTCGGATGCACGTTGGCGCGCGCGCCGGTGAGGATGACCCCGTCGATGACCTCGAGCAGGGCATCGACATCGGTGATCTCCGGCGAGCCGGCGAAGATCAAAGGCAGCGCGCCGACCACGTCGTGCACGGCGCGCAGATTGCGCTCGCCGACGCGCTGCGCCGGAAAGCGGTTTTCAGCGAGAACCAGGCTGCCGATGATGCCGACGACGGGCCGTTTCATGGACTTCGACTCGAGATGATGACGTTATAGCACCTAGAGCTCCGGCTTTGATGGGATCAAAGCCGGAGCTCTAGCTTCTTTTTTGACGCGTTTTCTTCACGCGAACCGGTATCCACTTCGCTCGAAAACGCTCTACCGGCGCAAATCGGCGAACGCCTCGTCGAGTCGCGCCAGCGCTTCGGTCAGGATCGGCCTCGGCGTCGCCAGGTTGAAGCGCAGCCAGGTCTCGCCGCCCGGCCCGAACTGCGGCCCGGGGCTGGCGAAGATGCGGGCGCGCTTGGCGACGCGGTCGGCGACATCGCCGGCGCTCAAACCGGTGCCGGCAAAATCCACCCAGGCAAGATAGGTGGCGTCGAGCCGCATCGAGCGGGCGCCCGGCGCCGCTTTTTCGATCGCTGCGTCGAACAGGTCGCGGTTGCCTTCGAGATAGACGAGCAGGGCGTCGAGCCAGGCCTCGCCCGTGCGCCAGGCGGCTTCGGTGGCGATCATGCCGAAAGAGGCCAGTGAGGTGAGATTGGCGGCGGCGACGCGCGCCTCGATCTTCTTGCGCAGCACCGGGTTCGACGTCACCAGCGCGCCCATATGGGCGCCGGCAAGATTAAACGTCTTGGTGGCGGCAAAGCAGGAGATGAGCCGGTCGGCAATCTCAGGCGCGGCGGTGAGCGTCGGCGTGTGCTTGGCGTGGCTGAAGATGAGATCGCAGTGGATCTCATCGGAGGCGAGATAGAGATTGTGCTCGGCACAGAAGCGGCCGAGCGCACGCAGTTCGTCAGGCGACCACACCGTACCGCCGGGGTTATGGGGGCTGCACAAGAACACGATCTTGGTGCGCGGCGTGATCAGCTTGCCGAGCGCCTCGAGGTCCATGGCGTAGCGGCCCTGCTGGTTGACGAGCTGGGCATCGAGAATGCGCCGGTCATTGGCCAGGATGATCTTGCGGAAGGCGTGATAGGCCGGCGGAAACAGCACGATCTCGTCGCCCGGTTCGCTGAGCCCCTGAAGCACCATGCCGAGCCCGGCGACGATGCCCGGCACCGGCGTCACCCAGGCGGTGTCGATGGCGAGGCCGTGGCGGCGCTTGAGCCATTGCGCCAGCGCTTCGGCCCAGCTTCCGGTGTCGGCATAGTAGCCATGCACGCCGCGATTGACCTCGGCATTCAGCGCCTCGGCCACGCCGGGAGGCGCCGCGAAGTCCATGTCGGCCACCCACATCGGGATGGCATCCGGCGCGGTGATGCCGGAAAGCTTGGCGATATTGTCCCATTTGGACGAGTGGGTGCCGCGGCGCTCGATGATGCGGTCGAAATCAAACATTCGGCGGGGCTCCCAGACGGACGATGAATGCGGTCTTTGATGAGCGCCACGGAGCGTCGGGTCAAGGCACCTTTACGCGCCCGATGCTTCCCGGCTGCGCGGCGGCGGGCTAAGCCGAAGCGGTCATTGCCTCGCCCGATTCCCAAACCTCCAACCGTCCCGACCGATCCGATGACCGATCTCGCCGAGCCTGAACGCGCCGTCGCTCGTCCCTCGCTGGGTGAGCTGTTCATATCTTTCGTCCACGTCGCGATCTCCGGCTTCGGCGGCGCGCTGCCCTGGGCGCGGCGCATGATCGTCGAGCGCAAGCGCTGGATGACCGCTG
>Ga0182740_1001009_pt1 | contig 21140 bp, 23 predicted proteins | sample eDN5th37CKraftBY_FD_128872 | JGI IMG/M metagenome (GOLD analysis project Ga0182740, IMG submission 128872) | Enriched backyard soil microbial communities from Emeryville, California, USA - eDNA 5th pass 37_C Kraft BY (version 2) (version 2) | ecosystem: Environmental > Terrestrial > Soil >...
CCGCCATACTGCGGTTGCGGCTGGCCGCCATAAGGCTGCTGGCCATAAGGCTGCTGGCCGTAACCCGGCTGCTCCGGCGGGCGATCGTCATATTGCGGCTGGCCGTATGGCGGCTGCGCGGGCGGCGGACCGCCGTAACGCTGATCGCCATAAGGCGCGCCCTGCGGCCCCCCTGCGAGCGGCGGATTGGTCATTGAGCCCTGCGTCATGCCCGGGCTTCCCATCGGCCCGCCTGCGGGTGCCGGATAAGGCCCGCCCTGCGCGCGCGGTCCCGATGGCGCGCCCTGCGGAGCGCCGCCGCGCGCGTTCAACTGCTGCTGCAGCAGATTGTTCTGATGCTGAAGCTCTTCGTTCTGTCCGGTGAGATCGCGAATCTGCGCTTCGAGCTTCTGGATGCGCACAGTAAGTTCGCTGGCCTCGTCGGTATTGCGCTGCTGGCCGAACCAGTTTTGCGCATTTGCGGTGCTTGCCGCGAATGCGAGTGCACAAGCGAGCGTCAAAGAACACGCGAAGGAACGGGCGATCGCGAATTTCATCGTGTTGAGTACCAATGGGCGGCAGCAGCCTTGCACGCCTGGAGCGCCTGCGGTGGAACTCCTACCATACCGGGGCGAGTACGTCCAAAATACGGCCTCGCCCCGAATTTACACTCAGGCGCCGCCGGCGTTCAGCACCGTCACGGCGCGGCGGTTTTGCGACCAGCACGAGATGTCGTTACAGACCGCGACCGGGCGTTCCTTGCCGTAGGAGATCGTCCGCATCCGTTGGCCCGAGACGCCGCGCGAGATCAGGTAATCGCGGGTCGCCTGGGCGCGGCGAGCGCCGAGCGCGATATTGTATTCGCGGGTGCCGCGCTCGTCGGCGTGACCTTCGATGGTGAAGGAATAACGGCTGTACTGGTTGAGCCAGGTCGCCTGCTTGTCGAGCGTCGCCCGCGCCTGCGAATTCAGTTCCGACGAATCGCTGTCGAAGAACACGCGGTCGCCGACATTGACGACGAAGTCCTGCGCGCTGCCCGGCGTCGAAGCCGAGGCATTCATGGCTGCGTTCGGGTCGTTCGGATTGTTGGCACAGGCGGCGACGAGCATCGCCGCGGCCAGCGCCGCGAAACGCATTCCCCGAAACAGCGGATTGAAATTGACCATGGCAGGTCGCTCCCTCTTAACTTACTCACAAAATTCGGGGCGATCTAACCGCGGCAAGGTTAATTGAATGCTTCATTTACCTTGATGGAACCTTGGCGGCATGCAGAAAACTTTAGCTTTCCGCGTAGTCACCCCAAAAAGCGGAAAGCATGGTTAAAAATGGATGAACAATCTTTCCATAGGCAAAACGGCCATATCAAGGCCGCTCGCCTCAGGAGAGTAGCGGCGACCAGGCCGGGTCCGACGCATAGCCCGGCGTCGGCACTTTCTGTTCGTTATAGCCGGTGAGGTCGATCGTATAGAGCTGCGGGCCGGCGCTGCCGCCCGGATCGCGGAAGAACATCAGAACGCGGCCGTTCGGCGCCCAGGTCGGGCCTTCATTGTGATAGCCCTCGGTGAGAATGCGCTCGCCCGAGCCGTCGATCTTCATGACACCGATGGCAAAGCTGCCCGACGTCTGCTTGGTAAAGGCGATGATATCGCCGCGCGGCGACCATACCGGCGTCGAATACCTGCCCTGGCCGAACGAAATGCGCCGCTGGCCGGAGCCGTCGGCGTTCATCATGAAAATCTGCTGGCTGTTGCCGCGATCGGATTCGAACACGATCGCCCGGCCGTCGGGCGAGTACGACGGCGAAGTGTCGATCGCCGCCGTATCGGTCAGCCGCGTCGTGCGCCGCGAGCGCAGATCCATCGAGTAGATGTTGGAGTTCGCCTGATTCTGCAAACTGAAGATGATGCGCTGGCCTTCGGGCGAAAAGCGCGGCGCGAAACTCATGCCGGGGAAATCGCCGATGACTTCGCGCTGGCCGGTCTCGACATTCATCAGGTGCACCTGCGGCTTGCCCTGATCATAGGACATGTAGGTGATTTCCTGGCTCGACGGATTGAACCGCGGCGTCAGCACGAGATTGTCGCCGCGCGTCAGGTAGCGAAGATTCGCGCCATCCTGATCCATGATCGCGAGCCGCTTGGTGCGCCGCTCTTTCGCGCCGCTCTCGGAAACGAACACGATCTTGGTGTCGAAGTAACCCTTGTCGCCGGTGATGCGCTGATAGATCGCATCCGAAATGATGTGACCGATGCGGCGGATCTGATCGGGCTGCGTGAAATACTGCTGGCCGTGAAGCTGCGTGCCGGCGAAAACGTCCCACAGCCGGAACTCGGTGCGGAAGCGGCCGTCACCCTCGCGCGACACGCGGCCGACGACGAGCGCCTGCGCGTTGATCGCGCGCCAGTCGGGAAAGCGCGGCGCCGCGTCGAAATTCTGGATGCGCTCGATATAGGAAGCGGGGTCGATCGGCAGGAAAAGGCCCGAGCGCCGCAGGTTGTTGGTAATGACCGACGTAAGCAGCCGCCCGACGTCCGAGCCGCCGCCTTGCCCGCCGAGAAATTCCGGGATCGCGATCGGAATCGGCTGCGGCGTGCCTTGCGTGACGTCGAGGCGAAGCACGGCGCGCGCGGCGCGCGGCAGCAGCAACGAGCCCGCGGCCGCACCACCGATGGCGGTGAGCAGGCTGCGGCGCGACAACGAATTCATAAAAAGTGAGCCGGCAATCGTCTTCATGGGAACTGAGCTTCCTCGTCAGCCTCCGAGCATTTCGCTCGGGTCAAAATTGATTTCCATGTCGCGCCACTGATCGTAGTGGGCGGGATTGAGCATCGTGAACGGCTGGCAGCTCAGCACAGCGCGCTTGGCGCTCTCCGCCATCGCAGGCCCCAGCGCCGACGGCGTACCGGCCACGAGTTCGGGCGGCGCGGCGACCGAACCGTCGCGGCGGAACAGAACGCGCAGCACGACCTTGAGCCGGCCCGCATCGGCGGCGCCCGCCGGCGGATTCCAGCACTGCGCGAGACGGCGGCGCAGCGCGTCGATCTCGGTCTGCGAAAGCATCGCCGACTGGCCGTTGACGTAACCCGGCGCCGGATTGTTCGTCGGGTTCTGCAGACTGGTCATCTGCTGACGCTGCGGCGTGCGGCGGTCGAGCAGCGCCGCGATCTTGTTGGGATCGAAGTCGCGCTGCTTGGTCGGAGCCGCCTTCATCTTATTGGGCGAGGACTTGGCGTGCTCCTTCGGCGGCTCCGGCTTTTTCGGCGGCTCGGGCTTCTTCTTCGCCTCTTCCTTTTTCGGTTCAGGCTTCGGCTCGGGTTTCGGCTCCGGCTTGTGCTCGGGCTTGGCCGTCTGCTTCGTCTCTTCGGAGGGCGGCGGAGGGGCGGCGGCCTGCTTGATCTCCTGCTTTGCGACCTTCTCTACAAGTTCTTTCAGCTCTTTCGGATCCGCCTGTTTTTCGACGAGCGGCTTTGCACCCGGCTTCGGCGGCGACTTGGCGCCGGCGCGGTTCTGCGTCACGTCGGAAATCGGCACGAGATCGACCGCCATCGACTCGATCGGCTTCGACTCCAGCGTCTTCGGCGTAAACCAGAACAGCCCCCAGCCGAGAATGACGGCGTGAGCGACAGAGGAGACTGCGAGGCCCGGACGGACTTCCATCAAATCCTACTGCTCGGTTTCCGTGATCAACGCGACCTTGCGATAGCCCGCCTGCGACAGGCGGCCCATCACCTTCATCACCGTGCCGTAATCGACTCGCTTGTCGCCGCGCACGAAGATGCGTTCATCCTGTCCGCCGCCGCGCTGCTTGGTGATCGCTTCCAGCTTCGGCAGCAATTCATCCATCTTGATCTCGCTGTCGCTGCTCATCAGGAAGACCTGGCCCTTGTCGTTGACCGAGATCGTCAGCGGCTCTTTATCCTGATCGAGCGCTTTCGCCTGCGTCTGCGGCAGATCAAGCGGCACACCGGCGGTCAAAAGCGGCGCCGCCACCATGAAGATGATGAGCAGCACCAGCATCACGTCGACCATCGGCGTGACGTTGATCTCGCTCATGACATGCGTGCCGCGCCGGCGGCTTCGCCGGCTCTGCCATGCACCCTTACCTGCTGCGTTCGCGGCCATGCTGCCCTCAGGAGCGCTCGTCAACCTGACGCGACAGGATCGCCGAGAACTCGTCGGCAAAACCCTCGAGGCGCTGGGCGATCCGGCTCACTTCGCTCGAAAATTTGTTATAGAAAATCGTCGCCGGTATGGCGGCGACAAGGCCCAATGCGGTGGCAAACAAGGCTTCCGCGATGCCCGGCGCGACGACCGCGAGGCTCGTATTCTTCGAGGCGGCAATCGACTGGAAGCTCGTCATGATGCCCCAGACGGTGCCGAACAGGCCGACGAACGGGCCGGCCGAACCGACGGTCGCGAGCACCAGAAGCCGCCGCTCCAGCCGCTCGACTTCGCGCGAAATCGTCACGTCCATCACCTTCTCGACGCGCTCGGTAAGACCGGTCAGCGTCTTCGCGCCGCTCTCGTAGGTGCGCTTCCATTCGCGCATCGCCGCAACGAACAGGGCCGCGATCGAATGATTGGGCCGCGTCGAAAGCTGCTGATAGAGCTCCTCGAGGTTCTGCCCGGACCAGAACACTTCCTCGAAACGGTCGATGGCGCGGCGCGTCCGCGTATAGAGAATGGTCTTGTCGACGACGATCGCCCAGACCCAGACCGAGGCGATCATCAGGCCGATCATGACGATCTTCACGACGATATGCGCCTGGATGAACAGCGCCCACAGCGAAACCGTGGCAACGGGCGCGACTGGCGCGAGATCAGAAGGATTCATTTCAATTGTCCCCGGCAGTCCGGCCCGGTGCCCGGCGTGCCCATTTGGCTTGCGGAAAGATGGATTCGGCGATCATTTCGCACCGGCATTCATTCGGATGACCCGACAAGTTGACCTGGCAATATGGCTGGGCCGGCGCCTTCCCCATCGACTGGTTCAATACGGCACGGATTCTGTCCAAACTTGGGCATATCCGGCCTAACAGGCGGCTATAGAGAGCGCCTGTCATGGTTAATGTCCAGTTAGCAAACTTACTTGGGGTAGTGCTCGGCGTCGGTGCCCATGGCCTTGCGCAAGGGTTCCGGGATCCGGCGCGGCCGCCCCTCGGAGACGAAGGCGACCCGCACCTCGGCCTCGACCAGCACTTCCTCGCCCCGGAGCACCTTCTGGTGGATCGAGATCGAGGCTCCCGACACCTCTTTCGAGAGGCTCCGGATTTCGAGGAGGTCGTCCATATAGGCCGGCCGCAGGAAATCGATCTTCATCGAGCGGACGACGAAGGCGAAACTCGGCGCCTCTTTTTCCGTCGCCTCGAACAGCGCCCGGTGATCGGCGCCGACGAGCCGGAGATAATTGGTCCGACCGCGCTCCATGAAGCGCAGGTAATTGGCGTGATAGACGATGCCGCTGAAATCGGTGTCCTCGTAATAGACCCGCACCTGCATCGTATGACCGCCTTCGATCAGGCGGCCGGCGAGTTCGGTTGAAGTATCCTGCCCGGGCTTGGCTTTATTCACGCGTCGTCACCTTGATCGAACAGCGGGATTTGTGACGCATCGCGCGCGGGTTCGGCAAGACCGAGATGCTTGAACGCATGGGAAGTAAGCATTCGCCCGCGCGGCGTGCGCTGGACAAAACCCTTCTGGATCAAATACGGCTCGATGATGTCTTCGATGGCGTCGCGCGGCTCGGAGAGCGCCGCCGAGATCGTCTCGACACCGACCGGCCCGCCGCCATAGTGCCTGGCGATCAGCGCCAGGTAACGGCGATCCATCGCGTCCAGTCCGGCGGCATCGACTTCGAGCGCACCGAGCGCACGGTCGGCGGTTGCGCGATCGACCGTCCCCTTGCCTTCGACCATCGCGAAGTCGCGCACGCGCTTTAGCAAGCGCCCGGCGATGCGCGGCGTGCCGCGCGCGCGGCGCGCGATCTCCTGCGCGCCGTCGGCATTGATCGCGAGATTCAAAAGCCGGGCGCTTCGCTTCACGATCGTCTCAAGCTCGTGCACTTCATAGAAGCCGAGCCGCACCGGAATGCCGAAGCGATCGCGCAGCGGCGTCGTGAGCAGTCCCGAGCGCGTCGTCGCGCCGACCAGCGTGAAGCGCGAAAGATCGATTTTCACCGAGCGCGCCGCCGGGCCCTCGCCGATGATGAGATCGAGCTGGTAATCCTCCATCGCCGGATAGAGCACTTCCTCGATTGCGGGATTGAGCCGATGGATTTCGTCGATGAAGAGAACGTCGCGATCTTCGAGATTGGTGAGGAGGGCCGCAAGATCGCCCGCCTTCGCGATCACCGGACCGGAGGTCGCGCGGAAATTGACGCCAAGCTCGCGCGCGACGATCTGCGCCAGCGTCGTTTTGCCAAGGCCCGGCGGGCCGACCAGCAGCACATGATCGAGCGCTTCCTTGCGGGCGCGCGCAGCCTCAATGAACACCTTGAGATTGGCGCAAGCCTTTTCCTGCCCGATGAATTCGGAAAGCTGCTGCGGCCGCAGCGAGCCCTCGGCGAGATCTTCCTCGCGGCGCTCCGGTGTGACGACATCGCGGCTCATCGCGCGAGTTCCTTGAGGCCGTGGCGAATGAGTTCTTCGGTTTTGGCCTTATCGCCGGCCGTGCGCACGGCAGCGGCAATCGCCGCGCTTGCCTGAATCTCGCCATAGCCAAGATTGACCAGCGCCGAGACCGCTTCGCTGACCGGCGTTGAGGCACGGCGCTCGGAAAGCTCGCCCTGCAGCTTCACCACTGCCGGATCGACGCTCGCAAAGGCCGGCGCCTTGTCTTTCAACTCGAGCACAAGGCGCTGCGCGAGCTTCGGCCCGACGCCCGGCGTACGCGCGATCGCCGCCTTGTCGCCGAGCGCAATGGCATTGGCAAGATCGGCAACTTTCAGCGTGCCGAGGATGGCGAGCGCGACGCGCGCGCCGACGCCCTGGACGCCGGTGAGGATGCGGAACCACTCGCGTTCGAGATCGCTCGCAAAGCCATAGAGCCGGATCTGGTCTTCGCGCACCCACGTCTCAATCGAAATCGTCGCAGCTTCGCCCGCGGGCGGCAGCGATTGCAGCGTGCGCGCCGAGCAATGCACGAGATAGCCGACGCCGTGAACGTCGATCACCACCGTATCGTCGCCGTAAGAGTCGATGACGCCGCGCAGCTTGCCGATCATGCGCCCGCTCCCGCCGCCAACCGCAGCGTCACGCTCGTCCGGTGATGGGCATGCGTGATCGCCAGCGCCAATGCATCGCAGGCGTCATCGGTTTCCGGTTCGGCCTTCGGCAGCAAAATCCCGATCATCTTGCGCACCTGAAGTTTCTCCGCGCGTCCCGCGCCAACGACCGATTTCTTCACGAGGTTGGGTGCGTATTCCGCGACCACCAGCCCCGCCTGTGCAGGCGCAAGCAGCACGATTCCGCGCGCCTGACCGAGTTTCAAGGCCGAACGCGGATCGGCATTCACGAAGGTTTCCTCGACCGCCGCCTCTTGCGGAACGTAAGCAGCGATCACCGCGGCAAGCCCTTCATGCAGAGCTGCGAGCCGCGCCGCAAGGCTGTCGCGGTCGCTCGTCTCGACGGTGCCGCAAGCAACGTAGCTGAGCCGGTTGCCCGCGCAATCGACGACGCCCCAGCCGGTACGGCGGAGGCCGGGATCGAGACCGATGATGCGAATGGACCGCCCACCCATGGAATAGACCGGCTCTTACTGTATCGCGCGGCGAATCGCCTCTACAACAACGCGCGCATTAAGGCTCCAAATCGCCCGCGATGATAGACCTTCCCGACGCTTCGACCTTCGCTGCCCTGCTGACCGAACGGCGTTTCTGGCTGGCTGCGCTGGTCGCGGCCATTGCCGGCGCGGCACGAGGCTTCTCGGGCTTCGGCTCTTCGATGATCTATATTCCCTTAATCGGCATGTTGTACGGGCCAAAGACCGCGGCGGCGAGCGTCATTCTGATCGACGTCATCACCGGCGTGCCCTATGGCATCAAGGCCTTTCCGCAATCCGAGTGGCGAAGCGTCGGGCCGCTGACAGCGGCTGCCTTGCTGACGCTGCCATTGGGCACCTACCTTTTGCTCGTGGTCGATCCGATATGGATCCGCTGGTACATCGGCTGCCTGATCCTTTTGACCGTGCCCGTTCTCGCAAGCGGCTGGCGCTATCCTGGCAAACCGAAACTGCCGATCACGCTCGGTGTCGGCGTCATTTCCGGCGTGGCGAGCGGCGTAGCGCAAATCGCCGGCCCGCCGGTCGCGCTTTATTGGCTCGGCGGCGCGCTGCGTGCGGCGGTCGCGCGCGCAAATATGTTCGTCCTGTTTGCCGTTCTCGGAATCGAATCCTGCATCGACTATTTCGTCGAAGGACTCTACACGAAAGAAGTGCTGGCTCTCGTGGCGCTGCTCGGCGTCCCGTTCACAATCTGCTTTCTGCCCGGCGCACTCTCGTTTCACCGTGCGTCGGAAGAAACCTATCGGCGCATTTGCTATGCCGTGATCGTTTTCGCCGGCGTCGTCAGCCTGCCGTTGTTCGACCGGGTTTTTCGCTGAGCGCCAGTATCCCGCTCGCCAGCACGACGCCGATGCTGGCGAAGATCACGCCTGTGATCGCCCAGCCGTCGGGCCATTCGCCCAGCACCGGAATAGCCATCAAGGTCGCCACCACCGGCACCAGCGCCGTGAAAGCGGCCGAGCGCGAGGAGCCAAGCCGCCGCACGCCTTCGCTGAAGGTCGCAAGCCCGATCAGATTGGAGAAGACACCCTGCAGCATCGCCTGAAAGGCGATTTCTCCCGCATAGCCGCTTCGCGCAAGCTCGATGGCCGGCATCAAACCGAACGGCAGGATGAACAACAGCGACCAGAACGCAACCAGCCCCGTGGCCTCGAACGGCGTCAATCCGCTGTGGCGAAAGCCGATCGTGTAGCCGGCATAATTCAACGCGACGAGCAGGAAAACGAAATGCCCGAAGTTGGCGTTGGCGCCGCCGCTGAACAAATCGTTCTGCGCGATCGCCAGCACGCCGGCGACGGTGCAGACGAGGCCGGCCATCCGGAACCAACCGAACTTTTCCTTGAATAACAGCAATGACAACAGCGCGACGAAAATCGGAAATGTGCCCAGCACCACCGCGCCAAACTCGGCGGCTCCGGCATAACGCAATCCCGTCGCGGAGAGAAAAATATGCGGCAAGCCCGCGCCGAGAATGCAGAAAATCAGCGCCAGCGGATGACCGCGCCCGAAGATACCCACGCGCCAGGTCAATGGCGCGAGCAGGAGAGCGGGAACCAGCATCCGCACGAAGGCGATGACCGGAATCGGCAGCGCGTGCTGCACGCCCTGCCGGGTAAAGACGATCCACGCACTCCAGATCAGAACGGTGACGGTGAGCGCAAAATAGCCGATCAGCGCGGAACGCTTTTCCGGGCTCACGCGGATTACGCGCTCAGCTTTTGCATCAGCGCGTCGGAAATCTCGAAATTGGCATAGACGTTCTGAACATCGTCGTTGTCTTCGAGCGCTTCGATCAATTTCAGAATCTTCTCGCCGGTTTCGTCGTCGACCGCCGTCTGGTTTTGCGGCCGCCACACCAGCGCCGACTTCTTCGGCTCGCCGAACTTGGCTTCGAGCTGTTTGGCGACCTCGTGCAGGGTCTCCTTGCCGGTGATGATCTCGTGTCCGCCTTCGGACGAAACGACGTCGTCGGCGCCCGCGTCGATCGCCGCTTCCAGCATCGCGTCGTTCGAAGCCTTGTCGGCGTCGTACTGCACGATGCCGACCTGGTTGAACATGAACGACACCGCGCCGGTCTCGGCGAGGCTGCCGCCGTTCTTGGTGAAAGCCGCGCGGATTTCACCCGCGGTACGGTTACGGTTGTCGGTCAGCGCTTCGACGATCAGCGCGACGCCGCCCGGCGCATAGCCTTCGTAACGGATCTGCTCGAAGTTCTCGCCCTCGCCGCCCTGCGACTTCTTGATGGCGCGCTCGATATTGTCTTTCGGCATGTTCTCGGCGCGTGCCGCCAGCACCGCCGCACGCAGCCGCGGGTTCATCGCCGGATCCGGCAGGCCGAGCTTCGCCGCCACTGTGATTTCGCGTGCGAGTTTGCCGAACAGCTTCGAGCGGGCCGCGTCGGCGCGGCCCTTCTTGTGCATGATGTTTTTAAATTGCGAATGGCCGGCCATAGGGTCTCCGGAAAGCGGCGTCGATGGCGCGAGCTTATAGGTTAGGGAGCGCGTCTACGGCAACCCGTCAGGCAGCCGGAAGCCCGCATATTCCCGCTCCAGGATGGCTTTCAACGCTTTCGGCTCGGGCCGCGCGCCCGGCGCCGGCATCGGGCGGCGATCCGCCTCGATGAAATCAGGCGGCGTACCGGGAAGGTGATAGAGCCGGAAACCCGTGCGGTTCGCGGCGAAGTCCGCCACCACCTCGCCTTCGCCCTTCATCAAGCCGGCAGGCGCAAGATAGAAGCTGTCCTCGCGGTAGGCACCGAGCACCGAATGGGTGAGCGAGCCCTGCGCGACCTCGCGCCGTTCGCTGACGATGCGATCGAGCGGAAATTCACGGTTCCACTTGTTGCGGATATAGACACGCTTGAGCGGCAATTCTTTTTCGTCCCGCACCACCACGCTCACCAGCACGATGACGTGCTTGGCGAGCTTGCGGTACTCGTCCTCGTCCTGCGGCCAGGCAAAATCGAATTGCGCGGCGCGCGGCGCGCCCGAGGGGTTGATTTTCCGGGTGCGATCGGCCGTCTGCTCGAGCCGTTTCGTCATATCTTCGGGCGTGACCGCGCCGGTTGCCTCGGGGTTTTTCGTGAGCGTTTGCGTATGCGCAACGGCGGCGAAGCAAACAACAGCAAGCAGGGAAGCGAAGAAGCGCATCGCGGATCTCCTCCTTGAGAAGCTGCTCAACTCCAGAACGAAGGCATTGCCTCTTCCAGCACGCCGCCGAGCCGCACCGGCGCGATGCGCGCCGCAAGACCGTCATCGCCGATTTCGACGGCGACGCCCGAAAGCGTGCCCGCACCGGCCGCAGGCTCGAAGCGCCCCGACGGAATCTTCGACAGAAAACGGCGGATCGGCTCGTCTTTATTCATGCCGAGCACACTGTCGTAGTCGCCGCACATGCCGATGTCGGAAATATACGCCGTGCCGCCCGAGAGCACACGATGATCCGAGGTCGGCGCGTGGGTATGCGTGCCGACAATAAGCGAAAAGCGTCCGTCGAAATAATGCGCGAAGGCCTGCTTCTCGCTGGTCGCCTCGCCGTGGAAGTCGCACAGCGCGACGTCGCAGCCTTCACCGAGCGGACAGGCGGCAATCTCGCGCTCCACCGCGCGGAACGGATCGTCGAGTTGATCCATGAAGACGCGGCCCATCGCATTGATGACCAGCACGCGCTTGCCGTTCTTGGCGTCGAGCAGCGCCGCGCCCCGCCCCGGCGCCTTGCCGGGATAGTTCAACGGGCGAATGAGTTTCGGCGCGCGCTCGATGAAGACGAGCGCCTCGCGCTGATCCCATGAATGATTGCCGAGCGTAATCGCGTCGGCGCCGGCATCGACGAGTTCCTCGTAGATCGCCTCGGTGATGCCGAAGCCGCCGGCGGCGTTCTCGCCGTTGATCGCGACGAAATCGAGGTTCCATTTCTCGATCAGTTTCGGCAGACGCTTCGTCACCACTTCGCGGCCGGGCCGCCCGACGATATCGCCGAGAAACAGAACGCGCATCAAACGCGCTCCGGCCGGCCGACGCGCAGACCTTTCTCGGTCATCAGGAAATCGAGCTTCTCGTCATGCGGCTCGGTCGGGCACTCGGCGACCTCCTGCGCCTCGCAGCCGAAGCCGACGGTGACGACTTTTTTCTTGGCGCGCAGGCCCGAGATCGTCCGGTCGTAATAGCCCGCGCCATAGCCGACGCGATAACCGCGCTTGTCGAACGCCGCGAACGGCACGATCAGAATATCGGGCGCGACTTCTTCCGCATCCGGCGCAGGCTCACGAATGCCCCACTGGCCCGGCACCAGGGGATCGCCGAATTTCCACGCCCGCATCGACAGCGGATGACCGCGGCCGACGATGCGCGGCAGCGCGATCCGTGCGCCGTTCTTCTCCAGCACGCGCAAAAGCGGCAGCGGGCTGATCTCGCTCTTCATCGGGAAAAAACCGGCGACGATTGCGCCGGCGGGAACGTTCACGGGAAACGGCAAGGCCGCGATCGTCTCCGCGGCCTGCTGGCGGTAGTCGGGCGCAAGTGCATCGCGCCGTCCGAGGGCTTCATTGCGAAGCGCGGTTTTCAGTTCGGCAATGTTGGTGGCTGTCACATTCGTCTCGCAAAAAAATTCAGCGCGAAGCCACGATAGGCCGTTGGAAGCAACGATCCCGGGAAACCTACGAAGTAGGTGGGCACCGTGAATGACCAAGCCCACGGGCAAGGTCAGGGACAGCTCCCGTTGAGATCGATAAGGCCCCAGGAATTTAGTGTTCCTGACGAGCCGCGCAGCTCCGCATGCGCAATCTAGGCGCGTTAAGCTTGCACTGCCAGTACCGATTTCAAAGGCGGCTTAATTCGCTGCGCCGCCGTTCAGCGTCTGCGCCAGCCGCTCGATCCGCTCGGCCGCGCGCTCGAGCCCGCGTGTGCTTTCACGCTCGATGGTATCGACCCGCTCGACGGAAGCCAGGCGCGCTTCCTTGAGGCCTTCGATCTCCTGCTCGAGCCCGCGGATCCGCCGCCGCGCCTCGGAGAGATCGTCGAATATCGTGATCGCCGCCATCACCGTGAGCCGCGTATCGCCAACCTCGCCGAATGCCTCGCGCAAATGCGCGAGCTTCTGGTCGAGTTCGCGCGCGAGTTTCATCAGGTGCTCTTCCTGACCATCGTCGCACGCCATCCGGTAGGTGCGCCCGCCGATGGTGACATTGACCTGCGCCATGCTCAGCGCTCCTGCGCAGCGAGCACGCTGCGGATTGTTTCGGCCGCTTGATCGAGACGGCGCGAAACTTCACGGTTCGCCGTCTCCAGATCCTCCGAGCGCGCCTTGAGCCGCTGCAGATCAGTCGAAAGTCGGGTGCGATCCTGACCAAAAGCCTGCAACTGGTTTTGCAGCTGTTCGCGCTCCCGGCTGTCGCCCGCGGCCTTGTCGACAGCCGACTCCAGCGCATCGAGCGCAGCTTCCAGCCGTTGCAGGGCCTCCTCCATCGCGCTCACGTCGATTCACACTCCTTTGCCGGTAGTAAAGGTCCGCTCACATGCTGCGTCAACGGATGGAGCGAAGTTATGACCAGACATGAGGAATCGTCATTCAAGCCTTGCACCTCGCAAACCCTCGTAAACATTGACTCTAGGGCCTTGCGTGTTATCCATCCGCGGCCTCGATCTGCAAAAGATTGAGATGAGCCACGTGGACGTTTAATCGGCCCGCCGCGCCGATCCACTTGAGGCCCGAAGAGAGATCAGCCGGTGACAGATCGAGCCCAGCACGACCGCATGGCAAACGCCATCCGCGCCCTGGCGATGGATGCCGTTGAAGCCGCCAAATCCGGCCATCCCGGCCTGCCGATGGGCGCTGCCGACATCGCAACGGTGCTGTTCTCGAAGTTTCTGAAATTCGACCCGGCCGATCCGGCCTGGCCCGACCGCGACCGCTTCGTGCTCTCGGCCGGTCACGGCTCGATGCTGCTCTACGCGCTCCTTTATCTCACCGGCTACCCGGAAATGACGATCGAGGAGATCAAGCGTTTCCGCCAGCTCGATTCCAGGACGCCGGGCCATCCCGAGAACTTCATGACCAAGGGCGTCGAGACGACGACCGGCCCGCTCGGTCAGGGCATCGGCAACGCGGTCGGCATGGCGCTCGCCGAGCGCATCATGAACGCCGAATTCGGCGATGCCGCCGTCGATCATTTTACCTATGCGCTGTGCTCCGACGGCGACCTCATGGAGGGCATCAGCCAGGAAGCCATCTCCTTCGCCGGCCACATGAAGCTCTCGAAGCTCATCGTGCTGTTCGACGACAATCGCATCACCATCGACGGCGCGCTGTCGCTTTCCGACTCCACGGACCAGGTTGCGCGCTTTCAGGCCTCGAACTGGAACGCCGTCCGCATCGACGGCCACGATCCCGAAGCCATCGCGAAGGCCATCGAAGCCGCGCGGAAATCCGACAAGCCGACGCTCATCGCCTGCCGCACGATGATCGGCTTCGGCTCGCCGAACAAGGCCGGCAAGTCCGACGCCCATGGCTCGCCGCTCGGCGCCGACGAGATCAAGGCGACGCGCGAGAAGCTCGGCTGGAACCATCCGCCGTTCGAAATTCCCGCCGACCTCCTCGCCGAATGGCGCAAGGCAGGTTCGCGCTCCGCTGACGCGCACAAAAAATGGAAGGATCGCCTCGCCGCCCTTCCCGCCGACAAGCGCGCCGAATTCGAGCGCCGCGTGTCGGGCAAGCTCGCACCGGCTTTCGCCAGCGCCGTGCGCACACTGAAGGAAAACGCCGCGAAGGCGCCGAAGGAAATCGCGACCCGCAAGGCGTCCGAAGAAGTCCTCGGCACGCTTGTCATGGCCGCGCCCGAAATGGTCGGCGGCTCGGCGGACCTCACCGGCTCCAACAACACGAAAACCAAGTCGATGCCGGTCATCGCGCCCGGCAATTACAAGGGCCAGTTCCTGCACTGGGGCATCCGCGAGCACGGCATGGCCGCTGCCATGAACGGTATGGCGCTGCATGGCGGCGTGATCCCGTTCTCCGGCACGTTCCTCGTCTTCTCCGACTACTGCCGCCCCTCCATTCGCCTCGCGGCGCTGATGGGCACGCGCGTCATTCACGTCATGACGCACGACTCGATCGGTCTTGGCGAGGACGGCCCGACGCATCAGCCGGTCGAGCATCTCGCCGCGCTCCGCGCGATCCCGAACACCAATGTCTTCCGTCCCGCCGATCTCACCGAGACCGCCGAGTGCTGGCAGCTTGCGGTCGAGAACGCCAAGGGCCCGAGCGTCCTGGCGCTCACCCGCCAGAACCTTCCGGCTCTTCGCACTTCGTTCGAGGACAAGAATCTCTCCGCCCGCGGCGCCTATGAAATCGCCCCCGCCAAAGGCAAGGCCGACGTCGCGCTGTTCGCGTCAGGCTCCGAGGTTTCGCTTTGCATCGAAGCCAAGGCCGCGCTCGAAAAGCAGGGCATTTCAGCCCGCGTCGTTTCGGTGCCGTGCCTCGATCTTTTCTTCGAGCAGGACGCCAACTATCGCGCCTCTGTCATCGGCGATGCGCCGGTGAAGCTCGCCTGCGAAGCCGCGATCCGCATGGGCTGGGATGAAGTCATCGGCTCCGACGGTATCTTCGTCGGCATGAGCGGCTTCGGCGCCAGCGCCCCCTACAAGGATCTTTATCGCCACTTCGGCATTACCGCGGACGCGATCGTCGCGGCCGCCGCCACCGCTTTGAAAAACGAGCGCGGAGCGCCGCGCAAGGAGAGAGCATGACTGTACGTGTTGCCATCAACGGTTTCGGACGCATCGGCCGCAACGTCCTGCGCGCCATTGTCGAGTCCGGCCGCAAGGATATTGAAGTGGTCGCGATCAACGACCTCGCGCCGATCGAAACCAATGCGCATCTTCTGCGCTTCGACTCCGTACACGGCCGCTTCCCGCATGAAGTGAAAGTTTCCGGCGACACGATGGATGTCGGCCGCGGCCCCATCAAAGTGACGGCGATCAAGAACCCGGCCGAGCTTCCGCACAAGGAGCTCAAGGTCGATATCGCGATGGAATGCACCGGCATCTTCACGTCGAAGGAAAAAGCCTCGGCGCATCTCACGGCCGGCGCCAAGCGCGTCCTGGTATCGGCGCCCGCCGACGGCGCCGACATCACCGTCGTCTATGGCGTCAATCACGACAAGATCAACAAGGACCACAAGGTCGTCTCGAACGCCTCCTGCACCACCAACTGCCTCGCCCCGGTCGTCAAAGTCCTCAACGACTCGATCGGCATCGAGAAGGGCTTCATGACCACGGTGCACGCCTATACCAACGACCAGCCCTCGCTCGATCAGGTTCACAAGGATCTATATCGCGCTCGCGCCGCTGCGCTCTCGATGATCCCGACCTCGACCGGCGCCGCCAAGGCCGTCGGCCTCGTGCTGCCGGAACTCGCCGGCAAGCTCGATGGCGTTTCGATCCGCGTGCCGACGCCGAACGTCTCGGTCGTTGACCTCAAGTTCGTCGCCAAGCGCAAGACCGACAAGGATGAAATCAACGCCGCCATCAAGCGCGCGGCCGAGCAGCAGTTGAAGGGCGTCCTCGGCTTCACCACCCAGCCGAACGTCTCGATCGACTTCAATCACGACCCGCATTCGTCGATCTTCCACATGGACCAGACCAAGGTGATGGACGGCAACCTCGTCCGCATCCTGACCTGGTACGACAACGAGTGGGGCTTCTCGAACCGCATGGCGGACACGGCCGTCGTGATGGGCAAGCTTGACTGACCCGACGCCCGATGACCGCTTTCCGCACGCTCGATCAGGCTGACGTCAAAAACAAACGCGTTCTCATCCGGGTCGATCTCAACGTCCCGATGGAAGGCGGGCGCATCACCGACAACACGCGCATCCGCGCGGCGATCCCGACGATCGCCGCGATTACCGAGAAGGGCGGCAAGGCGATTTTGCTGTCGCACTTCGGCCGCCCCAAGGGCCGCGACGAGTCGCAATCGCTGGCGCCCGTCGTCCCTGTTCTCTCCGGCCTCCTCGGCAAGCCGGTCGCTTTTGCCAAGGATTGCATCGGCCCCGACGCCGATACCGCCGTCGCCGCGATGAAGCCCGGCGAAGTGCTGCTGCTCGAAAACACCCGCTTCCATAAGGGCGAGGAGAAGAACGATCCCGAAATGGTCGCGGCGCTCGCCAGGCTCGGCGACATCTATGTCAACGACGCTTTCTCCGCCGCGCACCGCGCCCATGCCTCGACCGAAGGCATTTCGCATAAGCTCCCGGCCTATGCCGGCCGCGCCATGCAGGCCGAACTCGACGCTCTCACCCGCGCGCTCAGCTCGCCCGTGAAGCCGCTCGCCGCCGTCGTCGGCGGCGCCAAGATTTCCTCGAAGCTGACGCTGCTTTCCAACCTGCTCGCCAAGGTCGATCTCCTCGTTATCGGCGGCGCGATGGCCAATACGTTTTTGGCCGCGCAGGGCAAGAACATCGGCAAGTCGCTGAGCGAGCCGGACCTGATCGATACGGCCAGGAAAATTCTCGCCGACGCCAAAGCCAAGAATTGCGACATCGTGTTGCCGATCGATGCGGCGGTCGCAAAGAAGCTCGAGCCGAACACCTCGACACGTTCGGTGATGATCGATGCCGTCGGTCCCGACGAGATGATCCTCGACATCGGCCTGCAGTCGATCGCGCTCAATGCCGCGCGGCTCGCGGGCGTGCGCACCATCGTCTGGAACGGACCGATGGGCGCGTTCGAGGTTTCGCCGTTCGACGCCGGCACCGTGACGCTCGCTCGCGAGGTCGCCAAGCTCACCGGCCAAGGGCTGTTGAGTTCTTTCGCCGGCGGCGGCGACACGCTTGCCGCGCTCCAGCATGCCGGCGTCATCGACCAGTTCAGCTATGTTTCGACCGCGGGCGGCGCCTTCCTGGAATGGCTCGAAGGCAAGCCCTTGCCTGGCGTCGAGGCTTTGCGGATAAAATAGCCAAAATTCCGAACTACCCGTCTTAAAGCGTTTTGGGAGAGCCTGATGAACCTCGCCGAACTGAACAAGGTTGCCGTTGCCATGGTCCAGCCGGGCAAAGGCATTCTCGCCGCCGACGAATCTTCCGGCACGATTAAAAAGCGCTTCGACGCGATCAAGGTCGAGTCGACCGAGGACAACCGCCGCGACTATCGCGAGCTGTTGTTCCGCTCAACCGACGCCATGAAGAACCACATCTCCGGCGTCATTCTGTATGACGAAACGATCTGGCAAAAGGCCAAGGACGGCACGCCGCTCGTCGAGATCATCAGGCAGGCGGGTTCCATTCCGGGCATCAAGGTTGACGAAGGCACCAAGCCCCTCCCCGGCTGCCCCGGCGAACTCATCACCGTCGGTCTCGACAAGCTCGCCGATCGCCTGGCGAAATATTACGAACAGGGCGCGCGCTTCGCGAAGTGGCGTGCGGTGATCGACATCGGCAACGGCATTCCGAGCCACACCGCGATCCACGCCAATGCGCACGCCCTCGCCCGCTATGCTGCGCTCTGCCAGGCGGCGCAGATCGTGCCGATCGTCGAGCCGGAAGTGCTGATGGACGGCGACCATGACATCGACCGCTGCTATGCCGTCACCGAGTGGATGCTGAAGGAAACTTTCCTGGAGCTTTACTACAACAAGGTCGCGCTCGAAGGCATGGTGCTGAAGCCGAACATGGCGATCAGCGGCAAGAAGTGCGCCAAGCGTGCTTCGGTGCAGGAAGTCGCCGAAAAGACCGTGAAGCTGCTGAAGGAATGCGTGCCCGCCGCGGTGCCCGGCATCGCCTTCCTCTCCGGCGGCCAGTCCGACGAGGAAGCGACCGCCCACCTCGACGCCATGAACAAGATCGGCGGCCTGCCGTGGAAGCTTACCTTCTCCTATGGCCGCGCGTTGCAGGCCGCGCCCCAGAAGGCGTGGTCGGGCAAGGCCGAGAACGTCAAGGCAGCCCAGGGCGCCTTCTCGCATCGCGCCCGCATGAACGGGCTCGCCAGCGAAGGCCGCTGGTCGTCCGACCTCGAGAAAAAAGCCGCCTGATCCGGCTACATCGGATTTTAAGGGCCTGCCCATCCGGCGGGCCCTTTTTTATTCCATCTTTTGCCGCATCCTGCGCGGACGATCCCGCGGCCCTACTCTTTGATTGAGCATGATCCGGCCCGAAAACCGCTTCACACTTTTCGGGATCATGCTCTAGATGATCCGTCATGAATCGCACCGAGAACCGTAGCGATAACATTCCGCCCAAGACCGCGCCGCGCCTTGTTCTGTTCGCGCCCCCGCTCGATGCCGAGCATGCGAGCGCGCTGATCAGCGAGGCTTGCGATCGCGCCGACATCGCCTCGATCATCCTGCGCACAAACGGCAGGAGCGATGCCGAAATTATTGCGAGCGCGCGGCGAATGCTGCCGGTCGCCATCGAAAAATCGGCGGCTCTCCTGATCGAGGACCGCGACGACCTTGCCGAAGACATCAAGCCCGACGGCGTGCACTTCTCGAATTTTCCGGCACAGGCCTCGCAGATCTCGCCGCTCAAGCCGCACTTCATCGCCGGTGCCGCGGGCCTCGCCTCGCGCCATGACGCGATGAGCGCCGGTGAGACCGGCGCCGACTACGTGATGTTCGGCGAACATGTTGCCGGCAACCGCATGCCGTTCGATACGATTCTGGAGCGCGTCGCCTGGTGGGCGGAAATCTTCAACGTGCCCTGCGTCGTCTTGGCCGCTTCACTCGACGAGGTGCCCGCGCTCGTCAAAGCCGGCGCCGATTTCATCGCGCTCGATGACGCGGTGTGGAATACCGCGCAGCCGCTCGCAACGCTCAAACAGGCGATGGCACATCTGGCGGCCGGGCAAACCGGATGAAACCGCGGCTGACGATTTATATGCTTGCCGTTCTCACGCTGGCGCCGGCGGCGAGCATGAGTGCGCCAAAACAAAAAACGCCGCCGCCTGCGCCCGCCGCGCAACCCGAAGCGCCGCCGCCTCCGCCGCAACCCCAGGCGCCCGTTGATCTTGCCTTCGGCGCCTATCAGCGCGGCGAGTATCTTACCGCCTTCAATGAAGCCAAACGCCGCGCCGAGTCCGGGCAGGACACCAAGGCGATGACGCTGCTCGGGGAGATGTATGCCGGCGGCTTCGGCGTGCCGGCCGATGACGACAAGGCCTTCGATTGGTACCGCAAGGCCGCCGACCGCGGCGATCGCGAGGCGATGGCGGCGCTCGGCCTGTTCTATCTGCAAGGCCGCGCCACCGCGCCGAACCGGCTGGAAGCCGGCAAGATGTTCACCGCCGCCGCCGAAAAAGGCAGCGCCACCGCCGCCTATAATCTTGCGTTGCTTTATCTCGAAGGTCAGGTTTACACGCAGGACTTCGCGGCGGCGGCCAAGTGGTTCCGCGCCGCCGCCGAGCAGGACCTGCCCGATGCGCAGCAGGCGCTCGCAACGCTTTATCGCGAGGGCAAGGGCGTCGAAAAAAATCCGGCGGAAGCCGCGCGCTGGCTCGCTCGCGCCGCGATGCTGCGTCACCCGCCGTCGATGACCGAATACGCCTTCGCCGTCTATAACGGCGACGGCGTGCCGAAGAACGAGGTCGCCGGCGGCCGCTGGTTCCAGCTCGCCGCGCTCTACGGCAACCCGATCGCCCAGAACCGCCTCTCCTATCTTCTTCTCAACGGCCTCGGCGGCTTTACCCGCGACCCGATCGAGGCGATGGCCTGGCACCTCTATGCGCATTCGCGCGGCGCTTCGAACCCGGCGCTCGACGAGATGTTCGCCAAATTGCCCGACAACGAGCGCGAAGCCGCGGCCAAGATCGTTCAGGCATGGGAAAAGGGCACCCGGCTGCCCCGCTCTTGACGGCAGGCATGCCGGGCTGGCACCTGACGCGGCAGATAGAATATTTCTCCGGCACCTCGAAGGTTAACTTATGAAAATCAACGGTAACGAAATTCGGCCCGGCATGATGATCGAATACGAAGGCGGGCTGTGGGTCGCGGTGAAGGCGGTTGCCGTCAAGCCGGGCAAGGGTCCGGCCTATAACCAGGTCGAGCTCAAGAACATCGTCGATGGCCGCAAGCTCAACAATCGTTTCGGCTCCGACGAGCGCGTCGAGCAGGCCCGCGTCGAGGTCAAGGATTACCAGTACCTCTACAAGCAGGACGACAACCTCGTCTTCATGGACACCGACACCTACGAGCAGCTCGAGCTCAACACCGAATTCGTCGGCGATCGCGCCGCCTTCCTGCAGGACGGCATGACCGTTGCGCTCGAAATGTATGACGACAAGCCGATCGGCATTCGCCTGCCTGCGCAGGTGACGCTGGAAATCGTCGAGGCCGACGCCGTGGTGAAGGGCCAGACCGCCGCCTCGTCCTACAAGCCGGCGAAGCTCGAGAACGGC
>Ga0182740_1001010_pt1 | contig 21125 bp, 22 predicted proteins | sample eDN5th37CKraftBY_FD_128872 | JGI IMG/M metagenome (GOLD analysis project Ga0182740, IMG submission 128872) | Enriched backyard soil microbial communities from Emeryville, California, USA - eDNA 5th pass 37_C Kraft BY (version 2) (version 2) | ecosystem: Environmental > Terrestrial > Soil >...
CGGAGGCGACCACCCGCACGAGAACTTCGCCCGGACCAGGCGCTGGCCGTTCGATTTCCTGCTGCTCGAATACGTCTGGCCCGCCGAACCGTGAGATCACCATCGCTCGCATGTTGCCGCCTCCACTCGATGAGAGCCATGTGGACCAGGGTCAAGCCAATTCAAGCATGTGCGGCTCTGTTCCTCTTGACGCCAACCTGCCCCTTAACGCTCCAGGTCCGCCTCGCGCATCCAGCGCCCTGAGGTCCCTCTCTGACGCTGACCTGCGAGATCGTTCTCCGTGAGTGCGCAATGGCACGGCGTCGGGGGCCAAAATGCGTCATAGGCCTTTTTTGCGCCTTCCATTGGACCTTATCATTCTTGAGGTTTGATCAATGACTGATGTGACCCCTGCTCGCATCCTTGAGACCGGCATGGGCTTCTGGCCCTCCAAACTCCTTCTCAGCGCCGTTGAACTGGGACTGTTCAGCCTGCTCGCCGAGGGACCAAAGACAGGTGCCGAGATCGAGCGTCGCATGAAGCTTCATCCACGGGCGACCAATGACTTTCTCGATGCGCTAGTGGCGATTGGGATGCTTGAGCGGATCGGAGAGGGGCCGCAGGCTCGCTATTCGAATACGCCGGAAACAGCGGCGTTCCTTGACAGGGCAAGCCCAACCTATGTGGGTGGCATCCTGGAAATGGCAAATGCCCGGCTCTATCCTTTTTGGGCCGATCTGACTGATGCCCTGAAGACAGGCAAGCCTCAGAACGAAATCAAGTATACTGGGAAACCTCTCTTCGAGGCGCTTTACGCTGAACCGGCTCGCCTGGAGCAGTTCATGAATGCCATGTCGGGCGTGTCGCTGATGAATTTCGAGGCATTCGCCCGGACGTTCGACTTCTCACCCTATAAGACAATGATCGACGTCGGCGGTGCCACGGCCCAGCTCTCCTGTATTGTGGCGCGTGAGCATCCCCAGATGCAATGCCGATCTCTCGATCTTGCCGCCGTGGAGCCGATCGCCAAGCGTCGCATTCAACAAGCCGGTCTGCAGGATAGGGTCCAAACCGGTACGATCGACTTCTTCGTTGATGACTTCCCGCAGGCGGACCTCATCACGATGGGGATGATCCTTCATGATTGGAATCTTGAACACAAGAAGATGCTCATTGCCAAAGCCTACAAGGCGCTGCCAGAGGGGGGCGCTTTCGTGGCCATTGAGAACCTGATCGATGACGAGCGTCGGCACAATGCGTTTGGCCTCCTGATGTCGCTCAACATGCTCATCGAGTTTGGCGACGCCTTTGATTTCACCGGTTCTGACTTCAGGAGCTGGTGTCTGGAAGCCGGGTTCAAGCGCTGCGAGATACTCCATCTTGCTGGTCCAGCCAGTGCGGCGATCGCCTACAAGTGATGCGAGCGAATACCTGGCATATTCAGGGGGCTGCGGGGCTTCCACCTGGGCTGCATCGGATCACCTGATCCAACATATCCTCGACAGGGTCATGTGCTGCGGCTCCGACTTTTAAGATCGGTTGTGCGACCTTTCCCCAGAAAGGTCCGCCACGAGCCTGGGAAGACCTTGGGTGTGGAAAGCATATGTTCCTGCAGGCCGCGAAGGGGCTTCTTCCAAGACCATGGCTGATTATTGCGGAGTGCTTGAACCCTGCGGGCAGCTGTGGGTACATGTCTGCTGACTTGGCTAGAGCATTTTTCGGTGAAGTGGATCCGGTTCACCGTCAAAAAATGCGGTAAGCAAAGAAGAGAGCTGATTCCACGTAAGTGGAAACAGCTCTAGAATGCCTCCGAGCGATGCTGCTTCCGCAGGCACTGCGATCCCACCGATCCGGACCAGTCCTCCCTCCGGCCGTGCGAGAAGATCCCGCAATCTGGCTTACGCGCACCATGGGCCAACGGTATTCAGCAGCATCTCACGAAATATGCGTTCTTCAGGTGATGCGACACGGGCGAGGGCTTCTCGGACCACTTCCGCCATCCTGGGCTCAATCCCTTCGAATTGTTCGAGTCGGTCGGCAACGTCCGCGAGCTGCTCAAGGGTCTGGATCTTCTCCCGCTGGAGCACGGCCCAAGCGGTGAGAGGGAGATAGAGACCATCGATGTGTCCGGCGCAGGTATCATAAAAGCGGGGCATGGAACACTCCTAACTGACGCTCGATCCAGCCAACGACCGCCGCGCGATAACGCCATTGGTGCGCGACGATCCGAAACTTCGTTCGGCGCTCTGGCGGCAGGCATGGATCCCTGGCAAGGCGCTCGACTTCGACCGCTTTGCTCCGGTATCCATGAGCCGGTGTCATGTCGCTCTCCCGAACTGCCGAAACAGCCGGTGCTGTTCCCGGCGCATTGAGGATTGCTTCATTACAGTCTCTTGGGACGGAGGGCCGTCCGGCACCGTGATGGTGACCTGCCGGCCGAAGCGGGGATCGAGGATGGTAAGGGTCATGGCAGCCTCCCGGATGGATTCCAGTCGGTGTTGGCTTCATGCTACAGGGCCGTCTTGTCCTGCGTGCTGTCGCTAACATGCCCTTTGGGTGTCATCGGATCGTGACCGACGCGTGAACGTCATCGATCGGTCGCAGAAAATGTCCGACACTTCGTACGATTTCACGATGCCTTCACGCACGTCTTACGGCCCCGGTGAATATTGCAGCAATCGCGTTCCTGCAGATCGAGCAGCCAGAATGACATGGTCGGCTCCGCAAATGTTATACAAAAACATAAAATCGGACCCAGAGATGCACCTCCACTTCTGGGTTCGATGCTCCAGCGTTGCTTTTTCTTGCGGTGACCCGAAAGCACGCATATCCTTTTCGCCCTTGTTTCTATCGGCAGAGGCCTTGGCCATGAACAGCCAGCAAGCCGACCCGTTATGCCGAATTTTTCTCTTTGGTCCTCTTACAGTCCAGGATTGCACGGGTACGGTCAGAACGCCGCGAGGGCAGAAAGTCCAAGCCTTGATTGCAATGCTGGCGCTTGCTCCGCGGGGCGCCCGCAGCCGCGTGTGGCTGCGCGACAAGCTCTGGAGCGATCGGCAGGAGGAGCAGGCCAGTGCCAGTCTTCGGCAAGCCCTTACCGAACTCCGCAAAGCGCTCGGGCCCCTGGCGCAGGATATCCTGAATGCTGACAAGAACACGGTTTCCCTCGATCTTGACCGTATATGGACCGACATACGGGCAACAGAAGCCAACGATCTTGAAGTCGCGCCGGCCGGTCCGGATCGCGAGTTGCTTGAAGGGATCGATATCGGCGATCCAGAATTCGAGGAATGGCTAAGCCTGGAGCGTCAGTTCTGGGCAAGCCGGATGGAAGCCATTGAGGCGGGCGCCCGGGAAAAGCGCAGCCGCCTGCCAAGCCACGCATTTGTTCACGGGAAGAGCGCCTCATCGCAGCGTGCGGAGACCGCGATCCCGAAAGCCGGGACACGCATCCATATCGGAATTCTTCCGGCCATTGCTGTGGGAAGCGTGCCGATCAGCCTCGGCGACCGGGTTAACGAACTCGTCGCCAAGAGCCTGCTCGAGACCGGAGAGGTCGGGGTCGCCGATCTTTGGTCGTCCATAGCCACTGCGGCGGACAACGCAGGCATGACAGCCGCTGCCACTGATTCCCTGCACGATCTTATTCAGACGCGGTTCCTGTTCCAATGTCGGGCGACCGGCTCGAACGGAGGCATTAACGTCACGCTCTGCGTGCAGAGAGCCTCGGACCGTTCGCTGATCTGGGTCGACAGCGAGCATATTTCCGTGCGCTCACAAGAGATGGAGCATCCGTCTCTTCTGGCTCCGATCATACGGCGCTCCGTGGACGGTATTCTGAAGATGCTTGTTCAGAGCTCGTCAAGCGACGTGGAGGATCTGTCAAGTTCCGCGCTTGTTCTGTCAGCCATCGATCGGATCTTCCGGCTGTCGAAGGATGATCTCGATCAAGCCGAGAAGATCCTTCGCTCCGCCATTGAGCTGGTGCCATCTTCGCAGGCTTATGCCTGGCTTGCCTTCCTGCTCACGTTTCGTGTGGGACAGCGCTTTTCGCACAATATCCGCCCTCTGCTCGAGGAGGCTCAATTCCTAAGCCACAAGGCTCTGGCGCTCGATTCACAGAATGCCCTGACACTGGCTCTGGTCGGTCATACGCATTCATACCTTTTCGGCGAGTACGACATTGCTGCGAATCTCTTCGAGCGGGCAATCAAGATCAATCCGGCCCAGCCGCTGAGTTGGGATCTCTATTCGATGCTTCACGCCTATATCGGACGTCCTGAGACCGGATTGCGCTGTGCGCAATGGGCGCGTGAACTCGGGGCATTCAGTCCGTATCGATTCTATTTCGACACATCATGCTGCATCACGGCGTCCCTGTCGGGCCGACACCAGGAGGCGGTCAGCCTCGGACGGATGGTGCTGGAGGACCGGCCGCAATTCAACTCGATCCTGCGCTACCTCGTGTCGAGCTATGCTCATCTTGGAGACAAGGACGCATCTCAAGACATCCTGGCCCGGTTGAAAGCGGTAGAGCCGGACTTTTCGATCGAAGCGCTCCGCGATGCGCAATACCCGCTGCTGCGCTCCGAAGGAGGAGCAGCATTCATCGAGGGATTGATCAAGGCAGGGGTGCGCCGTGTGACGACCTGATCGCACACTTTCTCGGGAGGAGCAGATGGATGAATCGAATGAGAGAACGGATCGGCCATCGGCTCGATTTGCGAACTTTCTCAATCGCCATCGATGGGTCGTCCGGGGCGGAGCGCTCGTTCCGTTCGACATTCCAACTCGGACGAGCGTGTCTCCTCGTGCGACGCAGCCTGAAGGAGACCTCGAATTACCGATCATCGATCCGAGCGCGGGGCCGAACTTCGCGACGATGAACCGTTCTGTCTTGAACAAATCTGTTCTCAACAAGAACAAATCGATCCTCAACAAAGGTCCGTTGAACAAGAACAAAGCTCTAGCGCCGACAAGCGGCGGGGGCTTCGAGGAAGCTCTCACCCCGGCTCTCGAATTGCGTCGGCTCCACCAGGGGACGGGCCCGCTCGGAGCACCGCTGCGCCGCTTCGTATGGGAGTGCATCGATATCGAGGCCCCTCCCGGGCCCGATTACACCCGGCGCGAGGCCGAGTATCTTCTCTCCCTGCAAAATAACATCCAGGAGAGGGAGCGTCGCCGCCCTGATATCCTCCTCGAAGCCACGTTGGACATCACCGCGTTCACACGTCCTCTGGGAATCGAGGGGCAGCACGGTTACGCCGCCACGTACAGCCTGTTCTTCACGATTCTCGCTCTGTGCGAGTATGTCGGCCTGATCTACAAGGATCGCTTCAGCCGCACCAGGCCCAACCAGTTCGATCCGCGGCTGCGGCCGATGCTGCCCGTTCCCGGTCATTCATCCTATCCCAGCAATCACGCATTCCAGTGCTTCTCAATCGCATATGCCTTCAGCTCACTGCTTCCCGAGCATCCGGGATCGGCTGAACTCTTCAATGCAGCTCAGCGCGTGGCGGGGAATCGGGAGTGGGCCGGACTTCACTATCCCAGCGATACGGAGGCCGGAAAGCAATTGGCCCAACGCTTTCTGCCGTATCTGGTCGAGGCATGCGCCGACATGCTCGGCGAGGCTCGTGAGGAGTGGATCTGACACGTCGCGCCACGGAGAGACGATCATGAGTAGTCAATATCAAAGCTCTGCCGATCATGTCCCTCAGGCCCAGGCACGTGACGACAAGCCTTACCCGCCTTACTACTATCTTTGGCATCTCTGCACGCTCGGCGTTCTTCGTGCGGAACGTGTGGACGGATCGCCTTGTCCCAGAATCGTCGGGACGGTGTGGGACGATCTCGATACCGAGTGTGGCTCTGAGGCCTATCATCCAGCAACGATTGCCATGATCGACGTCGGGGTGGGGCATAATCACCCGAATCTGATGCAGGTCGATATGGGTAGGGCAATCGACCTTGTCACCCATCGATACGGGGCTCGTAGGAGACCCATCGTTGCAGATGGGGATCTGCATTCGGAGAAGAAGCTTGCGTTCTTTGATAATCTGAGCATCGAGGGTCTGGACCTACGTTCCTTCTCCGAGGATGAGCAGAAGGCACTGACCTCCTTCGTCAATGAGCTTAAAGAATCCAGAGGGGTCGTTCGTATGACGGAGGCTCTCGATGCGGCCTTGCCATCGCATGGAACTGCCGTCGCCGGTCTGGCGGTCGGAGATCCGGGTTTGGTGTTCAACGGAGACGGTGGCGTTCCCGAACCCGTTTCCCTGCAAGACTTCGTGAAGCAGGGGCCCAAGGGGCGACCACTGAGTATCCGGAACAATGTCGTTCCTTATGTCGGGGTCGATCCCTTCTCGAAACTCGTCCCGATCAAGACGTCTTTCGACGAGGATCCACGGCCGCTGATGGCGGCGCTTCTTTACGCGTACAAAATCGGCTCGGACGTGATCCTCATGCCCAGGGACATTCCCGATCCGACGCGGGGAATCCTGACGGTGAAGGAGGAGCAGAGCGCACAGGAGTGCCAGAACGGCAGCGCGTCCGGGGCGATCCGTCGCGACGAGAGCGCAACACGGGACGAATGGACCATCCTGAAAAAACTTCTCATCTCGATCAGCAAGAAAATTCCCATCGTCTGCGCGGCCGGAAATTCGGGCGAGAGCCAGCTCATCTATCCGGCCTGCTTGGCCGGCGAGGGGGCCGACGGCAAGGAAACTAACGGTATCATCGCCGTGGGGGCCGTGAACGCCGATGGCTGCCGTGCCGGCTACAGCAATTATGGAGAGGGCCTGACCGTCGTCGCGCCATCGAATGACGGGGAAATCTACAACAGATATCAAGCTCGTATCGATTGGGGGAACCCGGCGACGAAACTTCACCAATACGGCCTGGGCTCCCTCCAGGAGATTCCCTATAGCCATTACACGATTGCCACCACCGACCTGCCAGGGGCCTGGGGATATGCGGGCGGGAGCGTGCCCTATGTCGCCAACCTGCCTCCTGAGAAGAACCCGGGCTTCGCCGGAGGCTATTATACCGGCTTCGGCGGCACCTCGGCGGCGGCTGGTCTGATCGCCGGTGTGGTGGCTCTCATGAGCAGGGCTCACAAGGCTTATGCCGGGTCTGATGCACGGCTGAGTGGTATCGAGGCCAAAACAACCCTGATGGCCGCCGCGAATTTGCGGCCGGAGCGGCTCCAGAGCCAAAGCGATGAGGCTCGCGGATTCGAGTTCAAACCCGATCCGATGAACAGCGAAGTCGAGGCAAAGGGAGATCCAATCCTCTTTTTCGGTGCCGGTCTCGTCGATGCCGCTGAAGCGATCAAGAAAGTAAGGTCGCTCGGCAAAGTCTAGAGCTGCTTTTACCGACCTAGAAGGATCCAGCGTCTGAGACGAATAACTGGCACCAAGCCGATTTGAGTCATGTTCGGCAACAGGCCCAACATACTCAAATTGCAGTATCCAGAACGAAACCGACTGATCCGGCAGGATGGATCACGATTCCAATCGCACCCGTTGAGGTCGCGATACAAGATGCTGGGTCGCATCTCGCATCGTGACGATATCAATAGACGGATGAGGTCGATCCCGAGGTTCTCAACAGCATCGACCCCAAGCGGATTATGGCTCGTCTCTCAACTGGGTCAGCGCTGTCACCAGATTCTCCCGCTTCTTGGCGAGATCAATTCGCCGCATCAGATTGCCGGGCCAGGAGGTTACGTTCGACGCTCTGAAGATGAGTGCGCATCGCCGCTGCAGCGCCATTCATGTCACGGTTCTCGATCGCCGTAATAATCACTTCATGCTCGTCGAAGCTGTGATGATTGGGACTTGGCTTAATGGGGTCCGAGCGAAGCCGGCCCCAGGTGACGGCCCTGCGCAGGGAGTTGAGCATATCGAACATTCCGAGGAGCGGAGTATTCTGCGTTGCTTCGGCGATGGTTCGATGTAGGCGCGTGTCCCAGTTCTCGTATTGTCGCCATGTTGCAGCATCGCGGGTCCGTGCCTGACACAGCCTGAGCTCGGCAAGATGCATGGGAGTTGCCGTCAGAGCCGCTGCCCGGGCGATCTCGGGCTCGATGATAAGGCGCGCACGCATCAGTTCCGCCGGATTGGTCCGCTTCGCCAATGCCACGATGTCTGAAAGGCTATCGGTGGGACGGTTTCCCAGGAAGGTTCCTTTTCCAACATGGCGCCAGATCTGTCCTTCGGCTTCGAGGGCCCCCAGTGCTTTCCTCAGCTCGGTCCGGGTGACGCCCAAGGCGACGGCCAGATCCCGCTCTGGCGGTAAGCGCCCATCTTCAGGCAGCTGGGCTTGCGCGAGATATGCCCTGAGCTGGGTCACAACGCCCCGGTTCGATCCTGCCTCACTGTACATTTGCATCTGCCGATCTCAACCAATCAAGAATTGGTTGGATCTTCTAACTAAATATTGCGCCGCGTCAACTGGAATAACACTTGACACTATCTCGGCCAATTGCGACCAATAGGGCATTGGTCGCGAAAGGTGCGGCTGAGAACAAGAGCGGGTCAACCGCCCAAACAATGGGAGAGAAACATGTTCAAGGGCTTACTGAGCTTAAAGGCCGGCGCTGCTGTTATCGCGATTGGTGCAGCGCTCATGACATCGAACGCAGCGGAAGCAGCCAAGGTTCGTGTGGTCTATGGCGACATCCCCAGCGTCGAATCCCTGCATCTCTTGGCGGCCTTCGAGCGCGCCAAGGAAAAGGGTGTCGATATCGAAATGACTTACCTGAAATCCGAGGACATCGCGGCCCAGGCTGTGGTCGGTGGCCAGGCCGATATCGGCGTTGGCGGACCTTACGCGCTCGTCCAGAAGGTCAAAGCGCCGATCCGGATGTTCATGCAGCTTTCGACGCTGCGTTTCTACCCGGCCGTCAATGGAGAATTCTACAAGACCTGGAAAGATCTCGATGGACAGGAGGTTGCCGTCCACTCACGTGGTTCCGGAACCGAGGCCATCATGAAGCTGATGGAGCAGCGGCAAGGCATCAAGTTCTCCAAGATCAGCTACATCCCGGGCGCCGAGGTGCGCACAGGCGCTCTGCTTCAGGGTAACGTGAAAGCTACCATCGTCGACTCCTCTGGCCGCCGCCTCCTCGAAACCCAGGCTCCCGGCAAATTCGTCATTCTGCCGCTCGAAGGCGTGAATGCGACAGACGAGGCGCTGTTTGCCAACACGAACTTCCTTGAGAAGAATGCGGAGGACGTCGACAAGATCGTCGAGGCTATCCTCACCACTTGGCGCGAAGTGACAGCCAATCCCGGTGTCGTTTCCGAGTGGCGCGCCAAATACAAGTTGCTTCCTGACCTGCCTGCTGCGCAGGTGAGCGAGATCGGCCCGTATTTTGAGGAGTTGGCCAAAGGCAAGGCGTTCCCGCTCAACGGCGGCGGTGCTGCCGCGGCGAAGGATGACTTCGCCTTCTACACTTTGTCCGGGCAGATTACGGGCGAGCCGGCAAGCCTGAAGGTCGAGGACTTCTGGGATACTCGTTCGCTGGATCGCGTGCTCGCCAAAGTCGGCACCATGTGAGGTGCCCGTATGATGGCTTCCTCCCAAGTGAACTCACAAGTGAACGGCCCCGTGCGGGCCGTCCATTTGCCGCCGGCAGATCGCGGCCTGAGCTTTGGTCAGCTGTTTGCAAGCCACCCCATTATTGCAAGGATTGTCTCTCTCGGCCTGTTCTTTCTCGCCTGGGAAATCGCCGGACGCGTACCGATCAGCTACGCTTTTCCGACATTTCTGGACACGCTTTATGCCTTCGTGACGATGCTGCTCGATGGCAGTCTCTTCGTGGCCTATGGGTCGACCCTTCAGCCGCTGATCATCGGCATTGCCATTTCCGGGGTGGTCGGAGTGGGACTCGGCATCGTGATGGGCCTGTCACGCAAGGCCGAGTGGCTTGTGGCGCCCCTGTTCATCGTCCTGCAGTCGGCCCCGATGGCAGCCCTCATCCCGCTGATTACGTTCGTGTATGGCATTGGGCTGGCGGCAAAAACCCTCGCGGTGATCATGCTTGCTTTGCCCGTGATCGTCCTCAACGGCTACAAGGCGGTCCGCAATGCGAACCCGTCTCTGGTCGCCATGTGCCGCTCGTTCCAGGGCACAAGGATGCAGCAGATCACCAAGATCATCATTCCCGACGCGAGTCCCGTGATCTTCGCCGGGCTCCGTCTTGGCCTCGCGGCCGGCTTCATCGGCGTTATTCTGGCAGAACTCCTGATCACGCCCACAGGTATCGGCGATCTCATTACCTATCATCGTTCAGTGGCCAATTACGCAGAGATGTATGCCGCAGTGGTCTCCATCATCCTGGTCTCAACCCTGACACTCGCAGCCTTGGAAGCCTTCGAAACCCGGGTGCTGCGGCCCGAAAAGAAGAGAGGATGACATGACTGTATCTGCTGCTTCCATGAATGCCATACCTCGCGCTGAGGGCGACATCGCCGTCGAAGTTCGAAGCATCTGCAAGAACTACAGCGAGGTTGAAGCCCTCCGTCTGATCGATCTCGACTTTCCCCGTGGCAAGCTCACGACGCTGCTGGGGCCCTCCGGATGCGGGAAGACGACCCTGCTCAAGATCATTGCAGGCCTCATCGAGCCGACCTCCGGAGAAGTGCGCGTCAACGGAAAAGTCATCACAGGTCCAGGGCCCGAGCGTGCTTTCGTGTTCCAGGATTTCGCCCTCATGCCGTGGGCGACGGTCATGCGCAACGTGGCTTTCGGGCTTGAGTTGAAGGGCATGGGAAAGGCCGAGCGCCAGTCGATCGCACGTCATTACATCGCTGAAGTCGGCCTGACCGGATTCGAAGACAAATATCCTCATGAACTCTCGGGCGGCATGCGCCAGCGTGTAGGCTTGGCTCGCGCCTTTGCCGTCAATGCGGAGGTGCTGCTTCTAGACGAGCCCTTCTCGGCGGTGGACGAGCAGAACCGCCGCAAGTTCCAGGAGGATCTGCTGCAGCTGGTGGAGAAGGAGCGCAAGACGTTCATCTTCGTCACTCACAGCATCGAGGAGGCAGTCTACGTATCGGATCGGATCGTGCTTCTTTCTCGCCGCCCGAGCCGCGTTGCACAGATCATAGAGCCGAAAGTCGATCGTTCTGCTTCCCCCGATGCCATCCGCCGTGACCAGGGTTATCTCGATACCGTCGAGGAGATCTGGCAGGGTCTCAAGCATTACGTGGATTGAGGAGGCGGCCATGACAATCTATGGTTATCGGGTGCCGATGATGGCATCTCTCCTGGTCTGGTGCCTGATCTGGGAGCTTGTCGGCCAGTCCGGCTTGATGTTCCTGGTGCCACCGCTCTCAAGCGTGCTTCTGGCCGGCATTGCGATGGTGCAGACCGGCACATGGCAGTCAGCCGCCTTGATCACGCTGCACAGCTTCGTCATCGGCATGGCATTGGCTATCGTGGTCGGTATCACCCTCGGCGTGCTGATGGGCCGGTTCAAGGCCGTGGACGAGCTGTTCAGCATCTGGGTCAATATCTTCGTCAGCGCGCCGCTTTCGGCCCTGGTTCCGGTGCTGATGATCCTCTTCGGCATGGGCGAGACGACGGTCATCGTCACGGTCATCCTCTTCGCGGTTTGGATCATCGTGTTGGATACGCGAGCCGGCATTCAACATGTGCCGAACTCGCTGATAGAGATGGGGCGCTGCTATGGCGCCTCTCCCTTCGCTCTTTACGGGAAAATCGTTCTCCTTGCCGCACTGCCGGAGATCCTCGCGGGGATCCGACTCGGCCTTGTGCGCGGCGTAAAGGGTGTTGTGATCGGCCAGCTTCTGGTGGCGATCATCGGTTATGGCGAACTGTTTGAGCTCTACTCACGCAGCTTCGACATGGAGAACTTCTGGGCCTTGACGATCATCCTCTTCGCCGCGGCGATGCTGATGTCGGCAGCCATCGAACACATTGAGAAAAAAGTCGACTATTACGCAGGAGTAAGATGATGAATGCGCCTCTCGCCATGACCGGTTATGTCGTTCAGCCGGCCCCGGTTGCCACCTTGCCCGTCCAGGGCAGCGACAAGCTCTTCCCGATCCACCGCATCTATTGCGTCGGCCGCAATTATGCCGAGCATGCGATCGAGATGGGGCACGACCCCTCCAAGGAGCCGCCGTTCTTCTTCCAGAAGAATCCCGACAACGTCGTCACCGACGGCAAGTTTCCCTATCCGAGCCAGTCATCGGACGTTCATCACGAAATTGAAATGGTCGTGGCGCTTGCCAAGGGCGGCGACAACATCCCGGTCGAATCTGCCCTCGAACACGTCTTCGGCTATGGTGTCGGTCTTGACATGACCCGCCGCGATCTCCAGGGCGAAGCCAAGAAACTGGGTCGCCCGTGGGAAGTCGGCAAGGCCTTCGAAGCTTCAGCCCCCTGCGGCCCGCTGGTTCCCGCAAGCGAGATTGGCCACCCGACGACGGGGGCAGTCACGCTCAAGGTGAACGGCGAGATCCGCCAGCAGGGCGACCTCAACCAGCTGATCTGGAAGGTGCCGGAGATGATCTCGTATCTTTCCGGTCTCTTCACCCTGCAGCCGGGAGACATCATCATGACCGGAACGCCGGCAGGCGTCGGCGCAGTCGTTCGCGGCGATGTTCTCGAAGGTTTCGTCGAGGGCGTTGGGAAGATTGAAGTCGTCGTCGTGTGATATGAGAGGGCCGCAGGCGTAATGCCAATGCGGACGAAGGGCTTAACAACACCGCAGCGCATCGCCGTGTGCTGCGGTGCAACTTTAGGGCGGAACAACCGCCGGTATCTAAATCAATCGGGAGCCAAAAGTGGCGAAGATCAAGGTTGCCAATCCGGTCGTCGAGCTCGACGGCGACGAGATGACCCGCATTATCTGGCACTTCATCAAAGAGAAGCTGATCCACCCCTATCTCGACATCGACCTGAAGTACTACGATCTCGGCGTCGAGCACCGCGACGCCACCAACGACCAGGTCACGGTCGAGGCCGCCGAGGCGATCAAGAAGTACGGCGTCGGCGTGAAATGCGCGACGATCACGCCGGACGAGGGCCGCGTGAAGGAGTTCAACCTCAAGGAGATGTGGAAGTCGCCCAACGGCACGATCCGCAACATCCTCGGCGGCGTGATCTTCCGCGAGCCGATCATCTGCAAGAACGTGCCGCGCCTCGTGCCGGGCTGGACCCAGCCGATCATCGTCGGCCGCCACGCCTTCGGCGACCAGTACAAGGCCACGGACTTCAAGGTGCCCGGCAAGGGCCGCCTGACGATCAAGTTCGAGGGCGAGGACGGCACGGTCATCGAGAAGGAAGTGTTCAAGTTCCCGGATGCGGGCGTGGCCATGGCGATGTACAACCTGGACGAGTCGATCCGCGACTTTGCCCGCGCGTCCCTGAACTACGGCCTGAACCGCAAGTACCCGGTCTATCTCTCCACCAAGAACACGATCCTCAAGGCCTATGACGGCCGCTTCAAGGACATCTTCGAGGAGGTCTACCAGAACGAGTTCAAGGCGAAGTTCGACGCCGCCGGCATCATCTACGAGCACCGCCTGATCGACGACATGGTGGCCTCGGCGCTGAAGTGGTCGGGCGGCTATGTGTGGGCGTGCAAGAACTACGACGGCGACGTGCAGTCCGACACGGTGGCGCAGGGCTTCGGCTCGCTCGGCCTGATGACCTCGGTGCTGATGACGCCGGACGGCCAGACGGTGGAGGCGGAAGCCGCCCACGGCACCGTGACGCGCCACTACCGCGAGCACCAGAAGGGCAAGGAGACCTCGACGAACTCGATCGCGTCGATCTTCGCCTGGACCCGCGGCCTCGCGCACCGGGCCAAGCTCGACGACAACGCCGAGCTTGCCCGCTTCGCCGCGACCCTGGAGAAGGTGTGCGTCGACACGGTGGAGGCCGGCTTCATGACCAAGGACCTGGCGCTGCTGGTCGGCGCCGAGCAGAAGTGGCTCTCCACCACCGGCTTCCTCGATAAAATCGACGAAAACCTCAAGAAGGCCATGGCCGCCTAAAGGCCAACGCATTCATCGGAAAAGACGAAGAGCCCGGCCTAGGCCGGGCTTTTTGCTGTTCCTACCCTGGATCGAATCTTGACAATGTTCATGTTGTGTTCCAACGATACATCATAATGTTTAGAGGGGCCCGAAAAAGGGGTGCTTCGATCCGCCGGTTTACAGAACGACTTGCCACAGGCCCGCTATGCATTTGCTGTCGCCCAATTGGAGTTGCGACGGCTTCTCATCGCAAGGGAACGCAAACAGTACAATCCGAACCAGCCGAGAATCCCTGCCGGCAATCCCCATGGCGGACGCTGGACGAGCGGAGGCGGTGGGGTAAGTCACCCAAGCGAGTCCGCGTCTCATCAACGAAAACCGCCAACAAGCTTTCGGGTCGCAGGAGGGTTTGAGAAGGAACACCTGGGAATGAGTGTTCAAAACTTCGTTTCCGCCAATTGTAAAGGAAGGATTCGGGCTGTGTTGCCCCAGCAGTTTTTAGAGGTGTCGATTAATGAGGTCATGAAAGCAGCAAAATCTGGAGATCGAGCAGCAAGAACATGTCTAAAGATTCTGGGGCGAGACGAATATAGAAAGTAGGGAGGAGGCAGTGCATCTGAATGGCATTCGGGATCTCATCCCTTTTCTGATTTATCTCGATAAGGAAAGCATCTATTACCGGCTCGACCATCTGAGGGACGACTCCGTCATGGTGTCCTTCACGCTTGTGGGCGTCCGGGTCGAACTCGATTTCTTCGATGATCATGTCGAGTTCAGCTACTTCCAAGGCACAGAGGCGGTCGAGACCGACACTGGGCTGCTTGACAGGCTGATCCAGGAGCACTGGGGGGACGATTGATTTGACGTGATCGTCCTGCCGGTTTTCAGCACAGTGAGATAAGGCACTGGCCAAGCGCTAGGATCGACGTTTTTCGCAGCGATCACCCATCTCGTCGCGACTGAGAAGGCGCATCGCAAATGAGCGAAGAACCAAGACATAAGTACTTTGACACCACGATGAGCGACTACATCGTACAGGTCGCCAATGAGCTGCCTCTCGATGCCGTCGGCATGTGGCAGATCGTGCCTGCAGGGCGTCTGGACTTCGGTCTCGAAGGCGATGCCCTCACCGATTATGTCCGCCGCTGCATGGCTGAGCTCCTGTCCCGCGGCGCCGTACCGTCGTCGGCGTAGGGCCCGATGGGCCGCATCTTTGGATCCTCCAGCGACAGTATGGTTCTAGACCTGAAGAAATCATCGAGACCGTGATCCGCGAATGGCTGGCGAACGGCGCACAGGACGAGGATCCCGGGGGATTGTGGTTCGCCCTGCCCCAATATGCCTGGGCGCCCCCGTCATAGGCCGGTCGCGGCGGGCGCAATCACCGGGAGCGGACGCGCGGCGAGCCCGATCTCGAGCGGGAGGAAGCCTCTGCAATCGCCATCGACCTGAACCGGATCGCCGTCATGGCCGGTGATACGGACCGTCCTGGCCGCGACCGTCCGGTAGCCCGGCATCCGGTCGAGATGTCCGGTCCCCATGCCGATGAGATAGAGGAGCGTGCTCCACCAGCCGCCGCGCAGGAAGAGGCAGACCTGGAACTCGGGCCTGCCGATATCCGCCTTCGGCGCCAGCTGGAATTCGCCGCCATAGAACCGGCTCTTCGCCACGATGACGGAGCTGGCCTCCACCATTTCCGCCCCGTCGATCTCGACCCGGTAGCGCCGCGGCACGCCCGCCGCGAGCTCGCGCAGACCCTGCAGGACATAGGCCAGCTTGCCGATCCACTTCTTCAGGCGAAGGCTCGTGCGGTTGGCAACATGCGCATCCATGCCAACCCCGCACATGAGCGTAAAAAAACGCCCGTTCGCGCAGCCGATATGGATGTCACGGGTTTGCCCCTGGGCGAGAAGACGCGCCAGGGCGTCGGCCTGTCTCGGAAGGCGCAGATCCCGCGCCAGCACGTTGATGGTGCCGATGGGTATGATCGCGAGGGCAAGCCGCGAGGATCCCTCCCGGAGCATCAGGCCGTTGACCACTTCGTTGACCGTCCCGTCGCCGCCTGCGGCCACCACCACGTCGATATCGGAACCGCAATTCCGCGCAGCACGCTCAGCATCGCCGGCAGAGGCCGTCTCGTGCAGCCGGAACGCGACGCCTTGCTTCCCGAGTGCGTTCAGGACGGCCGCGAGACACCGGCGCTGCCTTCGTCCGGCGGTCGGATTATGAATCACGAGCAGCCGGCGGGCTTGAGAAGACCAGCTTTCGGAAATTGCAGCAGAACCATCTGTCCCGGTCACTTCAGCGCTTTCGCGATGGTTGAGGAGCAAGCGAGTATCGGCCCATTCCGAAAAACCACCAGCGCCGTGAGGATCATCCTTCAGCGACGCTTTTTCTTGCCATAGCCGCAAGGATCTCGCCCGCCCTTGTCCGAGCATAGTCCCACGCGCTGAATGAAAGTTCTGCGCTCTCATCGCTCGCAACGATATAGGGATCATTGCCGAACATCGTATATAGATCATAAAGGCCGTCTGCGGTGAGCCCAGGCTTGACGCACTCCCTCAAGCTAACGTCAACGATACGCTTGGCTTCTGAAAGAGCCTCCTCGGCCGTTGCGTAGACTCCCGCAGTGTATTCTTCAGTCTCGTCTTGATAGTGGAAATTGTCGGCTACAATAACCTTATAAGACACCTATACGCCCCATATCCCTCAGCATCCCATCGGATTAGACGCCGCTCCGGGGGCTATGGTCAATATCGAGCCCTCTTACTGCCCTTTGAACTCGCCATGTCAGACCAACTCTCACCTCCCATCATGACCGGCGGCTGCCAATGCGGCGCGGTGCGCTACGCGCTCATGTCCGAGCCGACCCATGCGAGCATCTGCCATTGCCGCATGTGCCAGAAGGCCTTCGGCAATTATTTCGCGCCGCTGACCGGCGTTCCGCGCAAGGATCTGGTCTGGACGAAGGGGCAGCCGGGGAATTTCAGAAGTTCGGAGGCCGTGGAGCGGGGCTTCTGCCGCGACTGCGGCACGCCGCTGACCTATTCCTTCCTCGAGAACGATCGCATCAGCGTCTCTATCGGCAGCCTCGACGAGCCGGGCCGGGTGAAGCCTGAAATCCAGTATGGCATCGAGAGCAGATTGCCGGCTTTCGAGACGCTGCATGCGCTTCCAGGCATCGCGACCGAGGACGACAATCCGCCCGATATGCTGGCGAAGATGAAGTCGCGCCAGCACCCGGATCACGATTAAAGATCCATTCGCCTCCGACACCAGGGAAGCTGGGCTGTTTCTCGAAACAAACTGACCATTGATGCATTGTTCACCCGACACCATAGCCGGGCGTGAACCACGCGCCGTGCCCGAGAGAATGGGAGGAGATGCTTTGGTCGACGCATACAGCTCGGGCTCTGTCAGGCCCCTCCACCCACTTCACGCCATCCTTCTCGCCTTTCCGCTCCCCTTGTTCGCGGGCGCGTTACTCAGCGACTTCGCCTATCGGGCAACCTCGCACATCCAATGGGCCAATTTCTCGTCCTGGCTCATCGCCGGAGGCCTGGTCGGCGGCGGCTTCGCGGCCCTCTGGGCGCTGATCAATCTCTTTCGCAGGGGACCGGCGCGGAAGGGGCGGATGGTGGTCTATTTCCTTGTACTCGTCGTCATGTGGGTGCTCGGCCTCGTCAACGCCCTCGTTCACGCCAAGGACGCCTGGGCGACCATGCCGGAGGGTCTTTACCTCTCGGCGATCACGACATTCCTGGCCCTTGTCGCGGCTTGGATCGGCTATTCCGGATTTCAGGCAGGAGAGGTGAAATGACCCGCCCGTCCCTCCTCATCGGCGCCCTTTCCCTGATCCTTGCCGTTGGCCACGCTCAGGCACAGCAGCAGCAATTCGGCCCCAACCCGAACCTGCCCGAGCCGCAGCGCGGTCTGTTGCCCAGCATGAAGATTCCGCGACCGGCTAATTGGGGCAACGATCTTCCGAAGGTGCCGCAGGGCTACAAAATTCAGCCCATCGCTACGGATCTCAAGATTCCGCGCCAGACCCTGGTCTTGCCCAACGGCGATATTTTGGTAGCGGAAGGATCTGGCGGCTATGCACCCAACCTGCGCCCCAAGGACGTGATTGCAGGATACATCAAGAGCCTCGGCAAAAGCTCGGTCAAAGGCGGCAACCGGCTGACCCTGCTGCGCGACGCCGATGGCGACGGCACTTACGAAATGCAGGGCGTCTTCGCCGACAACCTCAATGCACCCTATGGCCTCGCATTCATCGACGGCGTCATCTATGTCGCCAATCAGGATGCGCTGGTGCGCTTCGACTATAGCGACGGCGACACCAAGGCGAGCGGGCCGCCGACCAAGGTCACGGACCTTCCCGCCGTGATCAATCATCACTGGACGAAGTCGATGACCGCCAGCGCAGATGGGCGCTTCCTCTATGTGGGGATTGGCTCCAACAGCAACATCACCGAACGCGGGATGGATGCGGAGGAAGATCGGGCGATGATCTGGCAGATCGACGTGCAGACGGGCGCCCACAAGCCTTACGCGACCGGCCTTCGCAATCCGACGGCGCTCACCATTCAGCCGGGTTCGGGACAGCTCTGGGCGGTCGTGAACGAAAGGGACGAAATCGGCCCCGATCTCGTTCCCGATTACCTCACCTCGGTGAAGGAAGGTGGCTTCTACGGATGGCCCTACAGCTATTGGGGCCAGAACGTCGATCCGCGCGCGCAGCCGCAGGATCCAGAAAAGGTCGCCGCCGCCATTCGCCCGGATTATGCGCTGGGATCGCACGTGGCCGCGCTCGGCGTAGCCTTCTCGAACTCCAACATGGGCCCTGATTTCGCCGATGGCGTATTCGTGGGCATGCACGGCAGTTGGAACCGCAGCAATCCGGTGGGATACAAGGTGGTCTTCATCCCGTTTCGCGACGGAAAGCCTGCCGGAGACCCCATCGATTTCGTATCCGGCTTCCTGCTCGACGACGGCAATACGCGGGGCCGCCCGGTCGGCGTGACGGTGGACCCGCGCGGAGCCCTGATCGTCGCCGACGACCTGTCGAACACGATATGGCGGGTGACGAAAAACTAGAGCTGTTTCCACTTGCGTGGAATCAGCTCTCTTCTTTGTCGTGCCGCATTTTTGACGGCGAACCGGATCCACTTCGCCGAAAAATGCTCTAGCCCCTTCCGGGCGAAGGGCCCGTCATCATGAGACAGTCGACGCCATGACGATCGGGCGGGGGTGAGCCCCGCCCCTCGTCCCATCACGCCGAGGCTTTGGCTTACGAAGTCGGTGCAGCCTGTTCCTTCACGGGGCCACGCTGAGATACGGGCTTCCTTTTGCGCGAGAGCACCTGCGGGACGAGGCTCGCCATAACCGGGTTCGGATAATGCTCCAGGGTCGAGCCGGTCGCGGCGTCGACGCCCATGCCGACGAGGCCGCCCACCAGAACATTGCCGGCGAAACCGGCTGCACCAGCACCCGCCACGCGGGTCTGCACCACCACATTCTGGCTTTCGTATCCGGGCTTGGAGAAGGTCGCGATGAACTCGGACTTGCGGCTCACTTCGAGCGTGCAGGGCGTCGCCGGGCAGGTCAGGCCCGTCGAGGTCCGCATTTCCGCGGAAGGAGTGGAGTCGAAGGTAATCTGCTCGGTCGTCCCACGGGTGACCGTGGCGCAGGCGCCGAGAGAGAGGCTGCCCGCAAGGATTGCGAGAAGTGATAAGCGCATGATGCTGCCCCGTTATCTTTCTTTGTTGTTTCTCGCTGATGCGAGCCAGTGCAACTAGAAGGATGCGCTACTTCATTTCAAGCGCGGAACGAGGCTATGCACAGGACCTTGAACCACCTGACGATCCATAAGGAGGATCAGGTCAGATGGCCAGGTTCGATGCCGGTGCGTGAGGGTCCGGCAGGGCCTCTCAAGCGGCTGCCAGAGCCGCCTCGATGGCCGCGAGGGCCGCTTCGGCCTGCGCCCCGTCCGGTCCGCCGGCCTGGGCCATGTCGCGGCGTCCACCGCCCCCCTTGCCGCCGAGCTTTTCCGAACCGACTCTCACGAGGGCGACGGCGTCGACCTTGCCCGTCAGATCCTCGGTCACGCCGACGACGATGCCCGCCTTGCCGTCATCCGCCACGCCCACGATGGCGACCACGCCGGAGCCGAGGCGCTTCTTGCCCTCGTCGGCGAGGCTCTTGAGGTCCTTCATCTCGACGCCGGTGACCGCGCGGGCCATGAGCTTGATGCCGGCCACATCCTTGACCGGGTCGCCGCCACCCGCAGCGCCGCCGCCCATGGCGAGCTTGCGGCGCGCCTCGGCGAGCTCGCGCTCCAGCTTGCGACGCTCTTCCAGGAGAGCGGTGAGGCGCGATGAGACTTCATCCACCGGGGTCTTGAGAAGGCTTGCGACCTCGCGCAGCTTGCGGCTTTCGTCCGCGAGATAGCGGCGGGCGGCGTCGCCCGTCATGGCCTCGAGGCGGCGAACGCCCGCGGCGACCGCCCCCTCGCCCACGATGGTGATGACGCCGATATCGCCCGTGCGGTTCACATGGGTGCCGCCGCAGAGTTCCACCGAGAAGGCCCTGTTGGCCTCGCCCTTGCCCATGGAGACGACCCGGACCTCGTCGCCGTACTTCTCGCCGAACAGCGCGCGGGCGCCGGACTCGATGGCCTCATCCACGGCCATGAGCTTGGTGACCACCGGCTCGTTCTGGAGCAGCACCTTGTTGGCGATCTCCTCCACTTCCTTCAGCTCGTGATCCTCGATGGGCTTGGGATGGCTGAAGTCGAAGCGCAGGCGGTCGGGCGCCACCAGGGAGCCCTTCTGGGCCACATGATCGCCGAGAACCTGACGCAGCGCCTCGTGCAGGAGATGGGTCGCCGAGTGGTTGGAGCGCACGGCGAAGCGGCGCTCGTGATCGACGGTCAGCTCCAGGGATTGATTGAGCTTCAGGGAGCCGTGCTCCACGGTGACATGATGCACGAAGAGGTCGCCGAGCTTCTTCTCGGTGCCGGTCACGAAGACCCGCGCGCCCTCGCCCTGCATCACGCCCGTATCGCCGACCTGACCGCCGGATTCGCCGTAGAACGGCGTCTGGTTGAGAACCACGAGGCCGGTC
>Ga0182740_1001012_pt1 | contig 21048 bp, 20 predicted proteins | sample eDN5th37CKraftBY_FD_128872 | JGI IMG/M metagenome (GOLD analysis project Ga0182740, IMG submission 128872) | Enriched backyard soil microbial communities from Emeryville, California, USA - eDNA 5th pass 37_C Kraft BY (version 2) (version 2) | ecosystem: Environmental > Terrestrial > Soil >...
GCCGGTTAGCGCTGCAACGCATCCCAGCCTTGGAGGCGGCGGGCCGCTTCGGCCATGTCCTCGGTCGATCCGGCATAGGAAAATCGGATGAACCGGCTGCCGCGGCCGGCGTCGAAATCGACACCGGGGGTCGCGGCGACGCCGGTCTCGTCCAGCATGCGTTTCGCGAAGGCAAGGCTGTCGTTCGTGTAGGCGCCGACATCGGCGTAGAGGTAGAAGGCGCCGTCCGCCGGGACGATCTCCGTGAGACCGGCCTTCGGCAGTGCGGCGAGCAGCAGATCGCGGTTCGCCATGTACAGACGCTTGTTGGCTTCGAGCTCGTCCATGCCGTCGAAAGCGCCCAGGGCCGCCACCTGCGAAACCGCGGGCGGCGAGATGTAGAGGTTCTGGGCGAGACGCTCGACAGGGCGCACCAGTTTCTCGGGCACGACCATCCAGCCGACCCGCCAACCCGTCATAGAGAAGTATTTCGAGAAGCTGTTGATGATGATCGCGTCGTCTGAGTATTGCAGGGCCGTTGCCTGCGGCACGCCATACGTGAGGCCCTGGTAGATCTCGTCCGAGATGAACCAGGTGCCGGTTTTCCGGCACGCCGCGACGATCTCGGCGAGGCGCTGGGGCTCGAGCATTGTGCCGGTGGGATTGGATGGGCTGGCGATCAGCAGCCCGGCGATGCGCTCGCGTGCAGCCGCTTCGATCACCTGCTCCGCCGTCGGCATCCAGCGCGTTGCGGGGCCGGTCTCCAGCATGACGGGGCGCTGGCCGAGCGCCGTCAGGATATGGCGGTAGCAGGGATAGCCGGGAGAAGGCAGGGCTACGGTATCGCCCGCATCGAATATCGCGAGAAACGCCAGCACGAAGGCCGCCGATGATCCGCTGGTGACGACAATGCGCTCGGGAGGGACTTCGACGCCGTACCAGTCGCGATAGAGCCGAGCTATCCGTACCCGGAGCGGCTCCATACCCAGCGCCAGCGTATAGCCGAGCTTGTCGCTGTCGAGCGCTCGGCGCACGGCATCGCGGGCGGCTTTCGGCGCCGCGGTTCCTGGTTGGCCGACCTCCATGTGGATGACGTGCGCACCCGTGGCTTCCTTGGCGGCGGCTGCGCTCATCACGTCCATGACGATGAAGGCGTCTATGCCGCTGCGTTCGGAGGCGGCGAGCGCGCGCTGCGCTGCGGCCAGTTTGCTCGCGTCGCTCATGTTGTTCTCCTGGGCGGGGCCATTGCGCTGCCCCGGGCGTCCCGTGTCATAGTGCAGCCGTGCCGGGTTGGGAACATCCGGCGCTCAGCTTCAAACGGTCACGGTGTCGATCTGCCGCCGCCGGCCCACGAAACGCACCCGAGGAGACGATCGCCGCCATGGCCGAGCCCATCAGCATCGAGTTCACGCGCTTCTCCGCGTTCTACAGTCCGCTCATCGCGACCTTCGCCGGCGGATTTCTCCAGGATGAAGGCTTCGATGTGAAACACGCGATCTCTCAGCCCGGTAAATCGGCGCTGACGGGCCTGGCAGATGGCATCGTACACGTCGCACAGAATGCAGCGGGCTACGGTCTCATCGCGCTGGAAAAGGGCCAGAAACCGGATATCCGTCACTTCGCGCAGATCAACGAAAAAGACGGGTTCTTCATTACGGCGCGCAAGCCCGATCCGAACTTCACCTGGGACAAGCTCAAGACGGGCGAGATCCTCGTCGACCATGGCGATCAGCCACTCGCAATGTTCAAGTGGGCCTGCCATCGCATGGGGCTCGATTTCAAGAGCGCGAAAGTCGGCGATGCCGGCATGGGCAAGAACGATGCGGCCTTCCGCGGCGGTCGCGGCGACTATGTGCATCTGCAGGGGCCCGGGCCGCAGCAGCTCGAGCACGACGGTGTCGGGCATATCGTTGCATCGCTCGCCGATGCCGTTGGGCCGTGCGCCTTCTCGAGCCTCGCCGCGACGCCGGCATGGCTGAAGACCGACGCCGCGCACAAGTTCACGCGCGCCTATCGCAAGGCTCGCGCCTGGCTGATTGCGACGCCAGCGGCCGATGTTGCCAAGGCAGAGCTCAAGTATTTCCCCGGCATCGACGAGGGCGTGCTGCGCGACACGATCGCCGTCTACCAGAAGCTCGGCAACTGGACACCGCACGTGGAAATCACGCGTCCTGCTTTCGACGCCGTGCAGGACATTTTCATGCACGCCGGGCTGACGACCAGGAAATACAATTACGAGGACGTGGTCGCACAGCCACCCTCTGGCTGAAATGCCTGAAGAATGAGCGCTGCCGACTTTGACACGGACGACGAATCCTTCGATCCCTTCGATGAGGGATCGGGGGATAATATGGCGCTCAAAGCCACGTTCGAGCTTGAGCAGAGCGAGCTGCAACTCGGCAACGGGCCGATCGCGGGGGTCGATGAGGCCGGGCGCGGACCGTGGGCCGGGCCTGTCGTTGCCGCTGCCGTGATCCTCGACCCTGATGATATTCCGCCGGGAATTGCCGATTCGAAGGCCCTCGATCCCGATGCGCGCGAGGCCCTCTTTCCGCGCATCATGGAGAGCGCCCGTGTCGGCGTCGGCATCGCCGATGTCACCCGCATCGATCAGGACAACATCCTCAACGCCACCATGTGGGCGATGACCGTCGCCGTGAAGGCATTGCCGTGCGGCAGGGGGCAGAAGCCGAAGCTCGTGCTCGTCGACGGCAATCGCGCACCGCGCTTTGCGTGCAAGGCGCGCACGATCATCAAGGGCGATGCGCGGTCGCTCTCTATTGCGGCGGCCTCGATCATCGCCAAGGTGACGCGTGACCGGCTGATGATCGCACTCGGGCGCTCGTTTCCGGGTTACGGCTTCGAGCGCCACAAGGGCTACGGCACGCCCGAGCACGCCGATGCGCTTGCCCGGCTCGGCGTGACGGAGCACCACAGGCGCTCGTTCCGGCCGGTGCAACTGGCGCTCGGGCTGGTGACCGAGGTCGGTGTCGAAGGCCTCAGCCTCGCCGATGCTCCTCAAGACGCGGCATGATCTCGACGAAGTTGCAGGGCCGGTGACGGTTGTCGAGCTGCCACTTCAGGATCTCGTTCCATCCATCCTTGCAGGCACCGGGCGAGCCGGGCAGACAGAAGATGTACGTGCCGTGCGCGACGCCGCCGCAGGCGCGCGACTGGATCGTCGAGGTCTCGATCTTCTTGTAGGAAATGAGATGGAAGATCGTCGAGAAACCGTCGATCTCCTTCTCGAAGAGCGGCTTGACTGCTTCCGGCGTGACATCGCGCCCCGTGAAGCCCGTGCCGCCGGTCGTGATCACGACGTCGATTGTGGGATCGGCGATCCATTTCTCGACACGCGCGCGGATGGCGGGGATGTCGTCCTTCTCGATGGCGCGGTCGGCGAGCTCGTGTCTGTCGCCAGCGATGAGATCCCGCAGCGTATCGCCCGACTTGTCGTCCTTGAGGGTTCGGGTGTCGGAGACCGTCAGCACGGCGATGCGGACGGGGATGAACGGGCGTGTTTCGTCGAGCCTGGGCATGTGCCGGCGCTCCTCGATGAAGGATCCGGCCATTTTCTCAGCTTTGGTCCATAGCGTCATCTGTTGCTGCAAAGCGACGTGGAACCCCTTTCGCACAGGTTCGTTTCTGCACTGCGGGAGGCGCTTCACATCCGTGTCACGGCGGACTAGTATCCCCGCGCCGTAAAACAAAATCCGAGTGCGATTCGGACAGGTAACTGTCAGGACTGCCTGCTCGTGAATCTTTCGACAGCGCAACCGCACGCCTTCCCGGCTCTGGTCTTGAACGCCGACTTCCGGCCTTTGAGCTATTATCCGCTTTCCCTCTGGAGCTGGCAGGACACGATCAAGGCGGTCTTCCTCGATCGTGTGAACATCGTTTCGGAATATGAGCGCGTCGTGCGCAGCCCCTCCTTCGAGGTGCGGCTGCCGAGCGTCGTGTCACTGAAGGCCTACGTGAAGCCGGCGCTCTATCCCGCCTTCACCCGCTTCAATGTCTTCCTGCGCGACAAGTTCATCTGCCAGTACTGCGGGTCTAAGAAGGAACTGACCTTCGACCACCTGATCCCGCGCTCGCTCGGTGGTCTCACGCGCTGGGACAACGTCGTGACGGCCTGCTCGCCCTGCAACCTGGCCAAAGGCGGTTATCTGCCCGAGAAGATCGGCATGAAGCCGATGCAGTGGCCGTATCGCCCGACGGTCTTCGAGTTGCACCGCAACGGGCGGCTCTTCCCGCCCAACTATCTGCACGAGAGCTGGCTCGACTATCTCTACTGGGATACCGAGCTGGAGCCTTGATCTTAGTGCCGCGGGCCGCTGGAAAGGGGTGCTGCCGCTTCCCGAAGTGGTGCTATGCCCGCGGCGGCCACCGCGACAGGTCGAGGGCGTTGCCGCGGGCTGCTGGGAAGAGGCGCTGTCGCTTTCCGAAGCGCGCGGCTGCCATCTCGATAGTTCGATAGCCATACACGCCAGCGGCGTATGCATTCCCACGTCTGGACAAGGTGCGCGCAATTTGCGCGAATGATGCCTGCCGCCTCCCGCGCCCGCGTCGAGGCCCATAAGACGAAAGCCCAGGAGGAAGCCATGGCCGCAGGCAAGGTGACGGTACGCAATCCCGCGCGCGAGCGCCTTCAGAAAGGCGAACTCGCCATCGGCATCGGCCTTAGGCAGGCGCGTACGGTCGACATCGCTCCGATCATGGTGGAGGCAGGCTACGACTGGCTCTTTATCGATCTCGAGCACAATTCGATGACGCTCGACATGGCCGTGCAGATCTCTGTTGCGGCCAACGCCGCCGGCATCTCGCCGATCGTGCGCGTGCCGAATGGACAGTACGATATGGCGACACGCGCGCTCGACGGCGGCGCCTTCGGCATCGTCATGCCGCACGTCGACACGGCCGAAGAGGCGCGCATGGTCGCCGACCGCCTCAAGTATCCGCCCGTCGGACACCGCTCGGCAGCCGGCGCCATGCCGCAGCTCGGTTTTGCTTCCCTCCCGATCGGCGAAGCCAGCAAGCTCGTCAATGACAACATGCTGGTCATCGTCATGCTCGAGACGCCGACGGCGATTGCAAATGCCGAGGCGATCGCGGCCGTGCCGGGCATCGATGTCCTGCTCATCGGCACCAACGACCTCACCATGGAGATGGGCCTGCCCGGGCAGATCACGCATCCGGATGTCGCAAAGGCCTATGAGACCGCTGCGGCCGGCTGCAAGAAGCACGGCAAGTGGCTCGGCATGGGCGGCGTCTATACTGACGAGGGCATGTCGAAGTACGTCGGTCTCGGCGCGCGCTTCATTCTCGGCGGCAACGACTTGCCGCTGCTGGTCCAGGCTGCGTCAGCGCGCGCGCAATTCCTGCGCAAGTTCCAGTAGCGCTCTCTCGGTGCGGGGGGCCGATCGAAAGCATGGAGCCGGGTGCCGTCCGACGATGTCGGCTGGCGTGCCGTGCTGTGCCGGAGCGCGGGCATGATCGGCGTAGCGACGGCGGGGCTTATCGGCGCGTCGATCCTCGTCACCTCGTTCATCTCCGGCGTGTTCGGCATGGCCGGAGGGCTGATCCTCCTCGGCATCCTGCTCGTATTTCTCGATGTTGCGCCGGCGATGGTCCTGTTCGGGATCATCCAACTCGGCGCCAACGGCTGGCGCGCGACGCTTTGGTGGCGGCTCGTCGAGTGGAACATCGTCCGGCAATATCTGGTCGGCGCGGGCGCGGCGTTCGTGATCATGCGGCTGATCTCGTTCCTGCCCGACAAGGCCGTCGTCTACCTCATGCTCGGCTCGATCGTCTTTATTGTCGATGTGCTGCCGAAGGGCTTCACGCCCGACATCACACGGCGGTGGGCGCCGCCCATCGCAGGGCTCATCGTGATGACGCTGCAGCTCCTGGCGGGGGCAGCCGGCCATATCCTCGACCTCTTCTTCCAGAAGAGCCTGCTCGACCGCCGGTCCGTCGTGGCGACGAAGGCGGTCTGCCAGACGTTCGGTCACGTCGCACGGATCGCCTACTTCGGCACGTTCGCGGCGGCCTGGGATATGACGCTTCCCATGTGGCAGTACGTCAGCGCGATCGCGCTCGCGATCGCAGGAACGTCGCTGGCGGCGAAGGTCCTGCTTGGCATGACCAACGAAGGCTTCCGGCGCTGGAGCCGCTGGATCGTCGTCGGGATCAGCGTCGTCTATCTGGTCCGCGGCGCGTGGCTGCTCGCATTCGGCTGAGAACGGGTCGCTATTTCTTCGGAGGACCACTCTGGGTTCTCCCAAGCCGATGCGGCGTAGAGCGCAATCAAAAAGCCAATCACAGCAGCAAGAAAAAAGGTTCTCATACGCAACCCCTGAAAGAAATATCTTAGATGCAACTTGCAAGCGCCAATCGCGCCCGACTTCGTCAATGCACTTGTTGTTAACGGAATTTTAACGTAAACAAATCCCTTATGGTGATCAACGTGCGCCCTGGGGCACTGCGTACTGCTTCGATCATCAGGGGAACCATGGCTAAGCACAGCCAAGTACTCGGCATGGCCGTCGTTGCCGCGCTGTCGGCCGTTTTCCTCGCGGCTTGCGGCGGCGAGATCGTTCCAGCACACCTGCGACCTTTGTCCAAGGACACCATGATGCTCCTTGGCAAGAAGGACATGCGCGCCGACACGCAGATCTTCGTGCGCATCTTCAAGGAAGAGTCGGAGTTGGAGATCTGGAAGGCCCGCGACGACGGGCGCTTCTATCATTTCAAGACCTATCCGATCTGCACGTGGTCTGGAGAGCTCGGGCCGAAAATTCGCCAGGGCGACAAACAGGCGCCCGAGGGCTTCTACACGATCACCAAGCGCCAGATGAACCCCAAGTCTAACTATCATCTCGCGTTCAATATCGGCTTCCCGAACGCTTACGACCGCGCGAACGGCCGTACCGGCGACTTCCTGATGGTGCACGGCAACTGCACGTCGGCGGGCTGCTACGCAATGACGGATGGCCTCGTCGAGGAGATCTATGCCCTGGCGCGCGAGCAGTTCGATGCCGGGCACGAGTCCTTCGATGTGCACGCCTTTCCGTTCCGCATGACCGACGAGAACATGGCGCGCCACCGCAACAGCCCGCACTACCGGTTCTGGCAGACGCTCAAGGAAGGCTACGATTACTTCGAGATCTCCCGGCAGCCTCCCAAGATTTCGGTTTGCGAGCGGCGCTACATCGTCAATGCGGACTTCCGCGACCCGCGTGGTGGGCGTATCGATCCGGAGGGCCGCTGCCCCGCGTATCAGATCGCCCGACCGCAGCCGTTCGTGCCGCGTCCCGGCGACAAGGTCGCGATGATGCCGCAGGTCGTCGTTCCCGGCCTGAAGAAGCGCGACGTGCTCATGAGCGCGATGCCGGGCGCCGGGCAGCGCATGAGCCTCGGGATTCCTCCCGAGCTCTTCGAGCTTGGCGCCAAACCGGTCGAGACACCCTCGCAGGCCGGTAACCGATAAGCCGACTCACCGCGCCTCTCGAAGTGGCGGGTTCGCCATAATATTCCGTGCATTCAGCGAGCAAACCGGCCGCCGTACCAGTGTGGCGCGTCTGCGATACCCGCTGATCATTCCGCGCCTGACGAGGCCGCGCGGGCTTGTCCCTCCCATGGGCCTATGGTTCCTGGACGAGAGGAATTGTGGCGTAACTGCGGCAGGGGCGGCGTGGTGTACGGCTCCAAGTACCATACCGGTGTGATCGGCCTTCCAACTGCATGGGGGGCAATCGGCACCCGGTTCCTGGTCGCTCTCATCCTTACCCTGATGACCTTCGTCGCGCCGACGAGCGCGCTTGTCGTCGAGCTGGACGACGTCGCTCCCGACCGGATCGAGCGCCAGCGCGCTTTTGTGCGCGGTACTCTGCCGCCCGCCAGTGCTCCGGAGCTCAGCCACCTATCGGAGTGGCTCGCCGACAAGGGCCTCACGGAGGGATCGCCGATCCTGATCCGCATCTTCAAGGCCGAGTCGGAGCTCGAGCTGTGGATGCGCAAGGGGGCGAGCTACGTCCTGCAGGCGACATTTCCCATCTGCCATTGGACCGGCACGCTTGGCCCTAAGCTCCGTGAAGGCGACAAGCAGAGCCCCGAGGGCTTCTACACGGTGGGGCGCCGACAGATGCGCCACCTCGGTCGCTGGAGGAATGCGTTCAACCTCGGCTATCCAAACCTGCACGACAAGCGCCTCGATCGCACCGGTTCCTACATCTTGGTGCATGGTGGCTGCTCATCGACGGGCTGCTTCGCGATGACCCAGGCCGTTCAGCAGGTGATCTACCGCCTTGCCGCCGCGGCGTTGCGCCGTCATCAGACCAGCTTCCAGGTCCACGTGTTCCCGTTCCGCATGACGGAGGCCAACATGGCAGCTCATGCGGAGAGCCCCTGGATGGATTTCTGGCAGGACCTCAAAGTCGGCTACGACGCATTCGAAGAGACCCGGCTGCCGCCCCGCGTCGGCATTTGCGGTCAACGCTATGTCGTGGCGAAGGCTGCGCAGAGCATGCGCAATGACGGGGCACTGCGGCGCATCGAGCCGGGTAAGCCAGAGGCGGCTGAGTTCGACACCAGCCGATGCGGCATTCCGGTTGCGCAGCCCGTCGATCCGGTGGTGGCCGCTTCCACGCCGGCAGATGGATCGCCCGCCAGCGGCACTCACTTCACGCCGTCTTCGGGCCGCACGGTTGCGCGAGTTGAGCGCAGGGAGCCGGTCGGCCCGCCCTCGCCATCGCGCGCTGAGCGGACGGACTACGGCTGGGTCGCGCGCGAGCCAAAGCCGATCGAGAAACGCACCGTCAGGCCGGCAAACGCCAAGGCGCAGAAGCAGGCCGACGAGCGGACCGCGCTGCGGGAGAAGCGGCGTGCCCATCGGGAGGCGCTGAAGAACAGCTATCTCCGGACGCTGGTCGGGGCTTGGCAATAGCCTTCCGGGCGCGTCATGCGGGCTTGCGGTAGACGTCCTTGAGCGCGATCCGGCCATCCTTGAACGTATAGACCTCGACGCCCTGATGGTCGCTGACGGCACCATCCGAGCGTCGTGTCTCAGTCAGCCGGAAGGTCATGAACGACATGTCGGGGAGGTGTTGGTAGACGACATCCGAGAAGCGCTGAGCGCTGTAAACCTCCTGTTGGCGCTGGAAATGCGCGCGGATGGCCTCAGGGCTGGCGAGCAGTCGCGGCGCCCCGCTCTCGTCCTGCCCCCGCCACTGGAAATCCGGGGTTACGACGCGGTAGAGGGCTTCGACGTCCTTCTTGAAGAAGGCGCGGCCGAACGCTTTGAACAGCTCTTCCCGTTCGGCGAGAGCCTGACCCGTGAGCGACATTTTCCGAGACCTCCCTAGACTTTATGGTGGATGCGCCGCGCGCGATCTGTACGAAAGCCACCCTTTCTTGTCCGGCCCGTTCGGGCTAAAGGAAACTAGCGTGATGATCGAGAAATTCGCCTTATCTCGCGGCAGGGTGCCGGAGCGAATTTCCTGATCTGAATCACGCCAGCAAGTTTATGCTTCTGGTGCCGCGATAGATTCCGCCTTCGGAGTCGGGGCACTAGCTGCCGACGCCACCACGGGGATACGATGCCATGAACATCCACGAGTACCAAGCCAAGGAGCTCTATCGGCAGTACGGTGTGCCGACGGCCCAGGGCTTTCCCGCGTTCACGGTGGCCGAGGCCGTCGAGGCAGCCAAGAAGCTCCCGGGTCCCGTCTGGGTGGTGAAGTCCCAGATTCATGCCGGCGGGCGCGGCAAGGGCAAGTTCAAGGAGACGGCGGCAGGGAGCGGTGGCGGCGTTCGGCTCGCCAAGTCGATCGAGGAGGTCGAGACTTTCGCCGGGCAGATGCTGGGTAACACGCTGGTCACCGTACAGACCGGCGCGGAGGGCCGGAAGGTTCAGCGGCTCTATGTCGAGGACGGCTCGGCCATCGCCCGCGAGCTCTATCTCTCGGCGTTGGTCGATCGCGAGACCAGCCGTGTCGCCTTCATCGTGTCGACCGAAGGCGGCATGGACATCGAGCAGGTGGCCCACGACACGCCGGAGAAGATCCTCACGTTCTCGATCGACCCGGCCTCCGGCTATTTCCCCTTCCATGGCCGTAAGGTCGCCTTCGCCCTCGGTCTCGAGGGCGATCAGGTCAAGCAGTGCGTGAAACTGATCGGCGATCTCTACCGCATGGTTGTCGAGAAGGACATGGCGCTGCTCGAGATCAACCCGCTCGTCGTGACCAAGGAGGGCAATCTGATCGCCCTCGACGGCAAGATGAATTTCGACTCGAACGCGCTCTTCCGCCAGAAGGACATCGTCGCGATGCGCGATCTCGCGGAGGAGGATCCCTCCGAGGTCGAGGCGTCGAAGTACGATCTTTCTTACGTCAAACTCGACGGCCAGATCGGCTGCCTCGTCAATGGTGCGGGTCTCGCCATGGCTACCATGGACATCATCAAGCTGCACGGCATGGAGCCTGCAAACTTCCTGGACGTCGGTGGCTCGGCGTCGAAGGAGAAGGTCACGGCCGCATTCAAGATCATTCTCAATGATCCGGCTGTGAAAGGTATTCTGGTCAATATCTTCGGCGGCATTATGCGCTGCGATATCATCGCGGAAGGCGTGGTCGCGGCGGCGCGGGAACTCGGGGTGACGGTGCCTCTCGTGGTGCGCCTGGAAGGGACGAACGTCGACCTCGGTAAGAAGATCATGGCCGAGTCCGGACTCAAGATCCTGAGTGCAGACAATCTCGCCGATGCTGCGAAGAAGATCACCGACGCGGTGCGCGCGGCAGGTTGAAGATCTTCGTCGTCACCGCCGTGGCGGCAGATCCGGCGCCCCTTGTCGTGACATTTATGTCACGCATGGCGCGCGCCGTGATCCACGGGGCCGTCATGCGACGGGCAGGCATCCGCCGCGCGTCGATGGTTAGATTGACATAATCGGCTCGCTAATTTGTTGAGCTCGGCCGGCAGCCGCGCAATCCATGCGTGCTGCTATGCTGGCGCGCGATTGCCAATGGCACGACGTCCGAGGATAGTTTCATTCTGAGTGCAATTCGCCGGGTCTTCTCCCCGGCTGCGCCAGCCGCAGCCAGCGCGCGGACCTCCGACCGGTATTGGGGATTTCACCATGGACCTTGGCACCACCAAGATGCTCGCGCGCAAGGAGGGCGGCATTGGCTGGATGATCTTCAACCAGCCGGAGAAACGCAACGCCGTCTCCTATGAGATGTGGGTTGCGATCCCGAAGATCATTGCCGATTTCGAGGCGGATCCGGCGGTACGCGTGATCGTACTTACGGGCGCGGGCGACAAGGCTTTCGTCTCCGGTGCCGACATCTCGGAGTTCGACAAGAAGCGCGACCGCGAGGAGACGATCCGCGTCTACGATCAGGCCGGATCAACGGCGCAGGCCGCCATCACGAACGTGAGCAAGCCGACCATTGCAATGATCCGCGGTCTCTGCGTCGGCGGCGGCGTTGCCATTGCCCTCAACACCGACATCCGCATCTGCGGTCACGACAGTTTCTTCGCGGTGCCGGCAGCGCGATTGGGTCTCGGCTATCGCGCGTCGGGCATCAAGCGCCTCGTCGACATCGTCGGACCGGCCTTTGCGAAGGAGATATTCTTTACGGCCAATCGCTTCACGGCCGAGGACGCACGCATCATGGGCCTCGTCAACCGGGTCGTGCCGGCGGAGGAACTCGAAGCCTACGTGCGCAAGTATGCGGCCACGATCGCCGACAACGCGCCACTGACGATCAAGGCCGCGAAGCTCGCGATCCATGCCGCGACGCAGGATGCCGACAAGCGCGATACTGCGGCGCTCGAGGCGGCAATCAATGCTTGCTTCGGGAGCGAGGACTACGTGGAAGGCCGCCGCGCGTTCATGGAGAAACGGCGCCCTGTCTTCAAGGGGCGGTAGGCACGGCTGAAGCAGGAAAGGCGCATGTGGATGCGCATTGAAACGCGACTGACCCAACAGCTCGGGATCCGGCATCCGATCATTTTGGCGCCGATGGGGACGGCCGCAGGCGGGGCGCTAGCCAGCGCGGTGACCAACGCCGGTGGTTTGGGCCTCATCGGGGGCGGCTACGGCGACGCCCCATGGATCGAGCAGCAGTTCCGGGAGGCCGGCAATACGCGCATCGGTGGTGGTATCATCACGTGGTCGCTGGCGCAGGCACCACATCTGCTCGACGTCATGCTGGCGCACAAGCCGGCCGCGATGTTCCTTTCGTTCGGAGATCCACGCCCCTTCGCGCCAGCGATCAAGGCATCGGGAGCGCTGCTTTTCTGCCAGGTTCAGTCACGCAACGACTGCATCGAGGCGCTGGAGGCGGGCGCCGACGTTATCGTCGCACAAGGCACCGAAGCAGGTGGCCACGGCGCACGACGCGCGACGATCACACTGGTGCCGGAGATCGCCGACCTGCTGACACGAGAGGCGCCCGAAACGTTGCTTTGTGCTGCGGGCGGTATCGCCGACGGGCGTGGGCTCGCGGCCGCACTTGCGCTTGGCGCCGATGGCGTCGTGGTAGGCACGCGGTTCTGGGCTGCCGCCGAGGCCCTGGTGCATCCGAACGTGCAGACGGCCGGTGTCGAGGCGACCGGGGACGACACGCTCCGCACGTCGTCGACGGATATTGTGCGCGAGCGCTATTGGCCTGACCGCTTCAACATTCGCGTCGTGCGCAACGCATTCACCGATCGCTGGCACGGCAAGGAGGACGAGCTTCGGGCCAATCGTCCGCCGGAGACGCAGCGCGTGCATGCCGCGATCGCTTCCGGCGATCCGTCTTTCGCGCCCATCATCGCCGGCGAGGCGCTTGGCCTGATCGACGCTGTCGAGCCGGCGGAGACGATCATGTCGCGCATGGTCCAGGAGGCCGCCGACATTTTGCGATCGACGGCGCGCCTCGTCCGATAGTCACACGACTTTTGCGAAACGACCTTCGATCGGATAGCCGGGGTCGGTGTAGCCCGGCGAGGAAGGATGACCGGGTCTGACGAGGCTGTCGACCAGTGCCTCATCCTCCTTCGTCCACGTGAAATCGAGCGCGCCTGGATAGACGGCCCACTGCTCGAAGGTCCGCGGGCCGGCGATGACCGAGGTCACGGCTGAGTTGTTGAGCACCCAGGCCACTGCGAAGTGGATCAGGCTCACGCCCTTGGCATCGCAATGCGCCTTGAGCTTCGCAGCGACGGCAAGCGACTCGGGCCGCCATTCCGTCTCCATCATGCGCTTGTCATTGCGGCCGGCGCGCGTATCCGGTGGCGCGTTGCTGCCCGGCTGGTACTTCCCCGACAGGATGCCGCGCGCGATCGGGCTGTAGGTCGCGACACCGAGTCCATACGCGCGGGCGGCCGGCAAGACCTCGACCTCCGGCATCCGATTCATGAGATTGTAGTAGGGCTGGAGCACGATCGGTGCCGGCGCTCCGACGGCGCGGCAAGCCGCGTCGATCGCGGGAATGTGCCAGGCGCGAACGTTCGAGAGCCCCCAGTAGCGCAGCTTGCCGGCGCGGATCAGGTCGCCGAAGGTCTCGGCCACGCTCTCCCACGGCACGCTCGGGTCGACGCGGTGAATATACTCGATGTCGATGTGGTCGATACCGAGGCGCTTCAGAGAATCATCGACCGCTTCGACCATGTGTCGACGGGAGAGCCCGCGGTCATTTGGGCCTGGCCCGCTCGGCTGGGCGAGCTTGCTTGCGAGAATCCAATGATTGCGGCGCGCCTTGATGATGCGCCCCGTTACTTCCTCTGAGCGCCCTTGCTCATAGACGTTGGCCGTGTCGATGAAATTGATGCCGAGTTCGGCAGCGTTGTCGGCAATGCGCTGGGCTTCGGCCTGATCTGTCGGGCCGCCGAACATCATCGTGCCGAGGCAGAGCTCGGAGACCTTGAGCCCGCTGCGTCCGAGCGTGCGATAGCGCATGGTGGCCATGGTGTGCTCCTTGTTCATGAGATCCGCAGCTTCGGGATGTGGTGATCATGGCCGCCGGAGCGGCGCGGCGCAAGCGCGCCTGCGTCCGCCAAACTTTAGGGGTTACGCTTTGCCGCCTCGCCGAAGACGTGCTCCGGGCCGGGAAAGAGGCGCTCGCGCACTTCGGCGGCATACTTTGCGGCTGCAGCATCTGCCTCACGGCCGAGCTCGGCGTAGCGCTTGACGAACTTCGGCCGAAAATCGGTGAAGATGCCGAGGACGTCGTCGATCACGAGGATCTGGCCGTCGCATGCGGCGGACGCGCCGATGCCGATCGTTGGTATGGAGATGCACTCGGTTATGGTCCGCGCGAGCGGCTCCGTCACCTTTTCGAGGACGACGCTGAAAGCTCCGGCGTCGCTGACCGCTTTGGCGTCCTGGAGTATCTGCTCGGCGCCGGCCCCTCGTCCCTGGACCTTGTAGCCGCCGAAGGTGTTGACCGCCTGCGGTGTCAGACCGACATGTGCCATGACCGGGATGCCGCGTCGTGTAAGAAAGCGGATGGTTTCGGCCATGCTCTCGCCGCCCTCGAGCTTGACGGCGCCGCAGCTCGTTTCGGCCATGACACGTGCGGCGCTGCGGAAGGCCTGCTCAGGGCTTCCCTCGTAGGAACCGAACGGCAGATCGACGACGACGAGCGCGCGCTCGGCGCCGCGCCGCACCGCCTGGCCATGCATGATCATCATGTCGAGCGTCACGCCGACGGTTGACGGGAGCCCGTGCAGAACCATGCCGACGCTGTCGCCGACCAGGATGAGATCGCAGTGGCGATCGACGATGCGTGCGATGGGCGTGGTGTAGGCCGTCAGGCAGGCGATCGGCGTGCCGCTCTTGCGCGACTGGATATCGGGTGGCGTCAGTGCTTTGCTGATGGATGTTGCGCTCATAGCTGTCTCGTTCCGTGTCAGGGCAATCTGTTGGCGTTCTAGTAGCCCGGGAGTACGCTCATCGGCAACGAATGCCTGCGCTCGGACGTTGCGCCCAATCGATCGATGGCAAGGAAATGGACACTTTCGACCTGTTTCAGCGCCTGTCGGTTGCGTTGGCCGTTGGTCTGCTGATTGGCCTCGAGCGTGGCTGGCGCGAACGCGAGGAAGAGGAGGGTTATCGCACTGCGGGACTGCGGACTTTCGCACTGAGCGGTCTGCTGGGCGGTGTCTGGGGCGCAATTGCAAAGGCATTGGGTGACGGCGGCGGCGGCATAGCTCTCGGCGCCGCATTTAGTGTCTACGCCATAATCTTCGCGTTCTTCCGCTATCGCGAGATTGCGCAGGACGGGACTTTCGGCGCGACGACTGTGGTCGCGGCGATGCTGACATTTGCCTTGGGGGCGCTCGCCGTTCTCGGATCGATCGAGGCCGCCGCAGCCGGCGGCGTCGCGACCGCCGTCCTTCTCGCCTGGAAATCAGTCCTGCACGGATGGCTTCAGCGCCTGACGCGCGAGGAGATTCGGTCGGCTCTCGTACTGCTGGCCATGACCTTCATCCTGCTTCCCTTGCTGCCGCATCGCACCGTCGATCCATGGGATGCTCTCAATCCCTACGAGATCTGGCTGATGACGATCATGATCGCATTCATCAGCTTCGTTGGATACGTCGCCGTCAAGCTGGCGGGAGATCGGCAGGGCATCGCGATCACCGGCCTCGCAGGAGGCCTCGCCTCATCGACCGCGGCCACACTGACGCTCGCCAAGGTAGCACGCGAAAATCGAGACCAGAGCACGCTGCTCGCGTCAGGCGTCCTGTTCGCGAGCGCGGTTATGGCGGCGCGGGTGCTGGTGGTTACGGGCGTAATCAATCCCGGTCTCCTGAGGGTGGTCGCGCCGCCCATGGGAGTGATTGCGGCCGTGCTGGCGCTTGGCGGTGTTGTGCTGATGCTGCGTGGCACGCACGAAGGCAAGGCGAGCGGCGGCAGAATCGAGCTGGAGAACCCGTTCGAGCTCGGAACCGTGCTGAAATTCGGCGCGGTGCTCGGGGTCGTGCTGCTGACGACGAAGCTGCTTACAAGTGCTATTGGCTCGGCCGGTGCTTATCTTGTGGCCGCCGTATCGGGCATCGCCGATGTCGATGCCATAACGCTCTCCATGGCCCGTGGCGCCGGGGGCGATGCCCACACCGCGGCAATTGCCATTTTCATCGCCGTTGCAGTGAATACGGTCACCAAGACGGCATTGGCGTGGTCGATCGGCGGAGCGGCCATGGGCCGGCTCTTGGCGATGGTTTCTGTGACTGCCATCATTGCGGGCGCCATCGCGCTGCTGCTGGGCGCTGATTGGATGGGCTTCAGTACCTGATCACCGGTGCGAGACCGGACGCGCCCGGCGCGAGAATGCGCGGCAGGGCGACGGGCGCGTCGTCGAATGCGATCTCGTCGGTGACGAGCGCATCGAGTGCGGAGTCAGCGAGAAGCTCGAGGGCCTTCTCCATGCGGCGGCGGTAACTCCAACGGGGGCGGCGCCCAGCCGAGACCTGTCCGACCTGGGAGGATTGCAGCCGCAGACGCTGGCTATGAAACGCGCCGCCGAGCGGGGCCACCACGTCCTTGTCGCCATACCAGGAGAGCTCGACGATTGTCCCCTCGAGACCCGCGCATCCTAGGGCGGTTGCGAGCCCCGGCGACGAGGCACTGGTGTGGAAGACGACGTCGGCATTGCGCGGCGCGTCGGCGGGGGATGTGAAACGGGCGCCGAGACTGGTGACGATGCCGCCCCGGTCCGCGACATCTACAACCGTTACGTCCGCGCCCGGGAGGCGCACCGCCAAGTACGCGACCAGCGTCCCGACGATGCCGGCGCCGACAACGACGATCCGGTCGCCGGCACTAGCGCCCGAATCCCAGACCGCATTGAGTGCCGTCTCCATGTTGGCGGCGAGAGTTGCCCGGCGGAGCGGAACGTCCTCCGGCACGGGGACCAGCATCTCCACCGGTGCGATGAAGCGGTTCTGATGCGGGTGCAGGCAGAAGACGGCGCGGTTTTTCAGGGCGTCGGGGCCTTCCTCCACGGTGCCGGTCGCGCAATAGCCGTATTTCACTGGGAAGGGAAACGCGCCCTCTTGCAGGGGCGCGCGCATGCGTTCCCATTCCTGCTGACCGACGGCGCCACTGATGACCAGTCGCTCGGTACCGCGGCTGATGCCGCTGAAGGCCGTCCGAACGATGGCCTGGCCGGCTTCTACCGGTGCAAGGGTACACGAGCGTATTTCCACCGTGCCCGGAGCCGTGTACCAGATGGCACGGGCGGCGTGCGGCGGATCGGCAGCCGGGAACGATCGGGTCGGAGCGGCGTTGGCCAGAGGTATTTCTCCCGAGGTATTTCTGGACTCGTCAGCCATCATCGGTCCGGTATGTCGCGTCCCGTCCTTGAACCGGGCCTTCCCTCAACATCCCAGCAAGCACAGCGATGACCAACAACGTACATGATGCGGCGCCACGCGGCGCGCGGCTCGCAGATGCCTCAAGCCTTAGCGTACCGACGGGGCTTCAGGCAAACGCCGAGCTAAGCCGGCGCCGACTGATCATGATGGTGCTTAACGTGGTGACATGGCTCGCCATGCTCTGGCTCGGGGCGCAAGTGCTCGGAGCAGGCGGCTGGACGGTCGTCGATATCATCATGTTCGTCTGCTTCGCGTTCGGCACGCCGTGGACGGTCGTCGGCTTCTGGAATTCGGTCATCGGGCTCTGGCTGCTGCACTTCCATAAGGACCCGATGGGCGCCGTCGCGCCTTATGCCGGCGCGGGGGACGTGCCGACGCCGATCACCATCAAGACGGCTGTCTTCATGACGCTGCGCAACGAGGATCCGGCGCGCGCCATTCGCCGCCTGCGCATCGTCAAGGAGAGCATCGACGCGACGGGCGAAGGTTCGGCCTTCAGCTATTTCGTGCTTTCGGACACCAACCGGCCGGAAGTGGCCGCCGCCGAGGAAGCGGCGATCGCAGCGTGGAAGGCCGAGGACGCCGATGCGGCGCGGATCACATACCGCCGCCGCGAGGAGAACAAGGGCTACAAGGCCGGCAATGTCCGCGATTTCTGCGAGCGGTGGGGCAAGGACTACGAGCTGATGCTGCCGCTCGATGCGGACAGCGTGATGGCGGGGCCAGCCATTGTACGGCTCGTGCGCATGATGCAGGCGCATCCGCGTATCGGCATCCTGCAGTCGCTGGTCGTCGGGATGCCTTCGTCGTCGGCCTTCGCGCGCATTTTCCAGTTCGGCATGCGCCACGGTATGCGCTCCTACACCATGGGTCAGGCGTGGTGGGTGGGCGACTGCGGTCCCTTCTGGGGACACAATGCTGTCGTGCGGATCAAGCCGTTCGTGGAAGGCTGCGATTTGCCGCTGCTGCCGGGAAAGCCGCCGCTCGGGGGCCATGTGCTGTCGCACGATCAGGTCGAGGCGACCTTGATGCGGCGCGCCGGCTATGAGGTGCGCGTGCTGCCGGTCGAGAACGGCTCATGGGAGGAGAACCCGCCGACCATGCTCGACTTCGCGCAGCGCGATGTGCGCTGGTGCCAGGGCAACATGCAGTACATCAAGCTGCTGGACCTGCCGGGGCTCTACGCCATGAGCCGGTTCCAGCTCCTGTGGGCGATCCTCATGTTCATCGGCATTCCGGCGTGGACGCTGATGATCGCGCTGTTGCCGATTGCGGCATGGGAAGGCCAGTCGATCGCCGACTATCCGAAGGGGCTGGCGATCTTCCTCTACGTTTTGTTCTTCGTCATGTACCTCAGCCCGAAGATCGCGGGGCTCATCGACGCCGTTCTGACGAAGGGTGGCGTGGCGCGCTACGGTGGCCCTCTACGGTTTGCGGTTTCCGCGGTCCTGGAGCTGGTGTTCTCGTTCCTGCAGGGCGCGATCTCGACGATCCGTACGTCGATCTTCATGATCGGCCTCGCGTTCGGGAAGTCGGTCGTGTGGGGCGGGCAATCGCGCGATGCTTATGGCATCTCGTGGACGACGGCGGTGCGGTCGCTCTGGCCACAGACGCTGTTCGGCGTGATCGTGTGCGGCCTGCTGTGGCTGATCGAGCCGGCGGTATTCTGGTGGAGCTTACCGCTGACGGCGGGCTATCTCGTAGCGATACCGTTTGCGGTGCTGACGGCGTCGCCGTCGCTCGGCCGCTGGTTCAAGAAGGTCGGGCTCGCGGGCATTCCAGAGGATTTCGATCCCCCGGCGGAGATCAGGGCGGTACAGGCGGTGTCATGACGCTTCAGCCATTGCTCTCGGCGAGCCCCGCCATTCAGATGCACGCTTTCGCCGCGATGACGGCGTTCGTTCTCGGTCTCGTGCAATTCGCGCGCATCAAGGGCGACGGGCCGCACCGGGCGTTCGGCTACGTCTGGGTCGGCTTGATGCTGCTGATTGCGGCCAGCTCGTTCTGGATTCACCAGATCAACCAGTGGCAAGGCTTCAGCGTCATCCACCTGCTGTCGATCTGGGTCATCCTCTTCGTGCCGGTCGCGGTCATGTATGCGCGGCGCGGTAACATTCGCGGGCACAAGCGCTCGATGATCGGCCTCTTTGCCGGCGCGCTGATCATCGCCGGCATTTTCACATTCGTGCCTGGGCGCATCATGCACGCCGTGCTGTTCGGCGGCTGATTGGTAGCTCAGGCCGCCTGCCGCGCCGTCGAATCGATGTGCGCAACGAGCTCGCGATCGAGGCCGAGATCATTGGCGAGCCGTACCAGGAAGTCGTGCTCTTCCGACGTATCGAGGTCGATCGCAATACGAGCCGCGGTGAAGACCTGCACGGCTTCGGGATCGCCGCGAACGCTGCTGGCGAGCTCCTCGGTCGTGGCCGGATTGTTGAGCTCGTTCGCAAGGAACTCCTCGGCCTCGCTGTTGAGACCCATCTGCTTGAGGCCGCCGATGATCTTGCTCATCTCGGTCTCGTCGAGACGTCCATCCGCTGCAGCAGCGGCGATCATGGCACGGATGTAAAGAAGCGCGGCCTCGTTGGTGATGGCACGGCTTTCGAAGCCCGATCCCGCCGGAGCTTCGACAAGGGCCTGCGGACCGCCGAGCACGGGCTTGCCGGCCTGATAGTTCTGCACGGCCTTGTAGGCGAGGCCACCGATCAGCGCGAGCGAGCCGAGCTTCAGGATGCTGCCTGCGAGCGCCCGGCCCGTCTGCGTGCCGAGGATGACGGCGCCTGCACCGCCTGCCGCGACGCCTGCACCGACCTTGTTCTTCTCGACGAGCTCCTTCGCAGAGTTCATCAGCTCTTCGGGCGTCTTGCCGGTCGTGCGCGTGAGGATGTCGCGGAGCTGGCCCGACGCGCCCGTCGCGTCGTCGACGCGCTGCGCGCCTTCTTTCACGCCCGCTGTCGCCTGACCCAGGATCTGGCCGAGAACATCGAGTAAGCCACCCTGCCCGCCCGATTGCGAACCGGTGAGGTTGCGCAGAAGATCATCGAGAGGATTGCCGCCGCTCTGGCCGGCACCCGGCGCGGCGTTCGGCGTCGGCGCAGCGGCCCGGCTGCTCGCGGGAGCACCACCACCGCCGCCGAACTGGCGAAGAAGATCTTCGAGGCCGCCAATGCCACCCGGACTGCTGGCTCCGCCGCGTGAGGGCGCCGCCTGCGCGCCGGCACCGCCGAGCAATTGTCCGAGAAGATCCTCGAGACCGCCACCACCGGACCGGGACTGGGATGCACTCGGTGCTGCACCTTGCACCATCATCTCGAGTAGGCTCTTGGCGTCGAACATGGTCGCATACTCCCGCTACATACCTGGGCAGTGTGCGTACCGTATGCCCCGCGTCGATCAGGGGCAACGGCAGGTCGCCTCGGGAAAAACACCTATTCTGCGGCGATGGGACCGGACCTCTGATCGAGGGAGTGCTGGTGGACGTCCCCCGCTGCGTCCTGATCTTCGCGACGGGACTCTTCGCCCGGGCCGACGAAGCGTCCGAAGATCCGCCACATGAACCGTGAGACATCGTCCATGACGGCGAACACGGCGGGCACGAAGAGCAGGCTCAGCAGCGTCGAGGACAGGAGGCCGCCAATGACCGCGACCGCCATCGGCACGCGAAACTCGCCGCCGTCGCCGGCATTGATCGCGGCAGGCACC
>Ga0182740_1001013_pt1 | contig 21035 bp, 15 predicted proteins | sample eDN5th37CKraftBY_FD_128872 | JGI IMG/M metagenome (GOLD analysis project Ga0182740, IMG submission 128872) | Enriched backyard soil microbial communities from Emeryville, California, USA - eDNA 5th pass 37_C Kraft BY (version 2) (version 2) | ecosystem: Environmental > Terrestrial > Soil >...
AGCTCGGCCGCGCTGCGCCGATCTTCGTCGACGACTTCAAGTTCCTGAAGTCCATCACCAAGGAGACCCCGAAGGTGACGTTCCCGTCGCCGACGGTGCTGCATTTCCGTGGCGGCCGTCAGGTCGTGGACGAGAAGGCCTATCCGGACATTCAGGATTTCTATGACGATCTCGCCCGCGTCTATCGCGAGGAGATTGCCGATCTCGCCGGCAACGGCTGCCGCTACATCCAGATCGACGAGGTCAACCTCGCCTATCTGTGCGACCCTGCCCTGCGCGGCCAGGTCCAGGGCTTCGGCGAGGACCCGGATGCGCTGCTGAAGACCTACGCCAAGCTGCTGAACGACGTCGTGAAGGACAAGCCGTCCGACATGGTCGCCGCGATGCATCTGTGCCGCGGCAACTTCGCCGGCGCCTGGGTCGCCGAAGGCGGCTATGACCCGATCGCGGAAGTGCTGTTCAACGACATCAACATCGACCGCTACTTCCTCGAATACGACAGCGAGCGCGCCGGCGGTTTCGAGCCGCTGCGCTTCCTGCCGAAGGGCAAGACCGCCGTGCTCGGCCTCGTCACGACCAAGAGCGCGGATATGGAGACCAAGGACGACCTGAAGCGCCGCATCGACGAGGCCGCCAAGTTCGCGCCGCTGGAGCAGCTCGCCCTGTCGCCGCAGTGCGGCTTCTCCTCGGGCATCGGCGGCAACACCATGGATGTGAAGCGCGAAGTCGAGAAGCTCAAGCTGGTGGTCGAGACCGCCCGCGACGTCTGGGGCACCGCGTAAACTTTCCACGTTCCAGTCTTGGAAACGGAAAGGCCGGGCTCATGCCCGGCCTTTCTTGTTATGCTCGGCCATTGCTCACGCTGCCCGGTTCACGCCGCCTGCGCGGGGCCGGCCTGCTTGCGATCCGCGAGGATCATCTCTGACGCCTTCTCGGCAATCATCATCGTCGGCGCGTTGGTGTTGCCGGAGACGACATTCGGCATCACCGAGGCATCGACCACGCGCAGGTTCTCGATGCCGCGCACGCGCAGCCGCGCGTCCGTCACGGCCATGCGGTCTGCGTCCGGCCCCATCTTGCAGGTGCCGGACTGGTGGAACACCGTGATGACCGTTTGCCGCGCATAGGCGAGCAGCTCGTCGTCCGTGCGGCAGTCCGGCCCCGGCGTGAGTTCGACAGGTGAAAAGCGCGCCAGCGCCGATTGCGCCGCGATCTCGCGGGACTGGCGCAAGGCATCGACCGCGACGCGCTGGGCTTGCGGCGTTTCGAGGAAGTTATGCAGGATCGCCGGATGCACGCGGGCATCCGCGCTTCTGATATGGCAATGGCCGATGCTCTGCGGCCGCAGCACCGCGATGCCGGCGGAGAGCCCGCCCTCCTTGTGCAGCGGCCCGCCGAACCGGTCCGAACTGGCGGCCGAGATGTGATATTGCAGGTTCGGAATGTCCTGCGAAGCATCGCTGCGGGTGAAGGCGCAGAGCTGCGGCCCGGTGAAGCTCATCGGCCCCTTGCGGGTCAGCAGGTAATAAGCGCCCATGCCGTAGCGGCGCAGCGGATTGCCGACCCACTGGTTCATCGTCAGCGTGTTGGAGACGCGCCAGGTTGCACGGACCTGCCAGTGATCCTGCATATTTTCGCCGACGCCGGGCAGATCATGGACCTGCGCGATGCCGTGGGTTGCGAGTAGCGCGCCCGGTCCGACGCCGGAGACCTGAAGCAGTTGCGGCGAGCCGATCGCGCCGGCTGCGACGATCACCTCGCCCGCATGCGCCTGCGTCAGCGACGCATCGTCGCGGGCCTCGCCCCGCCAGTATGCGACGCCGACCGCGCGGCGGCCGTCGAACAGGATGCGTTTCGCCTGCGCATGGGTGACGACATGCAGGTTCGGCCGGCTGCGCACCGGCTTGAGAAAGGCGCTGGCGGCGGACCAGCGGCGGCCCTTGCTGATGGTGCCTTGCAGATAGGCGACGCCTTCGGTCTCGCCGCCGTTGAAATCGGCCGTCTCGGGAATGCCATGGGCCCTGGCGGCCTGCCGCCACGCCTCGACGATCTCGAAGCGCAGCGCGTTGTCGGAGACGTTCAGCTCGCCGCCCGCGCCATGCGGTCCCGTGCCGTCGGCGCTGCCACGCGGATGGTTCTCGATGCTGCGGAAATACGGCAGCACGTCATCCCAGCTCCAGCCGGCATTGCCGAGCTGACGCCAGACGTCATAGTCGCGGGCATGGCCGCGGATGTAGCACATGGCGTTGATGGACGATGACCCGCCGAGGGTCCTGCCGCGCGGCACCGGCGTCACGCGGTTGTCGGCATAAGGCTCCGGCTCGCTCTGGTAACACCAGTCCACCTTGGGGTTGCCGAGCAGATAGGGAATGCCGACCGGCACGTGAATCCAGAAATGATTGTCCTCGCCGCCGGCTTCCAGCAGCAGCACGCGGATGGCGGGATCGCGGCTCAGACGGTTGGCGAGCACGCAGCCGGCCGAGCCCGCGCCGACGATGATGTAATCATACGTATCCGCGGAATCGCGGCGCGGCGGCGCCTGCCTCATGTCGCTTCCTCCCTCCGTATCCCGTGCCGATCTTTTCGCCGGCGCGTCGTCGTCCTGGATCAGGCGACGGCCTTTAGCCTCGCACGATCCTCAAGCACCATGTCCGCGCCCTTCTCGGCGATCATGATGGTCGGCGCGTTGATATGGCCGCTCGGGATCGTCGGCATCACCGAAGCGTCGATCACCCGCAGCCGGTCGATGCCGCGCAGCCGCAGCTGGTCGTCCACCACGGCGGTGTCGTCATGGCCCATGCGGCAGGTGCCGCAGGCGTGCTGCGTCGTCGCGGCGGTGCGGCGGATATAGGCGGCGAGGTCGGCGTCGCTCTGGATGTCGCTGCCCGGCGCGATCTCGCCCTTGATCTTCTCCTGCATCGGCGAGCGGGCGAAGATATCGCGCGCGATACGGATGCCGCGGATCACGGTGTCGATGTCGGCCTGATCGCTGAACAGGTTGAGCTGGATGCGCGGCGCTTCGTCAGGCCTGGCGGAGCGCAGGGTGACGCTGCCGCGGGACAGTGCGTATTGCAGCGAGATGGAGCATTGCACCGCGAATTTCTGCGTGCCGAGCCGACCCGGCCACCACAGCCGCGAATCCCGCGCCATGGCGGAATAGAGCAACTGGAGGTCCGGTCGGTCGAGGCCGGGACGGCTGCGGATGAACAGCCCCGCGGAGTTGCCGTTGTCCGTATAGAATCCGCCGCCGGTCAGGAACCAGCGCAGCGCGTGCTGCGCGGCGCGGTCCCAGCGCAGATGGCGCAGGAAGGAATCGCCTTCCGCCACCTCCATCACCACGGGCACCAGCGGATGCTCCATCAGATTGCGGCCGACACCCGGCATGGCATGGACCACCGCGATGCCGTGCTGACGCAACTCATCAACAGGTCCGATGCCGGACAGCATCAGCACCTGCGGCGAATTATAGGCGCCGCCGGACAGGATCACTTCCGCGTCGGCTAGCGCGGTCACGCGCGCGCCGTCGCGGCGATACTCGACGCCGATGGCGGTCCCGTTCCCGACCAGGATGCGCGTCGTCAGCGCACCGGTGACGACCGTGAGATTCGGCCGCGCCATGGCGGGGCGCAGGAAGGCGATGGCGGTGCTCTGGCGCCGGCCGCGCGCCGACATGGTGATCTCCGGCCGGCTCATGCCCTCGGTGACGTCGCCATGGATGTCGTCGGTTTCCGCGAAGCCGGCGGCGGCCGCGGCATCCGCCAGCGGACGATAGATCGCCGGCGGCTGCGCCGAGACGCGGACGCTCAGCGGGCCGTCGCCGCCGTGATAGCGGCCCGCGCCGCGCCAACTCCGTTCGGATTTCCTGAAATAGGGCAGCACGTCGTCATAGCCCCAGCCCTTCAGGCCGAGCTGCCGCCACTGGTCGAAATCGGACGGATGGCCGCGCGAATAGCGCATGCCGTTGATGGAGGTCGAGCCGCCCAGCATCTTGCCGCGCGGCAGCGGCACCTGACGGCCATCCAGATGCGGCTCCGGCTCGCTGAGATAGCCCCAGCCGAAGCGCGGGTCCTGCATGGCCATCGGCCAGGCGATCGGCAGCTTGAGCAGCGGATGGCGGTCCTGTCCGCCGGCTTCCAGCAGCAGGACCCGGATGGCTGGGTCGGCGGTCAGGCGATTGGCGAGCACGCAGCCGGCGGCGCCGGCGCCGATGATGATGTAGTTGTAACGGTCGGTCACGGAAGGAAGGTCCTGCTGTCGGTCGCGGCGCTCAGGCCGCGACGGCGTTCTTGTCGTTCTTGCCAGCCTTGCGGCCGGCGTTGGCGCGGTGGATGGCCTCCCACACGCGGCCCGGCGTCGCCGGCATGTCGATATCGGTGACGCCGAGCGGGCGCAGCGCGTCGATCACCGCGTTGATCACCGTGGGCGGGCCGCCGATGGTGCCGGATTCGCCGATGCCCTTCACGCCGAGCGGGTTGGTCTTGGACGGCACTTCCTCCAGCTCCGCCTCGAACGGCGTGAACATGGCCGCGCGCGGCATGCCGTAGTCCATGAAGCTGCCGGTGACCATCTGGCCGCTATCGCGGTCGTAGACCACGTTTTCCAGCAGCGCCTGGCCGATGCCCTGCGCCACACCGCCATGGATCTGGCCGCGGATGATCATCGGGTTCAGCGCGCGGCCGACATCGTCCACGATGAAATAGCGGTCCACCTCCACCATGCCGGTTTCGGGATCGATCTCGACCTCGCAGACATGGCTGCCGTTCGGGTGGTTGGGCACATCCAGCGAATAGTTACCGGCCGCTTCGAGGCCGACGCCGAGCTTCTCGGTCAGCAGCCCCATCGGCGCATAGAACGCCTTGGCGACATCGGGCAGGCCGATGGTCTTGTCGGTGCCGACGACGCGGAAGGCGCCGTCCTTGAATTCGAGGTCCGCCTCCGCCGTCTCCATCAGCGCGGCGGCCATCGGCCTTGCCTTTTCGATGATGGTCTCGGCCGCGTTCTTCAGCGCGTTGCCGCCGCAGACCGACGAGCGCGCGCCATAGGTGCCGCGGCCCATCGCGACCTGCCCGGTGTCGCCCTGCACGAAACGGATCTTATCGAAGTCGATGCCCAGCATCTCGTGAACGAGCTGCGCGAAGACGGTCGCGTGACCCTGTCCATGCGAATGTGTGCCGGCCAGGATAGTCACCGAGCCCGAGGGGTCGAAGCGCAGGTCCATGCGTTCGTTGAAGACGCCGCCCTGCTCGATATAGAAGCTCACCGCGCGGCCGCGCAGCTTGCCGGCCTTCTCGCTGTTCGCCTTGCGCGCCGCATAGCCCTTCCAGTCGCTGGTCTCCAGGCATCGGTCGAGGATATGGCCGAAGTTGCCGCTGTCGTAGGTCCAGAAGGTCGGTGTGGTGTAGGGGAGCTGCTCTGGCGCGATCAGGTTGCGGCGGCGGATCTCCGCCGGGTCCATGCCGATGCTGCGCGCCGCATGCTCGATCAGCCGTTCCATGAAATAGGCCGCTTCCGGCCGGCCCGCGCCGCGATAGGGGCCGATCTGCACCGTGTTGGTGAACAGGCCCTTGAGGCTGACATGCAGGTTCTGGATGTCGTAAGCCTCGGGCATGAAGCGCTGGGAGAAGGCGGCCGGAGCCAGCACGGCGCCGATGAAATAAGCTCCGCACTGGAAGAAGGTCTCGGCGCGCAGGCCGAGGATCTTGCCGTTCTCGTCCAGCGCCAGTTCGCCGTAATGCACCATCTCGCGGCCGTGATGGTCGGTCAGGATGCTCTCGGAGCGCGTCGCGAGCCACTTCACCGGCCGGCCGAGTTTCTTCGAGGCCCACAGCACCAGCGCGTCGTCCGGAAAGGCGCCGCCCTTGAGGCCGAAGCCGCCGCCGACATCGGGCGAGATCACGCGGATCTGCGCCTCGGAGCAATGGAAGATGTGGGACATCTCCATGCGCACGCCATGGGGATTCTGCGAGCCGGTATAGAGCGTGTAGCTGTCATCGCCGGCGCTGTAGTCGCCGATCGCGACGCGCGGCTCCATGGCGTTCGGGGAGATGCGGTTGTTGGCGACCCGCAGCTTGACGACATGCTTCGCCCGGGCGAAGGCGGCGTCGGTGGTGTCCTTGTTGCCGAACATGAGCTGGAAAGCGACGTTGCCGTTGGCATTGTCGTCCCACAGCTTCGGCGCGTCGGCTTTCGCGGCGTCCTCCACGTCCACCACGGCGGGCAGCGGCTCGTAATCCACCTCCACCAGATCGGCGGCGTCGCGGGCCTGGGCCTGGGTTTCGGCGACGACATAGACGACGCGATCGCCCACGACGCGGACCCGGTCCGCCACCAGTATCGGCTGGAACGTGCGGTGGCCCTTCGGCGCGCCCACGTCCTCCGGCATCAGGTGCGAGGTGAAGGCGCCGAGATGGTCGGCCACGGCGTCCGCCCCGGTCAGCACGCAGAGCACACCGGGGGCGGCCTGCGCGGCGGAAATGTCGATGCGCCTGATCTGGGCATGGGCATGGGGCGAGAGCACGGGCACACCATAGGCCATGCGGGGCAGGGAAATGTCGTCGACATAGCGCCCCTGTCCCGTCAGGAAGCGCTGATCCTCGACGCGCCGCACTGCCTGTCCGATACCGAACTTGGCCATGGGAGTCCTCCCTGCTTTTACCGCATCGAACGCTATCGCCGCCGGCAAGTCGAGAGCAATTCTGTCGAGAACAATTCTGGCGAGGCCAGCGCCCGGTTCCGGCGAGCCATAACTTCGGTTGCTTTCACATGCCATGGGTTTATGGATTTGCCTGGCCGGCTGGCAGGGGTCCGCTCACTGCCGGCCGCACCGAATAATCGCAGGGAAGACCCTCGGAGGGATCATGAAACAGCTTATTTCGCGCCTGGCCGTGCTGGCCGGCGCCACCGCGCTGCTTGCCGGCGCGGCCCAGGCCCAGGGCGCCAAGGACCCGGCCGCCAACTTTCCGGACCGCGCGATCCGGATCATCGTGCCGTTCCCCGCGGGCGGCGCCACCGACATCATCGCCCGGCTGATCGCCGAGAAGATGACGGGCTACTGGAAGCAGGCGGTGGTGATCGACAACGTCGCCGGCGCGACCGGCATGACGGGCACCGCCCAGGGCGCCCGCGCCGCGGCGGACGGCTACACCATCACGGCGACGGTGGGCACCACCACCAGCCTGCTCGCCAACCTGCGCAGCAAGATCCCCTACGAGCCGATGACCGACCTGGAGCCGCTGGCGCTGGTCGTGACCTTCCCGAACATCCTGGCCGTGCGCAACGAAATCCCGGCCAAGTCGGTGCAGGAACTGGCTGATATTGCCAAGGCCAATCCCGGCAAATACAGCTTCGCCTCGTCCGGCTTCGGCAGCTCGATCCACATCGCCGGCGAGTGGTTCAAGACCGCGACCAAGACCGACATGCTGCATGTGCCCTTCACCGGCAGCGCCCCCGCGCTGAATGCCCTGTTGGGTGGCCATGTGGACATGATCTTCGACACGCTGCCGTCGATCTATCCGCTGGTGCAGGACGGCCGGCTGCGGGCGCTCGGCGTCGGCACGCCGAAGCGGATCGAATCCATGAAGGATATTCCGGCCATCGCCGAGACCATTCCCGGCTTCGATGTGGCCTCGTGGGAAGGCTTTGCCGTTCCGAAGGGCACCCCGCCCGAGATCGGCAAGAAGATTTCCGATGCCATCATCAAGGCGATGAACGAACCCGACATGGCCGAGAAGCTCGCCAAGGTCGGCGCATTGCCGGATGTCCGCGGGCCGGAGGAGTTCAAGGCCTTCATGAAGGCGGACTACGACAAGTGGCAGCGCGTCGCCAAGGACACCGGCATCAAGCTCGACTGAGCTTTCGCCATCCGTCAGGAAAAGCCCGGCCACGCGCCGGGCTTTTTATTTTGCGCGACGTGTTGCGCGGATGTCTTCCGCACATCTGTCGCGCCTCCGCGTGCAGCGGGTCCCGGTCGCTATCCCCGTCGCGGGTCCTTGTCCGCGGGGCGGGATCGCGTAAAGTCACGGCAACGATCCGACCCTGCGCGCGGCGACGTGTTGTCGCGGCGCGCCATGCTTCACGGGAGGCCAGCCTTGAAGATCTTCAATTTCCACCTGATGCCCTACCGGCATGTCGATCTCGACGCCATCAACGACAATGGCTCGGCCTGGGTGACGTTCTCGAACAAGCATTATGACCCGGTGAAGGGCGCGGACCTCTATCACGAATATCTCGACCAGATGGAACTGGCGGACCGCCTCGGCTTCGATGGCGTCTGCCTCAACGAGCATCACCAGACCGCTTATGGCATGATGCCGATTCCGGGTGTGCTGGCCGGTGCGCTGGCCCGCAGCGTCAAGCGTGCCAAGATCGCAATCCTCGGCCGGGCGCTGCCGCTGCTGAACAATCCGCTCACCGTGGCGGAGGAATATGCGATCCTCGACAATCTCACGCGCGGCCGCTTCATCGCCGGCTTCGTGCGCGGCATCGGCGCGGAATACCACGCCATGGGCATCAATCCGGCCTATTCGCTGGACCGTTTCGCGGAGGCTCACGACCTCATCATCCGCGCATGGACCGAGCCGGGGCCGTTCGAATATGCCGGCGACCACTATCGCTTCGCTTATGTGAATCCGTGGCCACGTCCCTATCAGGACCCGCATCCGCCGGTCTGGGTGCCCTCGCAGGGTTCCAGCACCACGATCAACTGGGCGGCGAAGATGCGCTATACCTATTGCCAGACCCTGAGCCCGATCGCGACGGTGGCGAAATTCTTCGACATGTATCGCGAGGCGGCCGAGAAGCACGGCTATACGGCTTCGCCGGACCAGCTCGCATGGTCGAACTCGATCTACATCGCCGAGACCGACGAGAAGGCGATGCGCGAGGCCAAGCCGCATCTGGAGGCGCTGGCGAACACGCTGCTGAAGATGCCGACGGACATGCTGCTGCCGCCCGGCTATACCAACATCGAGTCGATGAAGCGCATCCGCGCCGCCAAGGTGAATATCAAGATCCAGAGCGCGGAAGACCTGGTGAAGGCCGGCGTCGTGATGGTCGGCAGCCCCAACACGGTGCGCGAGAAGCTCGCGGAATATCAGGACCTCGCCGGCTTCAACACCTCGCTGACCAAGACCCAGTTCGGCACCATGCCCAACGACATGGTGGTCGCGAATATGCACGCCATTGCCGAGGAAATCCTGCCGGCCTTCAAGGATCGTCTGCCCCAGCGCAGCCAGAACCAGGCGGCGGAATAGGACATCGCATTGACCGCCGCGCGCGCGCATGGAGAATGCCAGGCTGGCGGCGGTCATCCGCGGGGCCCAACGAAGATCCGGGAGAGAACATATGACACGACATCACCATGCCGGCCGTTCCATGACGCGCCGTGGCGCCGCGAAGCTGGCGGCGGTGGCCGCCGTTGCCGCCGTTGCCATGGCGGCCCCTTCGTTGCCGGCTCAGGCCCAGCAGAACTATCCGACCCGCGAAATCATCACCATCTGTCCGTTCGGGCCGGGCACCGGCGCGGACGTTCTGGTGCGCTACTTCGCCGCCAAGCTGGGCGAGGAACTGGGCAAGACCATGATCGTCGAGAACAAGCCCGGCGCCCAGGGCACGCTGGCGATGGAAGCGGTCGCGCGCGCCAAGCCGGACGGTTACACCATCACCATCACGCCGGCGAGTTCCACCATGGCGGCGGCGGTGAGCCTGTTCAACAAGCTGCCGTTCGACCCGGTGAAGGACTTCACGCCGATCACCACCATTTCCAGCTTGTCCTTCTCGCTGGTGGTGGACGGCAAGAGCAAGATCAACTCCGTCGCCGAGTTGACCGAGTCGCTGAAGGCCAAGGCCAGCAACGGCTTCTATGGCGCATCGACCAATACGGGGATCATCGCGACCGAGCTGTACAAGCGCCAGACCGGCCTCAAGACCGAGCGGGTGAACTACAAGAGCCTGCATGACACCCTCAAGGACATGGCGGCCGGCCACGTCGATTTCGTCTTCACGGATTCGAGCTTCGTTGCCGGACAGATGAAGGAAGGCCGCATCAAGGCCCTCGCCGTGACCAGCCCGAAGCGTTCCACCGTTCTGCCGGATGTGCCGACCATGGCGGAGGCCGGCATCGCCGGTGTCTCGCTCACTGCGTGGTGGGCGGCCTTCGCGCCGGCCGGCACGCCGCAGCCGGTGATCGACAAGCTGCGCGCCGCTTTCGACAAGGTGCTGGCGATGCCCGAGACGGTGGCTTTCCTCGGCAAGATCGCCAACGATCCGATGCCCGGCACGCCGGAGGAAACCCGCGAACTGATGATCAAGGAGGTCAAGGCCTGGGGCGACTATGTCGATCTCGCCAAGATCGAGAAGCAGTAAGACGCAGAAGGTCCGTTCGCGACCTCGTGCATGGACTCAATGAATCTGGCGCGGCCATCGCAGTGGCCGCGCCTTTTTCTTGTCGCGAATCTCGTCGCGAGCGGGAAAGCGGATGGCCGCGCCGCGCGCCATATCGTGCTCTGTCGTGCCGCTGCGCCGTGTCGCCGGGCTGCCGTCTTCAGCGGTCCGCCATCTTGTCAGCACCATGGGGTGTCCGATACTGCGGAGCAGCGGAGACGGATCGTCCCGCAACCCACTGTGCTGCAACTTATGAGGAGCCGCCATGCCCATCGTTCGCATCGACCTGTTCAAAGGCCGCACGCGGGAACAGAAGGCCAAGGTCGCCAAGGAAATCACGGATCTGATCCAGCGCGATCTCGGCGTGCCGCCGGACCAGACACTGGTGATCTTCAACGATATCGAGAAGTCGGACTGGGCCGTGGCCGGCAAGCTGAGCGACGGCGGCTGAACCGGCGCGAATCACGCAGCGGAGCCGGATGTGGGAAGGCGGCTGCGGTGCCGATTCGCAATCATGCCCGGCGCGGGACCGGGCATGACCATGACGCGGGATATTGAGGTGTCGGCGCCCTCGTGAGGCTGCCCTTGCGTTGCGAGGGCGCTGCAACGGCCAGCACCCCAACGTCTGAGCGCGGCGGCATCAGCGCCGTGACGAAGCCGTCACGCTGATGAAGCGTGACGGCGTCAGAGGCGGCGGGCCGTCAGGCCGAGATATGCTTGGCGAACCACGCCGGCGCAGGCTCGCCCCATTGCGAGCGAAGCTGCGAGATCGGCATCACATGGGTCTGGTTCTTGTTGTTGAGCAGGTCCGTGTCGGTCCAGTGCTCGTGCAGCCGCTTCCAGGGGTCGAGCCAGTAGTCGAACACCTGAGAGCCGGAGAGGTGGCGGCCGATGCCCCAGGCATGTTCGTAGCCCTTGGCCTTCAGGTAGTCGTGGCCGACTGCGATGTCGTCGATGTCCTGCACCTCGAAGCCGATATGGTTCAGGCCCGCGTGCGCGCCGCCGGTGCAGAACAGCGCGTGATGATCGACATAATCCTCGCCGCGATCCACCCGCGCGAAGGTCGCCACCACATTGTTTTCGTCGCCGGCGTAATAGACGTCGGAATTGACGAGGCCGAGATTCTTGTTGAACCAGGCCAGCGTCGTTTTCTGATCCGGCGCGGCGAAGACGCAATGGCCGATGCGCTTGACGCGCGAGGGGCCGGGCGCCAGGCGCTTCTCGTCGCCGACGCGGATGCCGCGGTCCTCGCCCCAGTTCATGGTGTTGGGCTCCACGGGGATCGGTGCAAGCTGTTCGACGCCGTGGATGATCTCGATCAGATAGCCGTTCGGTTCACGCAGACGCACCCGCTTGCCGCCGCCCGGCTCGTCGATATCCTCGACCGGCGAAGCGCCCTCGATCTGGGCGGCGTCGTGCAACTCGGCTTCGGTCTGGACATAGAAACCCATGCCGATCAGGCCGGGCTCGCCCTGTTCAGTGATGTGGATGTGATGCGCGGGGTCGGTGCCGCGCATGTAGAGCGCCTTCTCGGTGCGGGCCGAGCGCTGCATGCCGAAGTCCAGCAGGAATTTCTCCTGCAAGTCGAGGTCCGGCGAACGCAGCCGGACATAGGCGATATCCGAAACCTTCACCATGAAATGGTCCTTTCAGACGGCGCGCGATGGCCGCGCGCGCAGATGGTTAACGCGAGGGGGCGGCGGTCTGCGGTCAGACCACGCCCATCAGCTCGCTTAGCTGGTTTACATAAGTGCTGAACAGCGGGTCCGCACGGGTCTCCTTCACCGAGCGGGGCCGCGGCAGGTCGATCCGGACATCGTCCACGATCCGGCCCGGCCGGGCCGACATCACGATCACCCGGTCGGAGAGCAGCACGGCCTCGGTGATGCTGTGGGTGACGAGGAACACGGTCTGGCGCTCCTCCTCCCAGATCCGCAGCAGCTCGATGTTGAGGCGGTCGCGGGTCAGGGCGTCCAGTGCGCCGAACGGCTCGTCCAGCAGCAGGATGCTCGGCCGCAGCACCAGCGCCTGGCCGAGGGAGACGCGCTGCTGCATGCCGCCGGAAAGCTGGTGCGGATAATTCTTTTCGAAGCCCTTCAGGCCGAGCAGGTCCACCATCTCGGCGATGCTCGCCGGTGTGACGGGCTTGCGGCGGATTTCCGCGCCGAGCCGCAGGTTGGCCTCGGTCGTGAGCCAGGGCAGCAGGTTGCTCTTCTGGAACACGATGGAGATGTCCGGCGAGGGGCCGTCCACTGGCACGCCGTTGACCTTCACGTCGCCGTCGTAGGACAGCAGGCCGCCCAGAATGCGCAACAGGGTCGATTTGCCGCAGCCGGAGGGACCGATCACCGAGACGAATTCGCGGCTGCGGATATGCAGGTCGATCCCGCTCAGCGCCAGGGTGCCGCCATCGGGTCCCGGATAGGTCTTGGAGACCCCGTCGATCGCGACGGCGAGCATGCCTTGCGCGTTGGCCGGGCTTTGCGGGGAGGTCGGTTCGTTTGTCATGGTCATACCGCCCGCCACCACGCTATGCGTCCGATCAGTTCCATGATCGCGAACAGGACCATCGACAGCACCGCGATCGTGATGAGCGCGGCGAACATGAGGTCGGTCTGGGCGGTCGATGACGACACCAGGATCACATAGCCGAGGCCGTTCTGCGAGCCGATGAATTCGCCGACCACGGCGCCGATCATGGCGAGCGGGATCGCGATCTTGCAGCCGTCCATGAAGCTGGGCAGCGCGGACGGCACCCGCAGCCGCCAGATCGTCTCCCAGCGCGAGGCGCGCAGCGACTGGAAATGCTCGACCAGATTGGACGGCGTGCCGTGCAGGCCGCCGAGCGTCGCGATGATGATCGGGAATACGGCGAACAGGAAGGCCATCACGAATTTGGCGCTGAGGCCGTAGCCGAACCACACCACCATCACCGGCGCGAGCGCGACCTTGGGGATCGACTGCATGGTGGTGATCATCGGATAGAGGGTGCGGCGCGCGGTCGGGAAGAAAAAGATCAGCAGCGCGATGACGACGCCGCCGACGACGGCGAAAGCGAAGCCCACCAGCACTTCGAGCAGCGTGTAGCCGCCCTCGATGATCATCTGCCAGCGATGCTCCCACATCACGCGGAACACGTCGCTGAGCGCCGGGAACAGATAGGGCTTGATGTCGAAAAGGTGCACCGAGGCTTCCCAGGCCACGCCCAGCGCGACGAGAAACACCAGCGGGTCGAAAGCGCTCCGGAAACGCTCGTTTGCAAACACGTCGTTCAACCCCGCTCACGCGCGGACCCTGTCGCAGACCGCCGCGCCATGCCCCGTTATTCGGTCAGGAAGCGGGAGGCTGGCCAGCCTCCCGCGCTCCCGGTCTTATTTCTTGATGAACTGATTGGTGTAGATGTCTTCGACCTTGACCGAACCGACATTCATCGTCTGGCCGACGAAGTCGAAGGTGGCCTTGACGCGGGTCGGATCGAGCCAGCCCATGCCGTGCTCGGCGACGCCGGGGCCCATGATCAGCTTGTTGATGTCGAGAATCTGGTCATAGACCACGTCGCGGGCCGATTCCGGGAACATCTTCTTGACGATGTCCGCGCTCTCGGCGGGCTCTTTCTGCATATATTCGTAGCCGCGATAGGTCGCCTTCAGGAGGCGCTGCACCACGTCCGGCTTTTCGTTGATCATCTTTTCGGTCGTGGCGACGCCGCTGCCGATATTCTTGAGGCCCATGTCCTCATAGGAGAGGAAGCCGATCTTGATGCCGGCGGCCCTGGCCTGATGATCGAGGATCTGTTTGCCCGAGCCCATCCAGCATTCGTAAATGTCGATGGTGCCGTTCACGAGCGACGCATAGATCACCGAGCCCTGGAGCTGGACGATCTTGACGTGATCCTTCGGCAAGCCGTTGAGCGCCAGCAGCGCCGGGAAGGTCGTCGTCACCGGCGTGCCGGCGGCGGCGCCGAGGGTCATGCCCTTGAGGTCCTTCACGGATTTCGGGGCGACGCGGCCTTCGACATAGCAGACGCCGCCGGGGTTGGTGGCGTTGATGGAGCCGACCAGCTTGGTCTTTCCGCCCTTGGAGCGGTTGAGAATGACGCCGTCCGGGTTGCCGTAGCCGAATTCGAACATGCCCTGGTCGATCTCGTTCACGGTGCGCAGGCCGCCGAAGCCCCGCACCGCCGAAACGTCCAGATTCTCGGCTGAATAGAAGCCCTTGTCGATGGCGACGATGACGCCGGCCGTGCTGCCCTGCGGCAGCCAGGACAGATTGAACACCGTTTTGTGTTTCTCCTGCGCCAAAGCGGCGCCGGAGAGGCTGAGCGTCGCCGCGAGGGCGGCGGCAAAAAGGCGAGCGGACATGGCGGGGCTCCCGAATTTTCCCTGGAGGTTATGTGGCATTATTGTGGAGAACTTTATTCTCGTCTCTGAACAGCGTCAACGCGAAGGGTTTGCTGAAAGGCTGGGCAGGCGTGGGTGAAGATGCCAAACACGCGGGCATTTTCAGGACAGGAGACTTTCAGGACAAGTGATTTTGAGGACACGCGGCTCTCACGCCGGGCGGCGCGGCGCCAGGTCCTTGAACCGTTCGCTGACGTGAGAGCCGGGATAATAGGTTTTGCCATAGGCCGGCTGGGTGCGGATCGCCTCCAGCCATGCCGCGATCCGCGGCCGATCGTCCCAGATGTCGGCGAGGCCGATATCCGCCATGCGCACGAGGGTCGGCATCACCATGATGTCGGCGAGCGTCAGCCGTTCGCCCATCAGCCATGGGCCGCCATGGGCGGCGATGCTGTCGTCGAGGCGGGCCATGGTGCGGCCGAGGCGGTCCAGCGCCTTATCCATCTCGGCCTGGGGAAAGCCGGTGCGGCCCATCTCCTGCATGAATTCCTTGCGCAGCGGCTTGGCCCCGGCCATCGCGTCGAACTCCGCCTGCGGCATGTCGTGATAGACCCGCACGAAGGCCATGTTGAAGGACGGCACGCGGATCGCCGCCGCCGGCACCTCGTCGATGAAGCGCATCAGCGACCGCATCTCCGCCCGCTGGAGCGGGTCCTCGGGGGACAGCCGGACCGGCTCCGGAAACACCTCGTCGAGATACTCGATGATGACGGAGGAATCGATGACGGCCCGCCCGTCATGCACCAGCGTCGGCACCACGCCGTTCGGATTGAGCCTGAGATACTCCGGCTTGAGCTGGTCGCCGGTCAGCAGGTTGAGCTTGTGCTCCTCGAACGGCAGGTCTTTCACGGCCAGCACGAAGCGCACTCGCTGGCTACAGGTGGAGCCGGGTGCGTTGTAGAGGGTGAGCGCGGGGACGGTGGCGGACATTGCAGAGTTTCCTCGGGCGGCGGCGCAGGATAGGCATGGGGATGCGGCGGCCGCAACGGCGATGGCTGCCTGGCGGCGGACGATCCCGCTGGATAAGAAAGATCAGGCCACTTTCTCACACACGGACCTTTTCATGAAAGCCATTGTCCAGCACGCCTTCGGCGCCCCCGACGTTCTGCGCTACGAGGAGGTGGCAGATCCCGTCTGCGGCCCGAATGACGTGCTGGTGCGGGTCCATGCGGTCTCGGTGAACCGGACGCTGGACCTCGCCGTGCGCGCCGGGACCTATGTGCGCCGGCCGGCGCTGCCTCATGTGCTGGGCGTCGATCCCTCCGGCGAGGTCATCGCGGTGGGCGACAAAGTGACGGACCGGAAAGTGGGCGACCGGGTTTTCGCCAGCCTGTTCGTGCCGACCGACGATCCCGCCGCGCCGCAGATCCGCGAGACCGGCCGCGCCTATCTCCTCGGCGTCGATATCTGGGGCGGCTATGCGGAAGTGGTGCGGCTGCCGCGGTTCGTGACCCATCTCATTCCCGATGGACTGTCCTACCACGACGCCACCGTGATCGCCCGCCATGCGCCGACGGCGTTCAATCTCGTGGAGCGGCGCGGCGAGGTGAAGCCGGGCCAGTGGGTGCTGGTGATGGGCGCGTCCGGCGGCCTTGGCAGCGCCATCGTGCAGATCGCGAAGCTGAACGGCGCGCGGGTCATTGCCGCAGCAGGGGCGGACAGCCGCGTGGCCGCCGCGTTGGAATTCGGCGCGGATCACGGCGTCAATTACAGGACGCAGGACCTCGGGGCCGAAATCGCCCGGATCACGGACGGCTATGGCACCGATCTCGTCTGCGAGAATGTCGGCGACCCGCCGCTGTGGAAGGCGGCATTCTGGTCCATGGCGACGGGCGCGCGGATGGTGACGGCCGGAGCCCATGCCAGCCAGGAGGTGCCGCTCGACCCGCGCCGGCTCTATCTCAAGCGGCTCCAGATCATCGGCGACGGCAGCGAGGCGCCCGGAGGCGTTGCCCGCGCCCTCCAGTTCGCGAGCGAAGGCAAGCTGAAGGGCCGGATCGACCGCGTGCTGCCGCTCAGCGCCGCCGCCGAGGCTCATCGCCTGGTCGCGGATCGCGAGGGCGTCGGCAAGATCATCCTCGATCCGACGCTCGGCTAGGAGGCTGTTTGAAAAGCCTCTGGTGACATTCAGCATAACCGGCGTTGGCCGGGAAGGAGACTGTCATTACCGGGCACACCGGTCCGGCTGGTCTGAGCGCTGGTCGGCCCGAGCACAAGCTTTGTCCGAAAGCCGGTTCTCACCCCGGAACAAGTCCGGGGGCCGGCATTTTCAGGATCAAGCTTTTTGTATGAGCATGATCTTGTCCGAAAACCGGTGCCCACTTTTCGGGATCATGCTCTATTCCGCCGCGTCGAGCGCCGGCTTTTCGATGATGTCCGGCGGGACATGAGCTGTGACCGGCGGCACCGCGCCGGTCCAGCGCGTCACTTCCACCAGCGCGGAATGCGCCATCGGCGCCTGCGCCAGCTTGGATGTGCCCTTGTCGATGGTCAGCACGTTGGGATTGCCGTGCTTGTCCAGCGCGCCGATGACGCCCGGCTCGGCGGAATCGTACCAGGCGCCGGTCGCGAGCTGGACCACGCCGGGGCGGATCGCGTCGGTGACATGGACGCCGGCAAGACATGCGCCGCGGGCATTATGCACGCGCACGATGTCGCCCTCGGCAAGGCCCCGCGCGGCGGCGTCGTCCGGGTGAATCCAGAGCGGTTCGCGGCCGCCGATTTTCTGGTTCAGACTCAGCGGCGAAGGGTCGTTCTGGCTGTGCAGGCGCGCCACCGGCTGGTTGGAGATGAGATGCAGCGGATGGCGCGCGGTCTCCGCGGACCCCAGCCATTCGGCGGGCGGGAACCAGGCCGGATGGCCGACGCAGTCGTCATAGCCGAAGCCGGCGATCTTCTCGGAGAAGATCTCGATTCTGCCGGACGGCGTCTTGAGCGGATGGGCCGCGGGGTTTTTCCGGAAGTCCTCGAACAGCACGAAAGGCTTCGCCGCGGCCGGCAGCTCGGTCTGGCCGGCTTCCCAGAATTCCGCGAAGGGCGGCATCCGCACCTGTTCCTGCGCCATCTGTTCGGCTAGCGACTCGTACAGGAACTGCACCCAGCCCAGCTCGTCGCGGCCCTCGGTGAAGGCCGCGCCATGGCCGAGCCGCTCCGCGACGCCGGCGACGATGTCGAAATCCGACCGCGCCTCGCCCACCGGCGGGATCGCCTGCCGCATCGCATAGACGACGGTGTCGAACCAGCCGGCGCTGATGTCGTTGCGCTCCAGCGTCGAAGCGGCGGGCAGCACGATGTCGGCATGGCGCGCCGCCGGCGTCCAGAACATGTCCTGCACCACGATGGTCTCCGGCTTGCGCCAGCCGGCCAGCATCTTGTTGAGGTCCTGATGGTGGTGGAACGGGTTGCCGCCGCCCCACATCACCATGCGGATATCGGGATAAATCCGCTTCTGCCCATTGAAATCGTAAGCCTCGCCCGGCGAGAGCAGCATGTCGGAGATGCGCGAGACCGGAATGAAGCTGCCGGTGGGATTGGTGCCGGCCGGCATGGCGCGCAGCGGGAATGCGGCGCGGCGCAGGCCCTTGGTGCCCATCGAGCCATAGCCAATGCCGAAGCCGCCGCCGGGCAGGCCGATCTGGCCCAGCATGGCGGCCAGCGTGATGCCCATCCACATCGGCTGTTCGCCATGGTCGCCGCGCTGGAGCGAATAGGCGAGCGTGATCATCGTGCGGCGCGAGGCCATGTGGCGGGCGAGCGCGCGGATGTCCTCCGCATCGATCTCGCAGAGCGGCGCGGCCCAGTCCGCGCTTTTGGCCACGCCGTCGCTCTCGCCGGTGAGATAGCGCGCGAACACCTCGAAGCCGGTGCAGCAGCGCGCGAGGAAGTCCTTGTCGTGCAGGTCTTCCGTCAGCAGCGTATGGGCGAGGCCGAGCATCATCGCGGTGTCGGCATTGGGGCGGATCGGCACCCAGTGCGCGCCCAGCGTGTCCGAAATGTCGCTGCGCAGCGGGCTCATATAGACGACCTCGATGCCGGCGTCCTTCACCCCCTGCATCCAGCCGCGGCCGCGATGGACGCCCATGCCGCCGCTGTCGATCTGGAAATTCTTCGGGGCGAGCCCGCCGAAGGAGACGATCATCTCCGCGCTTTCGATGATCGAATCCCACGCCGTGAGCTTGATGCCGACCGGCTCGTCGGTGCCGACCACATGGGGCACGATCACCAGCGCTGCGCCACGGCTGTAGTCGCCGACATGGTCGGTGAAGCCGCCATGCAGGTTCAGCATCTTCTTCAGCAGCGTGCGTGGGTGATGCAGCCGGCCCGAACTCGCCCAGCCATAGGAGCCGGCGAAGATCGATTCATTGCCATGGTCCGCCGCGATGCGGGCGATCTCGGAAGCGACGAGGTCCAGCGCCTCGTCCCACGAGACCTTCACGAAGGGCTCCGCCCCGCGCTTCGACCGATCCGAGCCGATGCCCTTGTCCAGATAGCCGGCGCGGACGACCGGATGCCGTATCCGGCTTTCGTGCTCCACGATGTCGGGCAGTGAGCGGTGCATCGGCGTCGGGTCCGGGTCCCGCGCCCAGGGCCTCGTCGCGACGATCTTGCCGTCCGCGACATCGACCTCGTAGACGCCCCAATGGCCGCCGGTCGGCACGGTGGTGATCTTGGATTGGCTCATCTGGAAACGCTCCGTGCGGCTGGCCCCGCGCCCGAGTTCGCTTTCATCGTAGCCCATCCGGCCCGGCCGGTGCTACAGTTCCGCAAGCATCGGGCATCCCGCCAGACAAGTTCCGCCAGAGAGTTTCCGAATGATCGACGTCTATTCGTGGCCGACCTCCAACGGTCACAAGGTCCATATCATGCTGGAGGAATGCGGCCTGCCCTTCACGGCCCATCCGGTGGTGATCGGCAAGGGTGAGCAGTTCCAGCCGGATTTCCTCAGGATCAGCCCCAACAACAAGACCCCCGCGATCATCGACCGCGACGGCCCCGGCGGGCGGGAAGTCTCCGTTTTCGAATCCGGCGCGATCCTGTTCTATCTCGCGGAAAAGACCGGGCGGTTCTTCCCCGCCGACCCCGTCAAGCGCACCGATACCATGCAATGGCTGATGTTCCAGATGTCCACGGTCGGGCCGTTCCTCGGCCAGGCGCATTATTTCTATAAATACGGCCCGGATCACTTCCCCCGCGAGCAGCTTGAGGTCGGCATCAACCGTTACGTGCGGCAGGCGAACCGCATCTACAACGTGATGGACCTGCATCTGGCGGACAAGGAGTGGTTCGCGGCGGGCGAATACACCATCGCGGACATGGCGGTGTTTCCGTGGGTGCGGATGCCGGCGTTCCACGGCGTCGAGATCGAGGAATATCCCAACGTGAAGCGCTGGCGCGTGCAGGTGGCGGCGCGGCCCGCCGTGCAGCGCGCCCTTGAGGTGCTGAAGGAGCACAACCGCTTTACGCCCCATACCGACGAGGAATGGGAGATCCAGTTCGGCTCGATCCAGTATCAGCGCCGTGGCCCGCTCCCGGCCTGAGGCCGAGTTCCCGATGACGTCACTCGTTCTGTTGCTCGTTTCTTTGCAGGCTTTCCGATGACCGCTACTCCCGTTTTCGAGGCCGGCGCGCTCCGCGCCTTCGCCCGCACCTGTTTCGAGACCGCCGGCCTCGGCTCCGACCAGGCCGCCGCCGTCGCGGATGTGCTGGTCTGGGCGGACCTGCGCGGCCATGGCTCCCATGGCGTGATGCGGATGCCGACCTATCTCGGCTGGATCGCCAGCGGGCTCATCAACAAGGACGCGAAGCCTGAAGTGACGCTGCGCAAGGGCGCGCTTCTCCGCGTCAACGGCAACATGGCGATCGGCGCGGCGGCGATGACGCAGGCGACCGACCTTGCCATCGCCCAGGCGCGCGAGACGGCGGTGGCCTGGACGCTGGTGCAGGACCACACCCATGCCGGCGCCATCGGCTTCTATGCCGACCGCATCATGAAGGCCGGCATGGCGGCGGTCGTGATGTCCGCGCTGCGGCCGATGATGGCCTATCACGGCACCCGCCATGCGGCGGCCTCGACCAACCCGCTGGCCATGGGCATTCCCGGCGGCATCCTGCTCGACATGTCCACCTCGGCAAGCTCGCGCGGCAAGGTCGGCGTCGCCAAGATGGCCGGCAAGCCGATCGCGCCGGGCATCGCCATCGACAAGGACGGCAGGCCGACCACCGACCCCAACCTGGCCGAGACGCTGTTGCCCATGG
>Ga0182740_1001014_pt1 | contig 21020 bp, 20 predicted proteins | sample eDN5th37CKraftBY_FD_128872 | JGI IMG/M metagenome (GOLD analysis project Ga0182740, IMG submission 128872) | Enriched backyard soil microbial communities from Emeryville, California, USA - eDNA 5th pass 37_C Kraft BY (version 2) (version 2) | ecosystem: Environmental > Terrestrial > Soil >...
AGCGAAAAGAAGAAATGCAGGAGCCGGTGACGCGGCCGGCACCCGCACCGGCGCCGGTCTTCATCGAGCCTGATCCGATTCCGCAGAATATCCGCGAGCAGGGCGACGTCGCGAATATTCTTCAGAACACATCCAATCGCCGCGCCGGCTGAAGCTGTTGCGTGAAAAGATCGCCGCCCGCGATAAAGCGAGCGGCGATCTGCTCCCTCTTAATTAATACGGGCAGACACGAACGCGATGCCAGCGGCCGTCCGGGCCTTGCTCGCGGCCGGCGTGGCACGGCGCGCCCGGCTCGGAGTAGCCGTAATAGGGGCCGTTCGCGGCGGTTGAGCCGACCATCACGCCGCCGATGCCGGTCGCGATGATCGTCGGGATCACCCATTCGGCGAGCGCGTTCGCCTGCGTCGGTATGGCAAGCGCGCTGCCCGCAATCGCCGCGGCCGCAACGCCGGTCATGATCTTCTTCATCATGTCGAACCTCCTTCATGCTGGGAGTGCGTGGGCCAATGCGTTCGCCAGCGAACGGTTCGGCATTCGCGTTCAACTCTGGCGACAGATCGCAATGATTCTGAATGGAAGTTCCGTGGCGGCGAGGCGACGGAATTTTGGCGCCGGCGCTGGCTCGTCTTGCAGCAGGCGCTTCGGCGCCGGTTCGTCTTGCAGCAGGCGCTTCAGCGCCGGTTTGTTTTACAGCAGGCGCTTCAGCGCCTGTTTGTCTTAAACGTGCGCGAGCCGGGCTTGCCGCCGCGCGAGCCTGCCCTGCCGCCGGTGGAATGCGGCTGGCTCGCCGAGCCCGAGCCGAGACGCGCCGGCGTGCTGGCGCGGATCGCCGGGACCTTGGCGGTCGGGTCGTCGATCACCGCCATCTCGATGTCGCGCAGGCGCTTGATCTCGTCGCGCAGGCGCGCGGCTTCCTCGAATTCGAGATTGCCGGCGGCCTCCTTCATGCGCTCCTCGAGATCGGTGATGACGGCCTGGAAGTTATGGCCGTAAGTAGCGACCGCTTCGCCAAAGCCTGTTTCGACGTTGACGCGATCGCGCTCGTACATCGAATTGGTGATGTCGGCGATCTCGCGCTTGACGCTTTCGGGCGTGATGCCGTTGGCCGCGTTATAGGCGAGCTGCTTTTCCTTGCGGCGGTTGGTCTCGGCGACGGCGCGTTCGATCGAGCCCGTCATCCTGTCGGCATAGAGAATGACGCGGCCGTCGACGTTACGGGCGGCGCGGCCGATGGTCTGGATCAGCGAGGTTTCCGAGCGCAGGAAGCCTTCCTTGTCGGCGTCGAGGATGCCGACGAGGGCGCATTCGGGAATATCCAAACCTTCGCGCAACAGATTGATGCCGACGAGGCAATCGAACGCGCCCAAACGCAGATCGCGAATGATCTCGATGCGCTCGATGGTGTCGATGTCGGAGTGCATGTAGCGCACGCGCACGCCCTGTTCGTGCAGGTATTCGGTGAGGTCCTCGGCCATGCGCTTGGTGAGCGTCGTCACCAGCGCGCGATAGCCTTTTTGCGCGACGGCCTTCACTTCGCCGATCAGGTCATCGACCTGGGTGCGGGCCGGACGAATGACGATCTCGGGGTCGGTGAGGCCGGTCGGGCGAATGACTTGTTCCGCGAAGACGCCTTGCGTCTGGTTCATCTCCCAGCCGGCAGGCGTCGCGGAAACCGCCACGGTCTGCGGGCGCATGGCGTCCCATTCCTCGAACCGGAGCGGCCGGTTGTCGAGGCAGGAGGGCAGGCGGAAGCCGTATTCGGCGAGCGTCGCCTTGCGGCGGAAGTCGCCTTTATACATCGCGCCGATCTGCGGCACGGTGACGTGGCTCTCGTCCAGAAAGACGATGGCGTTGTCGGGCAGATATTCGAACAGCGTCGGCGGCGGCTCGCCGGGTTTGCGGCCGGTGAGATAGCGCGAATAGTTCTCGATGCCGGCGCAGACGCCGGAGGCGGCCAGCATCTCGAGATCGAACATCGTTCGCTGCTCGAGGCGCTGGGCTTCGAGCAGGCGATTGGCGCGGTTGAGCTGATCGAGCCGCAGCTTCAGTTCCTGCTTGATGCCTTCGATCGCCTGATGCAGCGTCGGTTTCGGCGTGACGTAATGGGAATTGGCGTAGATCTTGACCGCCTCGAGGTCGTCGAACTTCTCGCCGGTCAGCGGATCGAATTCGTGGATCGCCTCGATCTCGTCGCCGAACAGCGAGACACGCCAGGCGCGATCCTCATAGTGCGCCGGGAAGATTTCGATGACGTCGCCGCGCACGCGGAAAGTGCCGCGGTGAAAATCCATGTCGGTGCGGGTGTATTGCAGGGCGACGAGATCGGCGATGAGGGATCGCTGGCTCATGCGGCCGCCGCGCGCGATCTCGAAGGTCATCGCCGAATACGTCTCGACCGAGCCGATGCCGTAAATGCACGACACCGAGGCGACGATGATGACGTCGTCGCGCTCCAGAAGCGCGCGCGTTGCGGCATGGCGCATGCGGTCGATCTGCTCGTTGATCGCCGAATCTTTCTCGATGTAGGTGTCGGTGCGCGGGACGTAGGCTTCGGGCTGGTAGTAATCGTAATACGAGACGAAATACTCGACGGCGTTCTCCGGAAAGAAGCTCTTGAACTCGCCATAGAGCTGCGCGGCGAGCGTCTTGTTCGGCGCGAGGATGAGGGCGGGGCGCTGGGTGCGCTCGATCACCTGCGCCATGGTGTAGGTCTTGCCCGAGCCGGTGACGCCGAGCAGCACCTGGGTCCGCTCGCCGGCATTGGCGCCTTTCACCAGCTCCTCGATGGCCTGCGGCTGGTCGCCCTTGGGCGAATAGGGCGAGACGAGCTTGAACTTCTTGCCGCCCTCGGATTTCTCCGGCCGCTCCGGGCGGTGCGGCACAAAGGTCAGATTCCTGAATTCGGGCCGGCCCTCTTCGAGCAGCTTTTGCAGCGCCTCGGCGGAAGCCGTCGAGCCCATCGACGGCACGAAGTCCTCGGCCGGCTCCACCTTGAAGCCGAGCGTCTTGGCGAGTTCCGGGTCGGTCTCGACCGCGGGCACCGGCTCATAGAGCCGCTGCGGGCGCTCGGCCATTCCCTGATTGACGCCGCGCGCGGTGCGGTAAGGCTTCGGCTGCTTTTTCGGCATGGGCCCAATATGGGCATTTCGCCGCCGGATGGAAGCGGCAAAAAGCGCGGTAATCGGCCAACAAAAAACCCCTCACGCGGTGAGGGGTTTTTGCATCGGAGCCTGGTTTGCGGTCACAGACCCTTCATCACGCAGCCCGCGACGAGAATCAGATAGCCGATCAGCGCGAGCCAGAACCCGAGCGCTCCGATGATGGGGATAAAGGGAAAGAGCGCGCCGAGAATGGCGAGCGAGAACAGAACGACGGAGATGATCAGCGTGGTCGAGTGCGGCGCATTGGTGCGGATGAGCACGCTCGATTTGCTGCCGCCACCGCCGCTGCTCCCGGTACTTCTTTTACGCTTTGCTGCTTTAGCCATGAAATGCCCCCATGAGTTGCCATCTGCTGGCACGGACGGCGGTTCGGCGAGCGAATCGCACCGCAGCTGCGCCTGAATGAGAATTTCGCATGTCCGGAGGCGGCTGCCGAATCGGCTTTTCCACAGCGGCGCGACGATGAGGCGGCGGAAACCCGCGGCCCGGGCCATTGCGGGCGAGGGGCTTGTCAGCGATATACGCTTTTCGCCCCAACCATCCCTGAAGGTTCGCATGTCCACGCTCATCCCCGCGACGGTGCTGCCCATCCTGTTGCTGTTTGCCTCCAACATTTTCATGACCTTCGCCTGGTACGGGCACCTCAAATACAAGTCGTCGCCGCTGATGCTCGCCATTCTGGTGAGCTGGGGGATCGCCTTCATCGAATATTGCCTGGCGGTGCCCGCCAATCGCTACGGCTCGGCGGTCTATTCGACGGCTGAGCTGAAGACGATGCAGGAGGTCATCACGCTCACCGTGTTCGCGGGCTTCTCGGTGTTTTATCTCGGCGAAGCGTTCCGCTGGAATTACGCGGTGGGCTTTGCGCTGATCGCGGCGGGCGCCTTCTTCATTTTCCAGAAGTGGTGATGGCGAGCGGTTATTTGGCCGGGACGAGGCGCAGCAATTTGCCGTTTCTGGCGTCGCTGAGAAGATAAAGATTGCCGTCCGGACCCTGCCGCACGTCGCGAATGCGAAGGCCGAGATCGCCAAGCAAGCGCTCTTCCTTCACCACCTTCTCGCCGTCGAGCTCGATGCGGTTGAGATGCGTCAGCGCCAGCGCGCCGCTGAACAGATTGCCGCGCCAGTTCGGGAATGCATCGGCGGTGTAGAACGCCATGCCGGACGGCGCGATCGACGGCGTCCAGTGATGGATCGGCTGTTCCATGCCGGGCTTGCTCGTACTCTCGTGGATGACGGCGCCCGAATAATCGACGCCGAAGCCGATCACCGGCCAGCCGTAATTCTTGCCGGCGGCCGGAATGTTGATTTCATCGCCGCCTTTCGGGCCGTGCTCGTTGATCCAGAGCTTGCCGGTCGCCGGATGAATGGCCGCGCCCTGAATGTTGCGATGGCCATAGGACCAGATTTCGGGCCGCGCGTCCTTGCGGCCGGCGAAGGGATTATCATTCGGAATCGTGCCGTCGGCGTTGATGCGGATGACCTTGCCGAGATCCTGCATCAGATCCTGCGACGGCGTTTTGAGGTTGCGCTCGCCGGTGGTGATGAACAGCGTGCCGTCGCGGGCGATCGCGATGCGCGAGCCGAAATGGAAGCCGCCGCCATAAGCGGGCTCCTGACGGAAAATTACCTTGACGTCTTCGAGCCTGGCGGTGCCTTTGTCTTCGACGAGGCGCGCGCTCGCCGCGCTCGTGCTGTTGGGGTTCACCGCGCCGTTCGCGCCGCGCGGCTCGGCGAAGGTGAAATAGAGCCGGCGGCTTTGCGAGAAATCCGGCGCCAGCACGATGTCGAGCAGGCCGCCCTGGCCGACAGCGGCAACCTTCGGCACGTTCGCGACCGGATCGGAAAGCTTGCCGTCCTTGCCGACGATGCGCAGCCGGCCGGGCCGCTCGGTGACGAGCATGCGGCCGTCCGGCAGGAAAGCGAGCGCCCATGGATTTTCGAGACCGCTTGCGATCGTCTCGACGCGGAAACTTTCCTTCTGGCTTTTGACAACGGCGTCTTGCGCGAGCGCAGGAACGGCGAGCGACAGGGGAAGCGCGATGGCTGCGAGGCTGTGCTTGAACATGCACCTAGCCTAACCGCGGATTGCGGCCCGTGTCAGTCCCGGACGATCAAAATGAAGTCAGTGGCGCGTGCGGCGGCGGACATGGTTCGGCGTCAAGCCGCTGCAGGCGAACGGCATCAGCAGCATCAGGCAGATCGCGATGCCGATGAGCGCGAGGATCGTGCTGAAGCCCATGCCTTCATCGACCATCACGAGGTTCTGCGCGGCCGCCGAGGCTTTGACAGTGCCGATGGTGAGCGCGAGTACGCAGATGGAAGCGATCAGCACCAGCGAGATGACAATTTGCGTGCAGGCGGAGCCGATCTGACGATGCAGCTGGGCAGACCGGATGATCTGCATTTCATGCGGGGTCGGTGCGTTGAACGGCATCGTAGCTCCGGTTGCATCAGCTCGCGCGGAAACCCTGTGGGCAGTCACGCAGACGACATATGTGTATGATGCAGTGCGGTAAGCCTATGGCAAAAAAGGGGCAATTCGCCGAAAGTAGCGGCAGGGTTAATAAAATTGGTATTTAGATATGGCGGAAATGGGCTCTGTTCGCGCGATCAGGCGATTACGGCGTCCCTCGGCTGCTCGTTCATCTTGAGGTGCCCCGGTTCGGAGGCGATGCGGGCCAGCCAATCGACCACATTGGAGAACTCGCTGAGATCGAATTCGCCCTCCTGCGCCACATGGGTGTGGGCATAGAGCGCAAGATCCGCGACGGTCGTTCGCTCGCCCGCGAAATAGCGATGGCCGGCGAGGTGCCGGTCCATCAGCGCGAGCGCCTCGTAGCCGCGTTCCATCCATTGATCGATCTCGTGGGTGCGCAGTTCGCGGCCGCCCTTGACGAGGTGCAGCCAGTAGCGCGCCGCGGCGATCGCCGGTTCATGGCTGTGCTGTTCGAAGAACATCCAGCGCAGCACCTCGGCGCGCTCGAGCTTGTTGCCGGGGTAATACGGCGTGCCTTCGGCGAGATAGACGAGGATCGCATTCGACTCGGCGAGGAAGCGGCCATCGGGCAGTTCCAGCACCGGAATGCGGCCCTCGGGATTCTTGGCGAGGAACTCGGGCGTTTTGGTCTCGCCCCTGAAGAGATCGGTCTCGACCAGGCGATAGGCCAGCCCAAGGCGCGCGAGCAGCATGCGCACCTTGTAGCTGTTGCCGGAGCTTTGCATCGAATAGAGCGTGTACATCTTGCGCCTTGTGCGCGGCTCCGTCTTTTTATTTTCCGTTATTCCGCCGCGACGCGATGCGCCTTCGCGTAGGCGAGCAGCGCGTCATCCGCAACCGGCTTGATCGGCGTGAAGTCGCGATGGGCGATCCATTCATCGCGCGTGAATTTGGTGATGTGGTTCGAGACGGCGCAGAGCGTCAGATAAACGATCTTGCGCGGGTAGGGCGTGATGTTCGGCGGCGAAGCATGCACGAGGTTGCCGTGGAACATCAGCACCGAGCCGGCCTTGCCGGTGGGAGCGACGATGCCGGGCGCGTCTTCGGTTTCCGCTTCGCGGCAGAGGCGCGTCACCGTGTCCTGATCGAGCGTCCAGAGCGGATAGGAGGTCGTCGATTTATCGTGGCCTGCCTGCAGCGTGCCGTGCTTGTGGCTTTTCGGGATGAGCATCAGCGCGCCGTTCGTCGGATACACTTCGTCCAGAAAGACGGCGATGTTCATTGCGCGCGGTTCGGGCATGCCGTCGTCGCGCGCCCAGGTGCCGTAGTCCTGATGCCATTGCCAGACATCGCCGACGAACGCCGCCTTGGCGTTGATCTTGAACTGGTGGACATAGACGGGCTCGCCGAAGATCTGCTGCAGCGGCTCCACGAGGCGCGGATGATGGGCGAGCAGGCGGAACGCTTCGTTGAAGGTATGCGCGGCAAAGGCGGTGCGCGGCGCGCCGGTCTTTTCGCGCCAGACCTCCTTGCGGTCGGTGCGGTAGATGTTCTCCGCTTCCGCCCGCATGACGGCAACTTCCTCTTCGCTGAAGCAGTTCGGGAAAAACTGATAGCCCTGTTCGTCGAAATCCTTGAGCTGTTGAGCGTTGAGCTTCATGGCGTTCTCCTTGTCCCTGCTCCTTTTGGCGGAGCTTTACGGGAAGCTTATCACGCGAGTCAGAAGGGCAAAGCCGGAAAGCCGCCGCGGATGGCAGGATTGCAGGAAATGGGCGCGGGTAGAGGCGCGCAGCGTGGGGCGTTGCGCTATGCGGTTGTTCGTTCAGGCTTTGTTAGGGGATTTGCGGTGACCTGAGGCGTTCACGGCATCACCGATCCGGCCACTCCGGAGATTTTTGTGCGACAGGCTGCAATCGCCCAAGGCTCGCCTCAAGGCTCGCCGGCTCGTTTTGCCTGGCTATCCTATCCGACCGTTTTTCTCTGCATCGCGGGGGTGTTGCTGCCGAACGCGCTGTCGATCGGCGCGATGCTCGCCGGCTTCGGCTCGCCGCCGCGCACGGCGCCGATCCTGTGCTACGCAACGGTGGCGATCATCGCGCGCTTCGCCAGCGCGCCGGTGGTGATCGTTCTTTATCTCGCCGCCGTCGTGTATGACGCGATCTCGACGATCGCGCTGCTGTTCGGCCTTGCGCCGTCGGAGATCGGGCTTGCGCTGCACCTCAGCGGCGAGCTGAATTTCCTGAAGTCGCCGCTTTATATGGCGCTGATCGCCGGTCTTGTCGCGGTGATCGCGGCTAATCTCGCCGCGCTGGTGATGAGACGCGATACGCTGAAGCGCGGCAATCCGCTCGTGCTGTTCGTGCTGGCGCTTGCCGTGGCGGGCGCGGATCTCGCCGTGAACACTTCGCCCTATTATCAATTCGGCACCTTGTTCGCCAAGGGCAAGCCGATGGAATCGGCGGGCGAGGATTCGGGCTTTCGCCAGACGTTACTCACCGGCAAGCCGAAACGCGTGCTGATGGTTGTCGTCGAGGCGATGGGACAATTTCAGGATCCGGCCAAGCAGGCGATCCTGTTGCAGTCATTCCGTAACGCCGATCTTTTGAAACGCTACGACGTCAGCATCGGCAACTCGACCTATTACGGCTCGACGACGGCGGCCGAAATGCGCGAGCTGTGCAATACGCGCAGGCCCTATACCGACATCGCCCAGGACGACAGCATCGTCTGCCTGCCGAAGCTGATGGAACAGCGCGGCTACCGCACGATCTCGCTGCATAATTTCACCAGCGCGTTCTTCGGCCGCGCCGAGTGGTACCCGAAACTCGGTTTCGAGAAGCGCATCTTCGGCCAGGATCTCGTGCATGTCGCAAGCCATCAATGCGGCGGGCCGTTCCGCGGGCCGTGCGATGCCGATCTTATTCCGCTGATCGGCAAGGAATTGCGCGAGGCGAAGCAGCCGACATTCTTCTACTGGATGACGTTCTCGACGCATGTGCCGATCGCGCCGCGCGAGGGCACGCCGAGGCTCGGCTGCGAGCGAAACGGCGGCAGCATCGGCAATACCGAAGTCTGCTACATGACTGAAATGTGGATCGATCTTCTGGAGGGGCTCGCCGGGCTCACGGCATCGATTCCGCCGACGGAAATCCTGATCGTCGGCGATCACGCGCCGCCGCTGTGGTCGAAGTCCGGCCGCGAACTGTTCACGCCCGGCAAGGTGACGTGGATTCGCCTTGCGCCGCGCGGCGAAGCGAAGACTCGTGCAAACTGAATCGTTGCGAGAGCGCCTTGCGAGCGGCGCATGGCTTTCGCCGTCCATCGCGCGCTTTGCCGCGCTGATGATGTGCATCGGCACGGTGTTGTCGCTCGCGTTTGTGTTCATCCATTCGCACGGGCTGCTCGATTATGCGGGCCGGCCGCTCGGCACCGACTTTGCGAGTTTCTGGAGCGCAGGCCACATGGCGCGCGAGGGCCGCGCGCCGCAGGCCTATGATTGGGATGCGATGGCGGCCGTTCAGCATCGGCTTTTCGGCACGGACAAACTTGCGCCGTGGAGTTACCCGCCGGTTTTCCTGTTCATCGTCGTGCCGCTTGCGATGCTGCCGTATCTTCCGGCGTTTTTCGTCTGGCAGGGAGCGAGTCTTTTGGCGGCGCTCGCGGTCTATCGAAAAATTCTGCCGCATGATGTCCCGTGCCGCGACGCGCTGCTGTTCGGGCTCGGCTTTCCGGCGGTGCTGGTTTGTCTCGGCCACGGCCAGACCGGCTTTCTCACCGCCGCGCTGATGGCGGGCGGCCTCGTGATGTTGCGAGGAAACGAAATCGCCGCGGGCATTCTGTTCGGGCTCGTTATCTACAAGCCGCAGTTCGGCGTGCTGTTGCCGCTCGCGCTTGCCGCCGGCGGCTACTGGCGCGCATTTCTCGCGGCGGCCGTCACGGTGCTCATTGTGCTCGCGCTCAGCGCGCTTGTCTGGGGCTGGCCGGTCTGGCAGGCGTTTTTCGGTTCGCTGCACGCGACCCGCACGATCGTATTCGAGCAGGGCGATACCGGCTTCGAGAAATTCCAGAGCGCATTTTCCTGGGTGCGGCTGTGGCATGGGCCGGTCGCGCTTGCCTATGCCGCGCAAGCCGTGGCGGCGCTCGGCGTCTTCGCGGCCCTCGTGTGGATCTGGCGCGGCCCCGCATCGTTTTCGCTGAAAGCGGCCGCGCTTCTCACCGGCAGCCTGCTCGTTTCGCCTTATACGCTCGACTATGATTTCGTCGTCTTCGGCATGGCACTCGCCTTTCTGGTGGCGCATGGCTTCGCGCAGGGCTTCCGGCCGTGGGACAGGACACTGATCGCATTCGCCTGGTTCGTGCCGGCCATCGCGCGCAGCATCGGCAAGTTCGCCCATCTGCCGCTCGGCTTTCTGGCGCTGGCGGCGATCTTCGTGCTGATCGTCGTGCGCGCTCGCAAAGAAGGCGCGTGACACTCACGCCACATTGAAGCGATTTGGCGCGGGAATTCCGCATTTTGCGGTGGATTCGGGTTGCTCTGCCCCGGCGCAGCGACTATTTTCCCGCCGCCTCAACATCTTCCAGCAGGAGCAGACAATGGGTTTTCTCGCCGACTCGATCGGCCGCATCAAGCCTTCGCCCACCATCGCCATCACCGGACTCGCGAAGGAATTGAAAGCGCAGGGGAAAGACATCATCGGTCTTTCCGCCGGAGAACCCGATTTCGATACGCCCGATAACATCAAGGAAGCGGCGATCGCCGCGATCCGCCGCGGCGAGTCGAAGTACACCATCGTCGACGGTATCACCGAGCTGAAGCAGGCGATCGTCGGCAAGTTCAAGCGCGAGAACGGCCTCGACTACAAGACGTCGCAGGTTTCGGTCGGCACCGGCGGCAAGCAGGTGCTCTACAACGCGCTGATGGTGACGCTGAACCCCGGCGACGAAGTCATTATTCCCGCGCCGTACTGGGTGAGCTACCCCGATATCGTGCTGCTCGCGGGCGCGACCCCGGTGCCGGTGCAGACGACGCTCGAGAACGGCTTCAAGATGAAGGCCGAGGATCTCGAGCGCGCCATCACGCCGAAAACCAAGTGGCTGATCTTCAACTCGCCGTCGAACCCGTCGGGCGCGGCCTATTCGCGCGCGGAGCTGAAGGCGCTGACGGATGTGCTGATGAAGCATCCGCAGGTCTGGATCCTGTCCGACGACATGTACGAGCATCTCGTCTATGACGATTTCGAGTTCACGACGCCGGCGCAGGTCGAACCGAACCTTTACGACCGCACGCTGACGATGAACGGCCTGTCGAAAGCCTATTGCATGACCGGCTGGCGCCTCGGCTATGGCGCGGGTCCCGAGAAGCTCATCAAGGCGATGGGCACCTTGCAGTCGCAATCGACCTCGAATCCGACGGCGGTCACGCAGTGGGCGGGGGTCGAGGCGCTGAACGGGCCGCAGGATTTCATCGCCCGCAACAACAAGATCTTCAAGGAGCGGCGCGATCTCGTCGTTTCGATGCTGAACCAGTCGAACGGCATCTCGTGCCCGAAGCCGGAAGGCGCGTTCTATGTCTATCCGTCGTGCAAGGGCACGATCGGCAAGACGTCGCCGTCGGGCAAGAAAATCGAGACCGATGAGGACTTCGTGAAGGAACTTCTGTCGGCGGAAGGCGTCGCGGTGGTGCACGGCACGGCGTTCGGCACCGCGCCGGCGTTCCGCATTTCCTACGCGACGGCGACGAAGGATCTCGAAGAAGCCTGCAATCGCATTCAGCGCTTCTGTAATTCGCTGCGCTGACAAGAAAAGCATCAGCGATGCTGACCCAAACGGCCCGGAAGTTCCGGGCCGTTTTGTTTTGCCGTTGTACTTACTTCTGCGTGCTTGCGCTTCACGCCAAGCCCTGAAACGATAGCAACCCGGATCGCGAGATTTTTCGCGTTTCAAAGTTCCGCGACCCGCGACAAGCCCTGGCATTCGCAAGGGCGGCGCCAGGGCTCCTCTTGAACCAACAGAGGAGGCCTCGATGGCGGACAAAATCATCACCGGCAGCAATGGCTTAAGTTCACAGGGCATAAGTTATCGGGGCCCGCGGTGCATTGCGCTCGTGGGCCCTTTTCAATCCGGCAAGACTTCGCTGCTGGAAGCGATCCTGGCGCGCACCGGCGCGATCCAGCGCCCCGGCAGCGTCGCGGCCGGCAATACGGTGGGGGATGCGAGCGCGGAATCGCGCGCGCACCAGATGAGCGTCGAGCTTTCGGTGGCCTCCACCGATTTCATGGGCGACAGCTACACGTTTCTGGATTGTCCGGGCTCGATCGAATTCATGCATGAAATGCGGGCGGCGCTGCCGCCTTGCGATGCGGCGGTCATCGTCTGCGAGGCGGACAAGCGCAAGCTGCCGCAACTCCAGCTCGTTTTGCGCGAGCTGGAAGAGCGCAACATTCCGCGCTTTCTGTTCATCAACAAGATCGACAGGGCCGACAAGCGGGTGCGCGAGACGCTCTCACTGCTGCAACCGGCGTCGCGCGTGCCGCTGGTATTGCGGCAGATTCCGATCTGGAAGAACGGCATCGTCATGGGTTTCGTCGATCTCGCGCTCGAGCGCGCTTTCCTCTACCGCGAGCACGCGGCGAGCGAAGTGATCGAATTCGACAACGACAATCAGAGCCGCAAGAAGGACGCGCGCTTCTCGATGCTGGAGAAACTCGCCGATCACGACGACGCGCTGATGGAGCAGCTTCTCGAAGATATCGAGCCGCCGCGCGATAAGGTCTTCGACGATCTCACCAAGGAGTTGCGCGACGGCGCGATCTGCCCGGTGATGATCGGCTCGGCGCTGCATGCCAATGGCGTGCTGCGGCTGATGAAAGCGCTTCGTCATGAGGCGCCGGGCGTCGCGCAAACCGTGACGCGGCTCGGCATCGAGGGCGGCGATGCGCTCGCGCAGGTCATCAAGACCTGGCACACGCCGCATGGCGGCAAGCTGTCGGTGGCGCGCGTCTTCAGCGGCGAGTTCGGCGAAGGCGCGAACGTGTTGAATGCCGCGGGCGAAAGCGCGCGCGTTTCGGGCGTGTTCAGGACGTTCGGCGCGGCGAACGAGAAACGCGGTCCGGCGAACGCCGGCGAAACAGTCGCTTTCGGCAAGCTCGATCCGGTCAAGACGTCGGAGACGATCACGGCCGGCAAGCAGGCGGCAAAGCAGCTTGCGCCGCTCAGCCCGTTGCCGCCGGTGATGGCACTGGCGATCGCCGCGCGCGATCGCAAGGACGATGTGAAACTGGGGCTCGCGCTCGCCAAGCTGGTCGATGAAGACCCATCGCTTGTCGTTCAGCACAATACCGAGACGGGCGAGATCGTGCTGTGGGGGCAGGGCGAGATGCATCTGCGGGTCGCCATCGAGCGGCTGGACGGGCGTTTCGGTATTGCAACCCGGACCTATCCGCCGGCCGTCGGCTATCGCGAGACGATCAGAACGCCGATCACGCAACGCGGCCGCCACAAGAAGCAATCGGGCGGGCACGGCCAGTTCGGCGATGTGGTCCTCGACATCAAGCCGCTGCCGCGGGGCGAAGGCTTCAAGTTCGCCGAGACGGTCAAGGGCGGCACGGTGCCCAAGCAGTATTTCGCCTCGGTCGAGGAAGGCGTGAAGAGCTACCTGAAAGCGGGCCCGCTCGGTTTTCCCGTGGTCGATATTTCGGTGACGCTCACCGACGGCTCCTATCACGAGGTCGATTCGTCCGATATGGCGTTCCAGCTCGCGGGGCGCCTTGCGATGGGTGAAGCATTGCCGCAATGCCAGCCGGTGCTGCTGCAGCCGATCTTCGCGGTCGAGATTGTCTGTCCGTCCGAGGCGACGGCGAAGATCAATGCCATTCTCGCCCAGCGCCACGGCCAGATCCTCGGCTTCGACGCCCGCGAGGGCTGGGACGGCTGGGATGTGGTGAAGGCTCTTCTTCCCGAGGCGGCGATCGGCGATCTCATCATTGAAGTCCGGTCGGCAACGGCGGGGGTCGGCGGCCTTTCATTCAAATTCGACCATCTGCAGGAGCTGACCGGCAAGAACGCCGAGCAGGTCGTGGCGGCGCGCAAGGCTGCGGCTTGAGACCATAAAAAAACCCGCCGGTCTCCGGGGATGGGGGTGGAGACCGGCGGGTTCCCGTCACTTGCGTGGCCGGGTGTCCAAAGAACGTCCTTGCCGGAGGGGAGGACAATGGACGCTTCTTGAAATGATGATGCTTCCGAGTGCCGAGCCACACAATGCGGTCCGTCGCATGGCCGACATGCGGGCGCCGCAACGCTACAAACTGCAATGAAGCGTGATCAGAACTTTTGCCGTTTCAAGAAACGGCGAAAGTTCCGTTTTTTGATTTGCCGCATTTTTCTTCACGCGAACCGGTATCGACTTCGGTCGAACTCGAGAATGCCCGGCAGTCCGATTCAACCTGGTTGAATTGGCCTTGCCGCTTGTCAGTTTGGCTGAGCACGCGCTTTCCCGAAACCGCCTCGCGCGTTCGGGATCATGCCCTAGTAATTCCAGCGCTGGGCCTTGGAAATCAGGAAGTCGCGAAACACCTGCAACCGCGTCACCGAGCGCAATTCCTCGGGATAGACGAAGTAGGCATCGAGAGAGGGGGCCTCGCGATCCTCGAACAGCCGCACGAGATTGGCGCCTTCGGCGATATAATCGGGAAGCGCGGCGATGCCGGCGCCGTTTTCGACAGCGGCGCGTAGGCCCATGGCGTTGTTGACGGTAAGTGAAAGACGGCGCGGGTCGTTGCCGCTGCGGCCGGCTTCGACCAGCCAGTTCAGGCCCTGATAATAGGATGGCACCATGCCGCCGAGCGCGAGCAGGCGGTGGCCGTCGAGGCCTTCCGGCGAAGTCGGCGTGCCGTTTTTCTTGAGGTAATCCGGCGACGCGTAAGCGTGGAAATGCACGGTGAAGAGCTTGCGCTGCACGAGATCGGACTGCACCGGCTGCCGCAGCCGGATCGCAACGTCGGCTTCCCGCATCGAAAGGTCGAGTTCTTCATCGGTGAAGGCAAGCTGGATGGTAATTTCGGGGTATAGCTCGAGGAATTCGCCGATCTTGGGCGTGAGCCAGAAGCTGCCGAGGCCGACGGCCGTCGTCACCTTGAGTTCGCCGTAAGGCTTTTCGCGGCTGTCGGAGAGCTGCGAAACGGCGGCCTCCAGCTTCACGAAGACTTCGTGCGCCGTGCGATAGAGCGTCTCGCCCTGTTCGGTCAGCATCAGGCCGCGGGCGTGGCGGTGGAAGAGCGTCGCCTTCAATTCCTGCTCGAGCGCCGAAATCTGGCGGCTGACCGCCGATTGCGACAGGCCCAGCGTCTCGCCGGCATGGGTGAAGCTCCCCGCCTCGGCCACGACGTGGAAAATCTTCAGCTTTTCCCAATCCATCTTATTCGGCGGCTGCACGATGTCCTTCCTGATGCGCGAGGAAGCGTTCGGTCTCGAGGGCGGCCATGCAGCCCAAACCGGCCGCCGTCACCGCCTGACGAAAGACGTCGTCGGCGATGTCGCCGGCGGCAAAAATGCCCGGCACGGAGGTGGCGGTTGAGTCCGGTGCGGTCCAGACGTAACCGGAGGGCTTCATCTTGAGCTTGCCTTCGACAAGCTCGGTCGAGGGCTTGTGGCCGATGGCGATGAAGATGCCGTCGACCTTGCGCTCGATGACTTCTCCGGTCTTCACGTTCTTGAGTTTGGCATGCGTGACCTTGAGCGGATCGGTAAGGCCGACGACGTCGTCGAGCACGCTGTCCCAGATCACTTCGACCTTGGGATGTTTGAACAGGCGGTCCTGCAGGATGCGCTCGGCGCGGAATGAATCGCGCCGGTGCACGACCGTGACCTTGGAGGCGAAGTTCGTCAGGAACAGCGCTTCCTCGACCGCGGTGTTGCCGCCGCCGACAACGAGCACTTCCTTGTTGCGGAAAAAGAAGCCGTCGCAGGTCGCGCAAGCCGAGACGCCGAAGCCGCGGAACTTCTGCTCCGACGGGATGTTGAGCCAGCGCGCCTGGGCGCCGGTCGCGAGAATCACGGCATCGGCATGAAAGGTGTCGCCGCCTTCCAGCGTCAGCTTGAAAGGGCGGGAGGATGTGTCGAGGCTGGTGACCGTATCGGTGATGATGCGCGTGCCCATGTGTTCGGCTTGTGCGCGCATTTCCTCCATCAGCCACGGGCCCTGGATGACCTTGGCGAAGCCCGGATAGTTCTCGACATCGGTGGTGATGGTGAGCTGGCCGCCGGGCTGGCCGCCCTGAATCAGCACCGGCTGGAGCATGGCGCGCGCGGCATAGATCGCGGCGGTATAGCCGGCCGGGCCGGAGCCGATGATCGCCACACGAATATGTTCAGTCGCAGCCATGAAGAATCGTCCCTTAGCCGTGTACGCTCCGGAATCGTCGGAGCGCAGTTATATGGCGTCTTATTAGCCTACCCGCCACACACAGTCTCGTTTCCACAGGCAATCGTGGAAAACAACTGCTGAACCAATAACCTAGCCATTGGCGGTGTCTATCGTTGAAAGAGCATTCTGAGGAACGGCGGGCATGAATTGCCCTCATCGCTGCGACAGAGGATTTCGTTTGTGCCGGTGCGGGCGAGCATTTCTATTGGCGGCATTCAGAGAGGAAACGCCATGCCCGAAGTGCTCGCCTGCGATCTGTCGGAAGGGATTCTCGTCGCGACCCTCCATCGGCCGGAAAAGCTCAACGCCATCAATTACGAAATGGCGGATGCCCTTCTGGCGCTGCTCGATAGAGCCGAGGATGACAATGCGATCCGTGCCCTCATTCTGACCGGCGCGGGCGAGCAGGCTTTTTCGGCAGGTGCCGATATCCACGAATTCTCCAAAAGCGTCGCCGCGGGCCCCGAAACGGCGATCCGCGATTTCGTGCGGCGCGGCCAGGCCATGACCGCGCGGCTGGAGGCTTTTCACAAGCCGGTCATCGCGGCGGTGAACGGCATCGCTTTCGGTGGCGGCTGCGAGATCACCGAGGCGGCGCATCTCGCGGTGGCGAGCCGCCGCGCGTTGTTCGCCAAACCCGAAATCAATCTCGGCATGCCGCCCACTTTCGGCGGCACGCAACGCCTGCCGCGGCTCGCAGGCCGGAAGCGGGCGCTGGCGCTGCTGCTGACGGGCGATACCTTCACGCCGGAACATGCGCTGGAGATCGGCCTCGTCAACGAGATCGTCGAGCCGGAAGAATTGCTGCCGCGCGCGAAGGCCCTGGCGAAACGAATTCTGCGCCATTCGCCGCTCGCGATCGGAGGCATCATCGCTGCGGTGACGCGGGGCATCAACATGCCGATTGCCGAGGGCCTGTTGATGGAGAGCGAGCAGTTCTCCAAGCTGGTGCCGACGCAGGACCTGCACGAAGGCCTGGATGCCTGGATGAGACGGCGGGTGCCGGTTTACGCCGGGCGCTGAACGCGGGTTTGTCATCGCATCGTATCGAAACGGTTGCAGGCGATGCCGCTATTCGTACCGGCTTCGCCACTGATTTCACTAAGGCCGATATCATCGAGCAACCGGTCGGAGATTTCCGCGAGCTGCGCCGCGGTATGGCGGCGTTGCCGCCATAAGCGAAATGTTTTCGCCGGCCGGGTGAGGAAACGCCGAAGCGGGATCGGCGCGAAAAGGGTCAGATAAATGCGATGCTGGCGTGACACGCGGTGTTGATCGCCAATCGCGCCGCGAGCGGCAAACGAGAATTGCTCTATGTCGCTTGAACGATTTTCAACATGGGGAGGTCAGGGTCCGCGATCCGCTCCGTACGCGGCGCGGATTGGCGAGAGGCGCGGGTTTTGGCTCAAATCTTGGTGCGGCGCCGGCCGGCGCGGCGGACATCCAGCGCCGGAACGCCTTGACTTCGGGCCGCTCGAAATTTTCGCCCGAAGTAATCAGCCAGTACGAAGGGCCGCGGACAGCGCGATCGATGGCGGCGACGAGACGGCCGCTCGCGAGATCCCCGTCGACGAGCGGGCGGCGGCCGATCGCGATACCCAAGCCATGCGCCGCCGCATCGAACGCCATCTGCAGCGTATCGACGTGCAGTCCATCCAGCTGTTCCGGCGGCGTTACGCCGCTTGCTGCGAACCAGCTCCCCCAGTCGGCGGACAGCATGGTGTGAATGAGCGGGACATGGCGGAAAAATTCGGCTTCGGTATCAGTCGCGAAACGCGCCTTGACCGCGGGGGCGCAGACCGGGACGAGCATTTCGTCCATCAGCTTTATCCAGTGCGGCGCGCTGGCGGCAGGCGCGGAGCGGATCGCGATATCGAAGCCGTCCACCGGTAAGTCCACCAGCTGGCGCGAGGTATCGATCGTAATGCTGATGCCGGGGTGGGCGTCGATGAATTCGGGCAGGCGCGGCAGCAGCACGTGTTTCGCGAAAGTCGGCGCGCTGCTGATCCGTAATTTTCCGGTCGGCCGGCGGCCCGGAAGCTCTCCGGTTGCGCGTGACAGCATGGCAAGCGCATCGGCGACAGCGGGAAGATAGGCGCTGCCGGCGGGCGTCAGCCGCAAGCCGCGCGTCTCGCGGCGGAATAGCTCCACGCCGACGGCTTCTTCCAGCGTCTGCATGGCGTGACTGACAGCGCTCGCGGTGACGTTCAGTTCTTCTGCGGCGCGCCGGAAACTTTTATGGCGCGCGGCGGCTTCGAAAATGCGGAGAGCGTTGAGGGGCGGAAGACGGAATGCCATGGCACTCCGATAGCAAACCATCCCGCACATCCAAACGCCAAACCGCATACGTTGCGGGCATGACTGATATGAGCGCGCGCGGCATGGAAGACGCCGGCGGCGCAGCCTTGCGGCTGCGGTGAATGCCATTCATCGGGCGGACAACAAAACTCTTTTGACCGGGCAGGCTGCGGGAGCGAAGTAGCCGCATGCCAGCAAGAACCGTCATTGCCGGGATATCCGCAAGCAGGCTGTGGTTTCATCGTTTCGCCGCGAGAGCCCTCGCGGTTGTTCGCAAGCCGTTGATCATATTGTTGTGGATCGAGCGTTCGAACGAGCGTTATCGGTTGATGCAGCTTTCGGACCGGGCCTTGCGGGACTTCGGTTGCAACCGCTGCGATGCGCGGCGCGAATACGAAAAATATTTCTGGCAGCCCTAGTAGCTCAGCCGCCAAAACTACCTCCATTTCAGGTGAAAAAGGAACGGTTGGCTGCTATTCGAGCGGCCTGTGCCTGGGCGCTTGCGCCGCCCGCTTACGGCATTTACACGTCCGTGAGCCGCTTCGCGGCCGCCAAGGGTGGATTGAATGCACGCGCAACTCGATGCGATCGACTGGAAAATTCTCGCAGAGCTGCAGAAGAACGGCCGTATTACCAATGTGGAGTTGTCCCGCCGGGTCGGCATTTCGGCGCCGCCCTGCCTGCGCCGCATGCGGGCGCTGGAGGAAGCGGGGATCATCCGGGGCTATCGCGCACTCCTCGACGAAAAGCGCCTCGGCTACGACATCATGGTCTTCGCCATGGTGCATCTCGTCAGCCAGGCGGAAGCGGATCTTGCGGCCTTCGAGGAGCGCGTGCGCGGCTGGCCGCTGGTGCGCGAGTGCTGGATGCTTTCGGGCGAAGTGGATTTCATTCTGAAATGCGTCGCGCCCGATCTCAATACATTTCAGGCTTTCGTGGCCGAGCTGACCGCCGCGCCCAATGTGCGCAACGTCAAGACGGCGCTGACGCTGCGGCGCTCCAAGGACGAAGCGAGCGTGCCGCTGGAAGATAAATAACGGTTGAGCGGGTTGCATTTGCACATGGCACAGCCGGAAGCCCATCATCTCCCGCCCGATGTCATCAAGTGGCTCGAAGCCTGCCGGTATCCGCCGGAGTTGATCGAGCGCTATCATCCGCAAACGCGTCTCGTGCAGGATATCGGAATTGTCGGTCACGCGCTGGAAGAGCAGTTGCAGATATTGCAGGACACTTTCCACGTCGATTTTTCGGGAGTTTCCGCCGGCAGATATTTTCCGTCGCCGTTAGGAATGGACGCGCTCGTCATTTCCATTCTGCCGCGCTCGAACTGGGCGAAAAGGGTTCTCGAGCGCTATCCGCCGATCACGCTCGAAATGATCGGAGAAGCGATCAAGAACAGGAAATGGGTATTCGAGGATTGAGCGCCCTGATGTGCGGGTCTTTAAGCAATGCCCGGCACGAAGCCGGGCATTGTTCATTTCAGCGGCTAAGCGGCGAGGGCGTTTAGCGCCACTCCACCTTCGTTACTTCATAGGCCTTGGCGCCCTTCGGCGTATTGACCTCGACGGACGAGCCTTTCTTCTTGCCGATCAGCGCGCGCGCGAGCGGCGAAGAGATCGAGATGCGGCCGGCCTTGGCGTCGGCTTCAGTGTCGCCGACGATCTGCCAGACTTTCTTCTCCTCAGTGTCCTCGTCGACGAGCGTTACCGTCGCGCCGAAGGTGATCGTGTCGCCCGAGAGTTTCGAGACGTCGATCACTTCCGCGCGCGAAATCTTGTCCTCGAGTTCGGCGATGCGGCCTTCGTTCAGCGACTGCTGTTCCTTCGCCGCGTGATATTCGGCGTTTTCCGAAAGGTCGCCGTGGCTGCGCGCCTCGGTAATCTGTTGAATGATGCGAGGCCGCTCCACCGACTGGCGGTGCCGCAACTCGGTCTCGAGCGACGAAAACCCCGCCGCTGTCATCGGTATCTTTTCCATGGTTCTCTCCGAAACCCTGGTCGACTCACAAAAATCGGCTGATCGCGCGCCCGGTTTCCCGGCTCGCTGCGATCGCCGCGCTTGGTTACGAACAATACCGCCGCTTGCTGCCCGGAAAGGCCGTTCGTCAGGCCCGCCCGTCGAAATAGCTTTGCAGCGCATGAACTTCGAGATCGCCGCCCAGATAGGCCTTGATCCCCTGCGCCGCTGCGACGGCTCCGGATAGGGTGGTGTAATACGGGACTTTATGCAAGAGGGCGGCGCGCCGTAAAGATCGTGAGTCTTGAAGGGCTTGCGCCCCCTCGGTGGTATTGAAGACCAGTTGCACCTGGCCGTTTTTGATGGCGTCCACGATATGGGGGCGGCCCTCGAAGACCTTGTTGATCTTTTCGACCGCCAAACCCGCCCCCGCCAGGAAGCGCTGGGTGCCGGCGGTGGCGACCAGCCGGAACCCAAGATCGGCCAGCAGCCGGGCGGATTCGACGATAACCGGGCGGCGGTCGCTCTCGCGCAGCGAGATAAAGACGGTTCCCTTGCGCGGCACGCCGGTGCTGGCGCCGAGCTGGCTCTTGGCGAAGGCGACGGCGTAATCGAAATCGAGGCCCATGACTTCGCCGGTCGATTTCATCTCGGGCCCGAGCACGGTATCGACGTTCTCGCCGAAGCGGGCGAAGGGGAAGACGGCTTCCTTGACCGCGATGTGCTCGAGCTTCTTCGGCTTGAG
>Ga0182740_1001015_pt1 | contig 20996 bp, 16 predicted proteins | sample eDN5th37CKraftBY_FD_128872 | JGI IMG/M metagenome (GOLD analysis project Ga0182740, IMG submission 128872) | Enriched backyard soil microbial communities from Emeryville, California, USA - eDNA 5th pass 37_C Kraft BY (version 2) (version 2) | ecosystem: Environmental > Terrestrial > Soil >...
GAACTCGCACCGTTTCTGCCGGGAGCGGATGAAAGGCAGCTTTTGCCTCCGCCCGATCCGGCTTCCAGGCTTCGCGATCGCGGTGGCGGAAGCGCCGCCGCACCCGCCTCCCGTTCGAGGGAGACGGTTCATTGAAGAGGCAATCGTCGACGAGACCTTCGAGCGGACGCTCAGCATGCTGGCGGGACGCCGGGACCTGCTGGAGCGGACCGCCCGCCGTCTTCTAGAGAAAGAGACACTGGACGAGACGGAAATACGACGGCTTGTCGATGAGTGGGAAGGTTCCACCACCCGGACTGAAAGTGTCGCGACGGGAATCTAGTGTCATGCGATCATGCCGCGCTGCGTAGCGGACCGGACTGAATGGGCCAGCGAGGATTATGACGAGAGAGCGTACTTCACACCAAATCCTACTGTCAAGTTAGTAGGTTATAGTCGATCCAGCGATCGCCATTTCATAGGGCTATGGCGCAAACATAGTTATCATCTGCACGCCACGCGGCGCGCCAAATACCGCCGATCACCGCACAAATTGGCCGGATATTTCTTTAATTATGAAATGGATAGCGCTTTACAGGCGATTGCGCCACGAGGAGGGTTTCTCGCATGCCCTACCAGTCAGCATAGCTCTTCGCTACAACCGCCGATCACGCGCTATGGCACGAACGGCGGCGCGTTCATACGGTTCTGGCCCAACACGATGACCGTGCAGTGGTTCGTTCTGCGCGCGGGTGATGCCGTTGTAGAGCAACCTGCGCAGATGCTCCGCCCTACCTGTGGCGGTGTGCGGCCAAAGCACGATGACGTTCGGAAACTCGCGATTCTTGGCGCGCTGGATTGTCATGACAAGATGACCGCTTTGCTGCCGGAAGCCCAGACGCGAACGATTGCGCACGGACTCCCGCACGAACGCAGTGACTTGCGCGGCGGTGAAGGACGCTTGCCCATGCGCGCGGCGCAAACGGTTCATGCGGCTGATGGCCTGCGCGATAGGCGCGTGTGCGGCCAAGGGAGTTAGTAACGCGCGCAGGTCCGTGTAGGACGTCGCTTCCGGCAACGCCACCTCAGCCAGCAAGGCCTCTGCTTCTTCGTTATCGTGGCGGTCCCATGTGTGCGGATAAGGTCCGAACGTCGCGCCATTATTCCGAGGCCACTGTCTAGTCTGCACAGTCGCAAGCGCAGCCCGGATGATGGCGTTACCCCCATCGGGCGTGAGAATGACGACTGGACCTTGGCGCTGCGAAATGTCGTTGGCAATCGTCCATGCAAGGAGTCCTGTATTCCTCTGCGTAGCGACCGCATCCTGAAGTCGGAAAATGGCGTGTAAATGAAAAGCGTAGAAACGGCAGCGTTTGACGGCATGAGAGTTCGAATCGCTTACGGTCGATGGGATATTTGCCCCTATTCAGGCGTGGTTAACGAAAGGCCAGAGCTTGAGCTAGGAAGCCCCCGCCCCCTAGGACGCAGCTAAATATACCTAGCGTAATCCGAGCTTACTTTCTCATCGCTGACATATTTTAAGACTTCCCCCACTGCGCGTGCAGCCCTGATGGGGATGGGAAGCTTCTGGTTTATCTGTGTTGAATTCCAGTTGATCTTGGTGAGTGCCAAAACCTCACTAGCGATCTGAGCGATTGTGCTGTCACTGCCTTTGTACGGGCAAAGGAGCAGCGGCCTCGGGTCGTACATTCCGGGGTAAGTGCCGTAATAGGGTATGCTTCCATTCGTGTAGAGCAGCCCCTTTCCGTCAAGCTCGACGAATGTCCCCCTCATTACGGGATAGTTGCCATCCCGAAGAACCTTCACAGCGTACGATTCCTGAACCCAAACGAGGTCACGAAGCTCGGTTCCGGCCTCTTCCAGAGCCTCAAGGATGCCATCCGCTTCTTCTTCCCGGAATTGCGATGTCTTGAGGACAATGACACGCGCCGGGTAATTCTTGTGATGGTTCTTATATGCAGTGAGCGCATCCGATATGAGCTGGCGCGCATCAGCCTGCGTCATGTAGGGATGGCGGCCACGGCTTTCCGTATGGGCGCGCTTGCCTTTGAGAATAAACCCGCGCCCTCGCTCATCGAACATCTGAGCCGCGCTGGTGAAGAGCTGCTGTCCACCGACCTCACGATAGAAGCTGACGCCGATGTAGCAGGCCGTGAACTCGCCGTCGTGAGGCATCTTGCGCCAAGGAATACGTCCTGTTCCCTTGTAATAGAGAGTCGTCAGGAGATTCCATGTCCGCCCCGCCTGATCCTGAATTTTCCGGGCGCGGCTCTCCTTCACCTTGCGCGGGATGCTCGCAGCCTCGTCAAACACATCCTCCCAAACAATCTGGATGGGGAAACTCAGGCCCATCGCTTTCGCCTTGAGCATTCCCCGGAAGTCGGGAGCATCTGAACCGCCGCTGTCGTCCTTCTCCGTCGTCGCCTTGGAATCCACTTTCGCATTCCAGACTCTCTCGATCAGGCTCACCGGCAAGGCTACAATCGCGACATCCGGGCGGCGGCTGCTTTCATCGAGCGTCTGGAGCTGCTGAACGATTTCATCGACCGCCATTTCCACGGCCTTGCCGTGATGTGGCTCTTTGCGAATCTTGTCGATCTTCGATTGCGAGATAGCTGCTGTCGCTCCGTCCGATATCTCAAAATTGCACCGGAACGGGTTCTGATTGCCGAGTCCCGGAAAATCCGGGTGGAGATTAGGGTGCTTCTCGTTCTTTCCTGCGAAACCGGTGGCAGCTTCAGCGAAAAACTCCTTCGCATCCTCAACGGTCTTGGAATCGCCGATGACAGCGATTTTGACGACATCGCCTAACGGGGTCTGGAGCGGTCCTGCTTCAAAGAGGCCCAACCGCGGATCGGGATGGTGGTGCTTGTCACCAAATTCCAGATGCGGCTCATCGAATATTTTTGTCGCGAACTTCATCCGAATAGCCGCTCCTGTATATCCTCGGTCTCCGCCACCTTCTTCTGAGAACCCCAGACATCCTCCGGTACGCGCGTGGCCAGTTCCACCGTAGGCGGTTCGCCGAATTTCAAGCGCGGCTCGGACGAAGCTTCACTGAATAGCCCCCCTTCCTCGCGGTCGGACCGGCTGAGAAACCGATGCCACATGATGACCTGTCCCCGGAGGGATGCACTGTTATCGAGGCGCTTCTTTCCGGCGAGCAACGCCGCCGGGTAAGAGTGTGGTATGAATCCGTTTGTCGTGAAAAAGTAAGTCGGGTTGATAACCAGATACCACTGATCGTAAAGACGCTCGAACCTGGGGACAAAAGCATGATGGCGAACGAACTCGATGCGCGTCTTATCGGCCTTGTTCACCGCGACATTGACGACTTCGGTAGACGCCTTTTTCTTGGACGCGTCGTAGGTGAATGAACGCGGCGTATTCACGGCTGCCGCCCTGAAATAATACAACTTGCGCTCTTTGCTCCATGCGAGGTCCGCGCGTACCTGATGGTCGAGCGCCTTGCGCAAGAGAAAAGCAAAATTGTTCAGCTCGTCCTGGTCCTCAAGAAAGGCAATCTCTGATGTGTCGATCGCTTCAACCTGATCGAGGTCAACGATGTGCCTACACACAGACACACGCGGATCGCTGAACGACCAGAAGGTGCTCCCCTTTATGGTCCAGTCGAAGCGGGCAGGCTCATCGCCATCGAGCAGGATGGAAACTGCTTTCTTCGCTGTGTGGGACGTCGAGGATACGAATATCTCTGTGGGCGGCGTTACGGGGAGAATGTTGACCAACGCTTCTTCGCCGCCACCTAGCGGCGGGACGTAATAACCAAAGCCGGCCTTGGGAACTGTCAGAGCCGCAAGCCGGTCCACAGCGCTCTGATCGAGAACATCACGGCTCTTGTCGAACTGGAGCCTGCGACCCTCCCATTCGATGTCTGTCCCAATCTCCTTCCAGAAATATGTTTCATCAGACTTGCGGTACAGAACGAGGATGATCGGAAGGTTCGAGCCACGCCAATAGGTCAAGTCGTCCGGGCGCAGGAGATAGCTGAAGCCGCTCTCGTCTTCAGATGTATAACGGGAAGATTCTCTTGCTTTAACCTGTACCGCGATCATGCGGGCAAGAGGCTTACCGTTGTCCATTACTTCTGCGATGCCATCGACGCCCGCTTCTAGCCGGGAGCGGCCATCAAACTGGAACCCGATGTTGAGAAAGCGAAGGCGTACAGCCGCCTCGCCTATCTCACCCAGAAGTTGATTGCTCGTGATAGTTTTGGACATTTCCCCATGATAGAACAAGACAAGAACATACGTAAGAGCTTTTCTACGGAAATCCGCAGGATTCTCACGAAGGATGCCGGGGCGCCACGAACAAGGCCGCCGAAAGGTATGGTCGAACGCTCCGACAAGCCCCGCGCCTCATATCGTCACCTCTATTAGCGAGGTGACGACATCAAAGTTTACGCCGATGGTTTCAAAGTGTCTGCGGCCGCAAGCGATCTTCTGATTCTCCTTGGTGCGGCGCTCTTCGGAATCCAACGTACTTTTCGTTTCGCGCACGAAGTATAGCTTTTCCTCTCGCTGAGTTACAAAAGCCCAATCGGGATTGTACGAACCGATGGGTGTGTCGATCTTGAACCATGAGGGCAGCTTGACGAACAGCTTCACTGCTTCGTTGTTGTCTAGGTCGCGGGCGAATTGCTTTTCGACCTCGGATTCATATTCAATGGCGTCGAAGAGGGATTTTTCTCGATTCTGCACCTCGTAAAGGTTGCTCAAATACCGGACGATGCCTTCTTCGGCCTCCTGCTCGATCCGGCTCTGCTCCCAATAAGCGCCAGCCACCTTCTCGTACTTGATGCCTTCCAGCATCAGATCGTGAAGGGCTCGCGAGATTTCCTTGGTCACTGCCGCCATGAAGGCCTGCGGATTGACCTTGAACTCGGCGAGCCGGCCTGAACGCTTCAGAATTTCCGCCAGCGTATGCCGGGTCAGTTCCGTTTCTTTTTGCAGGAAGGCAAGGATGTCAGGCAACACCTTGACCGGCTCGGCATTCCGTATGCGCGTGGCGATCTGCTTGTCTGCCGATACGCCTGCGTCGGTGATATCCACCTCAACGACAGTGGTGGCAACGCGGGGAGCCTTGATCGGCTCAATCTGCTTAATCCGTGCAAGGGCACGATCTATCAGGTCGGTGGTCGCAAACGTCACGCGATACCGTGTGCGGTGCTTGATTTTCCCCCAAAGCATTTGGAAATCCTCGCTCAGATGGACTTCCTTGCGGAATTTCAGCTCACGCCGGTCACGCGCATTGACAATGCGGTTCTTGAAAACCTTGCTGCTGATTTCGTCGATGATCGCAGCGCGCAGGTCTTCATAGCCTTCCGGCACCTTCAACTCGAAGTGCGGATTCTTCGGGTCGAATTTGTCGAGAATATCCCCCGCCGCATTGATATAGCCGCTCGCCACAAGCCCTGCCCAAATCTTGGCGGATTCATCCTGGCCGATCTCGACCTCGGTCCCGTCTTCTGCTTGCCGCACGATCTTGGCAAAGGCGATCTTCTCGACCTTGCCGAAACGGATGCCAAAGTCTTCCTCGAACTCGGTTTGAAGGCTGCGAGCGAACTCCTCATAGGATTCATTGGCGATGACTGTCAGACGATTGACGGTTTCATCATGTACACGTTCGCCTGCCGCATTCACGGGAAGGCGCAGGCCGCGACCTATCTCCTGCCGCTTCTTGTCGGCGGACTGGGTTTCGTTGAGGGTGCAAATCTGGAAGACGTTCGGATTATCCCATCCCTCCCGCAAAGCGGAATGGGAGAAGATAAAGCGCAGAGGCACAGCGGGGTCTAGCAGTCGCTCCTTGTCCCGCATGATGAGATTGTAGGTATCTTCATCGTCGGCAGTGTTGCCGCGCGTGTCCTTAGCGTGCCCCTGCTTGTCCTGGGAAAAATAGCCGTTGTGAACGTCGGCCACATCGAAGGGAATTAGGCCTTTGTAGATCGGCTTCGCGGTCAGCTCTCGGTAGGCTTCTTCGAACCATTGCCCGATTTTGCCGAGGCTGATCGTGCCATCCTCATTGTAGACGCGGTAATTGGCAACGCGGTCGATGAAAAAGAGCGAGAGAACCTTGATACCCTTACCCTTGAGCGCTCGCTCCTTCTTGAGGTGCTGCTCGACGGTCTCATAGACTTGGGCCTTCATGATGTCGTCGGCCTGGCCACCAGCTTCCTGACCCAGTTCAAGGAATCGGCCCTGGTTGAACTCGACATATTCCGAGCCAGGGGTGCAGTCGATGTTCTGCACAATGTAACCGTTGCGATAAGCTTCCCGCTCGTCGGACTTCACGAAAAGGTCGTCGCCTTGCTTGACCCATATCTTTGTTGCTTTCGGTCCGGACCTGCCCTCTTTATGAATCTCGACGCGGGCGCGGATGCCGTTGGTGTTGTCCGTGGCGATAAGCTTCACAAAGGCGTCGTTGAAATTCTCCTCCGAGCGGACGGACGCCACCTCGATCCGCTTCACAAGGCGCAGATCGTAAGCCTTGATGGGATCGAGCTTGTAAACGAGGTTGTAGGGATTCTTGTGCGTCGCGCTGTAGCGCAGCGTCACCATCGGGTTGAGATTGCTGATGGCCTTTCGGGATTTTTCGGTCGTGTCGACGCTTTGCGGCTCGTCGATGATGACGATGGGGCTGGCGGCCTGAATGAACTCGATGGGACGCCGCCCGGACATGCGGTCGTTCTCTCGGTTGATGACGTTGAGCTTTTTCAGCTCGTTCTCGGTCATCTCCGACAGTTCCTTGTCGGCAACATCCTTCTGGAAGGACTGGATGTTGATGACCATGATCTGAATTTGGTTGCTGCTGGCAAATTGCCGCACCTTGCCAAGGCGCTTGCTGTCATAGACGAAGTGATCGAAAGGCGTTTTGTCGTAGAGTGTCTGGAAGTGCTCCTTCATCATGTCGATGCTCTTGAGCACGCCCTCGCGAATGGCGACGCTCGGCACGACGATGATGAATTTCTTGAAGCCGTAGGTCTTGTTCAGTTCGAAAATGCTGCGCAGGTACACATACGTCTTGCCGGTGCCGGTTTCCATTTCGACGGAGAACTCACGTCCGGCCAGCGCCGCGACCTTCTCGATTCCGTTCGTCTCCTGAATCCGGTGGACGTTCTTCAGCAACTCGTCATCCGGCAGGTTGAGCTGGTTGCCCATACCAAGCTCCGTCTGGAACAGCCCACCGATCTGGATCGACTGGAATGCCATCGCCCCGGACTGCACGAAAGGCTGGCCGTCGAACACGCCGACGACGGCGTTGATCGCATCCTGCTGATATTGAAGGGAGGGATCGAATTTCAGCTTCATTCCGCCGCCTCCGCAAACACAAGGGCACGCTCGGGCGGGAATGTCTGGAGCCACCCGATCCACGCTTTCAGGAAGGCAAGAAAGCTCTCCTCATCGAAGATGGCGACACGATAGCCGTCCGCGTTCTCATGTCGGCTCAGGAAGGCGAGATAGACGAGCTGTTGACCGGGCGTCTCATGGCCATTTTTGTCTAGGTAAACGACATTGCCGTGGGCGAGGGCATTGCGAATGGTCCGCAGGACCGTATTCGCATCCTTGGATTCTTTCGACGACAAAGGATGCACACCATTGGCGTCAAGCCAACGAAGCGAGTCCTCCGGCCCAGTTACAATCTTGGCGTAGCGGAAGAACGAGGGTTTTCCGACATCCCAAAAATCGGCCTCCTCGAAAGACTGCTTTTTTAGTCCTTCTACCGCCTCATAAAGCTGTCTCTCGGGACCGCCGAGCGGATGTGCCTTTTCAACCATCCGAGCAAAGGTGATATTGAAAGCTGCGCTGGCGACAAGGAGCGCGAACGAGCCGATCAGGTCAGCATCGCGCGCCAGCCCTTCCAGCATGTCGAGCAACTGGCTGCACCTGGCGGGATATTCGGTAACGAAGCGGTCTGGAACACCCATAGCGCACCTACACCGTCCTGAAGACGATTTCGGATTCCTCCGCTTCGGCTCTCGCCTTGAACGTCTGAACCGCGTTGGCCTTGAGCTGGTCGTTGCCCTTGAATCCCTCGTCCAGGCAGATGACCTGCAACGGATTGGCCTCGGCCAGTGCGTCGATCAGCTCTGGCGTGATCTCCTTTTCGAGGCAGATGAGCATGGCTCCATCCTCAATGGAGAACACCTCCTTGCCTGCAAGCTTGATCGCCTGAACCTTGGTCGTTAGAGCGAAGCCGGCCTTGAGCAGCAATTCATAGAGGATGTCTTCGGAGGAGCTTACGCTGGACAGGTGATCGATGTGCATCTCCAACTGTTGGGCGAGTTCATCGCCGTCGACTGCACCATCGGCATTCCACAATCTGAAATTGGAGCGGTCGAGGTTTAGCACCTTGAAGCCGAGGTCTGTGTGCTTTCTGCGCTCCAGATCGAACATGCCTGCCGGTTGTTCCTGCCACTTTTTGATAACCCTACGAATTCTCTCCTTGCCAATTTCCGCGATGGTACGAAAACCTGCTTTCGCAGCGTTCGACATTTCTTCGGCCGGTTCCGGCAACTGGACTACGATGAACCTCCGGCTGCCGCCATCCTCAATGTTCTGCTCAATTACCGCCTGCGCCGTGGCGCAGGAGCCTGCGAAGAAATCCAGCACGATGTCGCCGGGGCCATTGCAGGCGTGGTCGATCACCCTGCGGATCAGTTGAACAGGCTTGGGATTGTTGAACACCTTGCCGGGGATCAACGTCTCAAGGTCTCGCGTCCCCTCGTCGGTGTGGCCGGCATAGTCGTGCGCCCAGAAGTTGATGGGTGTCAGTCCCCTTGCTTCTGAAAGAAACATTTTGATCGACGGGACGGCCGCCTTTCCGTCTGGCCCCCAGTAGAGCCGTTTGTCGGCCAATAGCTCATGAAAGGATTCTTCCGAGCGCCGCCAGGCATTTGTGGTTGGATGAACAACGCCGCCGGTGTTCGGATTCTTGAGCGGATAGCAGAGATTCGGGCGATCCTGCGGCGACGCGGGATTGAGGAATGAAGCGCCTTTCCAAACACCGCGCGGATCGTTGTCGGGATTTGAATAGCGCGCGTCGGCTTCCTCGGTGCGCGGCAGTAGATTGACCTCGAACGCCTCCGACTTGGCGTAGACCAACATATGTTCAACGACGGTCGTGAAATCGACCGTGTTGTTGCTGCGCGTGTACCGCTTCTGCCAGGCGATGTCGGCCTTAAAGTTTTCTTCGCCAAAAATCTGGTCACACAACTCCCGCAAACGGCTTAGCTCATGATCGTCGATGGAGATGAATATGGCGCCATCTTCGCGAAGCAGATTCCTCGCGAGGTAGAGGCGCGGATACATCATGTTGAGCCAGTTGGAATGGTATCGCCCAACCGTATCGGTGTTGGTAGAGAAGCGGCGCCCCTCGGCATCGGCCTGACCGGTATAGGCGAGATACGTCTCCAGGGTTTCCGCATATTTGTCAGGATAGATAAATTCTTGGCCGGTATTGTAGGGCGGGTCGATATAGATCAGCTTGATCTTCCCAAAGTACGCCTTCTGCAAGAGTTTCAGGACTTCCAGATTGTCTCCCTCGATGAAGACATTGCCGGTCGAGTCAAACTCGACGGAGTCCGTGCGCTTCGGTTTCAGGGTCGCCACGCTCGGTTGCTGAATGATTTTCATGCACTGAGCTTTTCCGGGCCATGACAGGCCAAATCGCTCCTGGCCTGCCGCGACCCAATCGCCCAAAGCCCGCTTCAATTGCTCAAAGTCGATCTGTCCCTCGGTGAGGCACTCGGGCAGCGTCTGTGCTAGGAAATTGCGCAAGAGGGTGCGTTTGCGCTCCGCAATATCGTCAGAAGTCAGAGCTAGCCTTGCCGGGCTAACCGATTCCATGCCGGCGAGCGGCGCTTCTTTGTCTTCCACAGTCATCAGTACCAGCCATATAATCTCGTGGGCGTGCGGCCCCACGTACCAAGCGCGAGCGAACGATCTACAACATCCATGAGAGGCTGCCCGGGCTTCAATATCTCGAACGAAAGGACGCCCGTCTCGTCGTACTCAACGTAAGCGATACCCGCCTTATTTGCGCGCGCCCAATCGACCAATGGCGCTGCATTGGGGACGTTGAGACGAAACATGCCATTGTGTTCGTAGAACCTGAACTTGAAGGTGCGGGTGATTCCGTCGGTGCAGAGTATACTGATGGAGCCATCTTTGGATGGCTTTCCAAAAACTCTGCGGAGCACAAGCCCGGCCTCTTTGGGAAACTCGACCTGCAAGTTATACTCGCCAGTGAATGACTGAAGCCCCGCCCAGGCAACGGAAGCAGCCGTCTCCGATATGGCCTTCTCAGCAGTCTTGGGCGGTGTCGCGCTCTTCGGCGGGGTGCCGGCGGAGGTGGCCTTAGGAGCACTGTCCGCAACCCCGAGCGTCACGAGGTCTTCAGGTCTGCGGTGGCGATTCCGAAGCGCGAAATATTTCTCGTAATCTTTGAGTTTTGATTTGGTCAGCGGCACGCCGAGCTGCCAGCAGTCGAGCCAAGCCTGAGCGGCAGAGTCTCGGCTGTGTGGTGCTACACTCCAAAACGCGCACTCGCCATTCCTAGAAAACGCGCCGAGGCTGAGATTCTGTGATCCCGCAATGACGAGCGAGAGACCATCGACGCCCTTGGTCTCATTGAAGCTGTCGGCGCCAACGTACAGCTTAGGATGGAAGGTGCCGGGCAGACTGTCAACAACGCGAACTCCCCATCCGCTGTCTATGGCAGTCTGAAGCGCCTTCGGATGAGTCACGCCATCTTTCGTGTCGGCAACGAGCCTGACTTCGTCGACTCCGCCTTCATCAAGAATGCTCTTCACGAGATTGAAACCCGACGCGGACACGTATGCCACGGCGAGGCCGACAACGGACGGCTTTGCATGCAGGATGTGCTTCCTAAGAAGCGCCTTGTATGTATTGCCCTTTATGCCCGTTGTGACGACCGAACTTGTCATTGCGTGTGCCCCCTCACACAATCTCAAACCTGATGGCGAACAGCGCTTCGTCGGACACGCTCTGCCCGAGACGCTCCTCTACCTGATCCAGAAGGCTGTCTTTCTGCACCTCTATATCCTTCGCAGCAGCGTCGTATGCACGCCATGCATCATCGCGCTTGGTTTCAAGGGCGCGAGCTTGCCGCTGCCGCGCCAGCTTGTCCGGCAGGTTGCCGGTTTGGCGGATTTCCTTCTTGAGCGCCTTGAGCTGCTCGTCCAGTTCCTTCAAATCCGCCTTGAACCCGGCGCGCTTGTCCTCCGCCCAGTTGTCCAGCTTTAGCATTTCCTCGTCGAACCAGGCGGATTGCCGCGCGGCCATTTCGTCCAGGATGGCTTTGCGTTCTTTCTCTATCGCCTGTTTGACGGCATCGGGCAATGTCAGTTCCGCCGCGCCGTTGGTGCGGGCTGGAAGCTCGAACAGGCGCATCGCCGCCTTCGGATCGAGCCGCCCGCCCTCGTCCGTCAGGGCAGCCAGGATGATATGATCCTGATCGTCGGAACCGCGCACCGAGAGCTTGTGTGCGACAAGCGTTCCGGTCTTTCCGACAAACCGCTCGATCGCCACCGCCTTTTGCGGCCAGGCGGTGTAGTCGAATACGATGGATGCGCCATTCAGCTTGCGGGAAGCGGCCGTGAGCAAAAGATGTTGCGCCAGCGGATGGCCGAGGCGATAGCGATGCCCGTCAATGCCGAGGCGAGACATGTAGTAGCTGCCGGGAGGCACATCGATGCCGACGGAGACATCTTTCAGGGTGAACGTGAAATAGTCATCGTCGAACTTCGCCTGTTTGCCAAGTTCGTGCTTTGTCACCGCCCAAAGCATCCACGCATAGCGGTCCAGATATTCCTTGCTCTGGCTCATATTGATCTTGAGGCGGTCGTGAACCTCGGCGTCGAAGTTTTCCAGCAGCTTACGGCGGGTGTCCTCCATGGTGACGTTGATGTTCGATTCCATCTCGGTGCGTAGGCGCTCGAACTCGACTTCGATGTCGTCAGTAGAGCGGCAGTTCTGGTAGATCGAAACGATGCGCTTCTCGAATTCGACGCCGGATTCGATCGCTCCGAGCACCTCGTCACTTGCGCCGAACACGCCGGAGAAGAGCTTGAACTTCTCGGCCAGCAACTCGTACACGCGTTGATCGGCGGCGTTATTCTTGTTGAGGAAGTTGACCACCACAACGTCGTAGCGCTGGCCGTAGCGGTGGCAGCGCCCGATACGCTGTTCGATGCGTTGCGGATTCCAAGGCAGATCGTAGTTGACCACCATGGAGCAGAATTGAAGGTTGATGCCTTCGGCGGCGGCCTCGGTCGCGATCATGATCGAGGCTTTTTCGCGGAAGTAATCGACCAGCGCTGCCCGCATATCGGCGGTGCGCGAGCCGGTCACACGGTCGGTTCCCTTGTGGCGCTCTACCCATGCTCCATAGATCGCCTTGGATTGGGCGTCGGAATTCGAGCCGTTGAACAGAACGAGCTTGCCGTCATAGCCATTCTTGCCGAGAAGCCGGACAAGATATTCCTGCGTGCGGCGAGACTCGGTGAAGATGATGGTCTTTTCTGCGCCGCCCAATTCCGAGGCCTTGGCAAAACCGGCGCGCAGAGCGCTCAACAGCGCTTGCCCTTTCGCATTTTCAGAGATCGAGACCGCCAGATCGCGGAATATGCGCAGGTCCGCGATTTCCCGCTCGATACTGGCGATATCGTCGGGTGTGAGCAGTTCGGGCTCCTCTCCTTCCTCTTGCCACTCGTCGGCGACCTCCGCAAACTCTTCGTAGTCCTCGGCAATTTCCTCTTCGAGCTCTTGGCGAAGGCTCTTGTCGTTGCGGAGCTGGCGCTCCAGCTTGCGCGCAAGGGAATCAAGCGCACCGGCGATGGCGAAAGTGGATGAGGCCAACAGTTTGCGCATTATGAGGGTCATCAGCGTGCGCTGGCTTGACGGCAAAGCCTGGAGCGAGGGCCGGCGCAGATAATCCGACACCATATCGTAGAGCTTCTGCTCTGCCTCGGTGGGAACGAACTCCTGCGTGATGGGGATGCGGTTCGTGTAGCGGATGTACTCAAGCACCTGCCGCCGGAGCGTGCGATGGCAGACAGGCTTGAGGCGGCCTTGCAGCTCATTGAAAAGGTTGTTGCCTGCAAGACGGGCATATTGCGCACGAAAACTTTTCGCGTCGCCAAACGTGTAGTCGTCGATCAGGCTGACGAGCCCATACAGCTCCATCAGGGAATTTTGCAGTGGGGTTGCCGTGAGCAACACCTTGGGGGCGTTAGCGAGCGCGCCCTTGAGCACCTTGCCGATACGATTGTCGGGACGATAGACGTTGCGCAGCCGGTGCGCCTCGTCGATCACGACCAAATCCCAAGGGATGACCATCAGTTCTTCGGCGTGCCGCGCGGCGAACTGGAAGGAGCAAATGACCAGAGCCTTCTGCTCGAAAGGACGACGAACCTCCTTGGCCATCTTGTTGTAGTTGCGCGCCTCAAGGATGACGGAGGGAAGGAAAAACTTCTCCGCGATCTCTTGCGCCCACTGCTTGCGAAGGTTCGCAGGTGTGACGACGAGAATGCGGCGACGCCCTTCCGTCCATTTCTGCGCGAGCACCAGGCCGGCCTCGATCGTTTTTCCGAGCCCTACCTCGTCAGCGAGGATTGCACCTTTGGAAAGGGGAGACTTGAACGCAAACAGCGCCGCCTCAACCTGATGGGGGTTAAGGTCAACCTGTGCATCCATCAGGGTGCCAGCCAGCTTCTCGGCATCCGCAACGGAGTGCCGCCTGCTCAACTCGTGAGCGAATAGCTTGGCATGGTACTCAGTGATCACCGCCGTTATCCCTTTGTTGCTCCTCAACCTTGCGCTTTATCCAGCTTGCTATCTCCCGGCGCTCGAAGCGCCACGAGCCGCCGACCTTGAAGCCCGGCAGCTTGCCCGCGGCCGCGAGCTTGTAGGCCGTCTTCTCATTGATCTTGAGAAGGTCCGCCACCTCCCGGACCGTAAGGATTTCGTCGCTCATGCCACCCAGCCGCGAGTCGATTCGCGGACAGCATAGGTGAAATTTGGAGAAAATAAGAGAGAAAAATTGATACTCGTCCACGCCGCAGTGATGGCTTTACCAACCGAGCCAACGGGTTGATAAACGTCGCTCGATAGTGCGCATCGCGCGAGCCAAGTTACTTGCGGCCGGCAACCATTGCCTGATCGAAGGCTATTCTGATCCATGCGTATCCAAGGATCGACCATTTACGGTCGACCTGCGCGCGAAGCTTTCCGTTGCATTTCAGTCGTTTATCGTGATCTCGATCGATCGGATTTAGAGGGCTATGGCGTAACAGTAGTTCTCATCATCACCCGGAGCGGCGCGCCACTTATTTCATAACAATCTGGAAGATAGCCCAAAGCGCGCATCAGGTCGTCCCTGGCGGGGCGCGGTGGGCCGGGTTGTTCTACGCGCTTTTCCTGGCGCGGTTTTGCCTCTCCTCGCCAGACGCTACACGCGGCCCCCAGGCGCCCCCGCGCGACCATTGATTGCCAGATGCGACAAATGGCGCCAGAACCTCCCCGAAAGCAGTCTCAATGCAGTTCACGGGAAGGATCCGCCATGGGCGATGGAACGCAGTCCGCATCCGCGAAGAATATGGGCGACGCCCTGTCGTTGCCGCGCGGCAAGGCCATGAAGAACCGCTTCATGCTGGCGCCGCTGACCAATATGCAGAGCAACCCGGACGGCACCCTGCATGAAGATGAATACAAATGGCTGGTGCGCCGGGCCGAAGGCGGCTTTGGCCTGACCATGACCTGCGCAGCCCATGTGCAGCGCACCGGTCAGGGCTTCAACGGCCAGCTGGGCGCCTGGAGCGACGCACAGCTTCCTGGCCTTGCCCGCCTCGCCGACGGCATCCGCGCCGCGGGCAGCCTCTCTTCGGTGCAGCTGCAGCATTCCGGCCAGCGCTCGTCGCGCGAGCTGACCAGCGCCGAACCGGTCGCCCCCGTCGCCATGGCCGAAACCGGCGCACGCGCCCTCACCACCGACGAAGTGAAGCAGTTGCGCGATGATTTCATCGCCGCCGCCGTGCGCTCGGAAAAGGCCGGTTTCGACGGCGTGGAATTGCATGGCGCCCATGGCTATCTGCTGTGCCACTTCCTCGACGCCGGCAACAACCGGGACGACGCCTATGGCGGCTCGCTGGAGAACCGGGCGCGGCTGCTCCATGAAATCATCGACGGCGTGCGCGCCGAAACGCGGGCCGACTTCCAGCTGGGCGTGCGCCTGTCGCCGGAACGCTACGGCATCGTGCTGGATGAAGCCCGCGCGCTGGCCACCGAACTGATGACCTCCGGCAAGATCGATTATCTCGACATGTCCCTGTGGAGCGTTTTCAAGCAGCCGGAAGATCCGGCGCACCACGGCAAGCGCCTGATCGACTGCTTCACCGACCTGCCGCGCGGAAACACGCCGCTGGGCGTCGCCGGCAAGATCATGGACGCGGCGACGGCTCAGGCCTGCCTCGACGCCGGCGCGGATTTCGTGCTGATCGGCCGTGGCGCCATCATTCACCATGACTTCCCGCTGCGCGCGCTGGCCGACCCCGCCTTCTCGTCGCTGCCGTTGCCGGTCAGTCGCGACCACCTGGCGGCCGAAGCGCTGGGGCCGAGGTTCATCGACTACATGGCAACCGGCTGGAAGAACTTCGTCGCCGACGCCGCCTGATCGCGGTCCCCTGAGCAGCTTCAACACCGTGACAACGCTCCGGTCCCCGCCGGAGCGTTGCCCGTTTCAGGGCCCGGGATCGAACTTCGGCGGCAGGCGGAACAGGTCAGCGAAACGCATCGCCAGCGCCGGATCGCCGCGCAGCCTCAAGCTCCCCGCCTCCGCCAGCGCCGGCAGGGGCGCGCCGCCGTAGACGAAGGCCACCAGGGCTTCCGGCGCGCCGGTGAAACAGATATCGGCGCTATCGGGGTCGCCACGCTCCACCTCGAACGCTTCCGCGCCCACCCGGCCGAGCCAGCCGTCGTCGCCCAGGTGGAAACCGATCGTAAACGGCGCATCGCCCACGGCGCCGCGCCGGAACATGGCGCGCAACGACAGCAGCGCCGACACGGCGCTGATCGGCAACGTGGGGTCATGCGCCGGCGAACGCGCCGCCCAGCGCCCCAGCGCCTCGATCACCGGGCCGGCTTCATAACCCCATTCCGTCAATTCATAGATCTGCACGCGCGCTGGCGGCGGCAACACGCGCCGCCGCAGCACGCCGTGCGCCTCCAGACTGGCGAGGCGCTGGGTCAACACGTTGGCGCTGAGGCCCGGCAACGCGGCGCGCAATTCGCTGAACCGGCGCCCGCCCAGCATCAGTTCACGCACCACCAGCAGCGTCCAGCGCTCGCCCAGCAACTCCAGCGCATGGGCGAGGCCGCAGGCGTCATCATAAACGCGCCTGGTCAACTTCACGGAGTTGTCAGTTATTTTTTCTAACTTCATGGTTGTTATTAATAACGATGATTGCATGATGGGGAAGCGAAAAAGGAGGATGGATCATGAGCTACGTTGATGGATTCGTGATCGCCGTGCCCACGGCGCACAAGGAAAAATTTCGCAGTCACGCCGAAGCGGCCGACGCGGCGTTTCTGGAGTTGGGCGCGCTGCGCGTGCTCGAATGCTGGGGCGACGATGTGCCAGGCGGCGTGCAGACGGATTTCCACCGCGCCGTGCAGGCGAAGGACGATGAAACGGTGGTGTTCTCCTGGATTGAGTGGCCGGATCGGGCGACCCGGGACGCCGCCATGCAGCGCATGGAGACGCTGATGAAAACCGACGACCGTTTCAACCCGGAAAAGAACCCGATGCCGTTCGACGGAAAACGGATGATCTATGGCGGCTTCGCGCCGCTGGTTTCGCTTGGCGCCTGAAGGAGCGGACGATGAGCGACAGCACGAGCGGCTGGGAGTTGCGCGTCAGCCGCCATATCGCGGCGGCGCCGGAGTTGGTTTGGCGGGTGATGACCGAACGCACCGGCGAGTGGTTCTGCCCAAAACCCTGGCGCTACGAAGTGGTGGCGCGCGACGCCCGGCCCGGCGGCCACGAAACCAGCGTCATGCATGGGCCGGACGGCGAGGAAATCCGCAATGACGGCGTCTACCTCGCTTGGGAGCCTGGCCGTCGTTTCGTCGTGACCGACGCCTTTTCAGAGGATTTTACGCCGAAGGAACCGTCCATGGTCGGCTTCTTCGAGGTGGCGCCGGATGGCGACGGAACGCTCTACACGGCGCGCGCCCGGCACTGGACGGAGGAAGCGATGCGCCGTCACCTCGCCATGGGCTTTGAAGAAGGCTGGGGCGTGGTCGCCGACCAGCTCAAGGCGCTTTGTGAGGCTGAAGCCGCGACGGGCTGACGCTGCCCCCTTCCCTTCGCGCCGGGCGGCAGGGGCGAGCTACTCACCGCTGCTGGCGAAATATTGCTTCAGCCGGGCAATGCGCTCCGGCGTCCAGCCTTCGGGGGCGCTCACGGCCAGCCAGGCGTCAAGATAATCGCCCGCCGCATAGACGTGGCCATAGCCGGCCGGCGTCGTCGTCGCCATCGCCATGTCGAGCGCCAGCTGGAGAAAGGTGACGCCGGGCGTCCAGCGCAGCAGCGGCGACACATCCGGGCCACGCGGCGGCTTCATCCAGTCCGGCTCGCGATAGAACGATGAAAAACTGAAGAACGTCACCGGGTCGCTGGCGTATTGCAGATACACCGTGCGCATCGGCCCCCAATGGGCGCCCTGCTCCTCCAGGGCGTTGCGCTGGGCGGTGAAGCGGACATGCGCGCCGTCGCGAAAGCGCGGCAACCATTCGGGGGAACCCGGATTACGGTTGTCGGTGATCGTTCGCCAGATGCGGCTGGGGAACGGCGGACCGGCGAACATCGCCCCCTGATAAGGATCGCCGATGATCTCAAACAGTTCGGCCGAGCGTTCGCTGTTCATGGCGCCCAGACTGAGGCCGTGCAGGTAGAGCTTCGGTCGCGAGGCCTTTGGCAGCGTTGTCCAGTAGCCATAAACCTCCAGAAACAGCGCCCGCGCCATGTCGGCGCCGTAACCTGGCTCGACCAGCAGCGACAGCCAGCTGGCCAGATAGGAATATTGCGCCGCGACGCTGGCGACGTCGCCGCCATGCAGGAACTCCAGCGTATCGACGCCGCCAGGATCGACCCAGCCGGTGCCGGTTGGCGTGATGATGACCAGCACCTTGCGGTCGAACGCGCCGACGCGCTTCATTTCTGCCAGCGCCAGCGCCGCGCGCTCACGCGGCGTTTCGGCGGCGCGCTGTCCCACATACACCCGCAGGGGGCGGACCACCGGCCCGGGCGCGAACCGGGACAGGGCCTCCGGCGACGGCGCGCCGGTCACGAAACGACGCCCGGCCGCGCCCAGATCCTCCCAGCGAACCAGCGAGGCAATGCTGCCCGGAACCAGCGGGTCGTCCGGCGGCGCGCTCTCGGCCGGAATCAGGGCGTCGACGGCGGCGTAGGAGGAATCCGCCGCGTGCAGCGCGAACCGCAGCAGCACGCCATTGAACACGCCCCAGAACAGCAGAACAGCGCATATGGCGCCGAGCAGGGCCGCGACCCTGGGCGGAACCAGCCGTGAGAACCCCCGCGCCGCGAACCGCAACACCAGCAGAAACAACCGCCCCAGGACCAGAAGCAGCAGAAAAACCACAACGGCGAGCAGCGTCGCCTCCAGCGCATCGGAGCGCGGGGCCAGCGCCATGCCCATGCGCTGGCGCACATCATCCTGCCAGGCGCGGGCAAACCACATGGCGTAGCCAACCAGGATGACGCCGCCGGCCAGCGCGGCCGCGCGCGCCAGCCGCAACCCGGGCCGCGCCGGGTCGGGCAGTTCCAGAAACCGCCACAACCAGCCCAGAAACGCGCCGGCGGCATAACCCGCCGCCGCGGCGCAACCGGAAAGAGCGCCCTGGGTGATCCAGGTGCGGGGAATGAGCCCCGGCGTCAGGGCCGCGGCCACCGCCAGCAGGGCGAAAACGCCGCCTGCGACCGAAACAGGCCGCAACAACCAGCCAGCGCCGCCGTTTGACATGCCTGTCTCCCCCACAAGATGCGCGCCCGCCTCCGCCAGACGACGCGGCGGACGCCCGCCATGGCAACCTTGCAGATTTTTCGGCTGACGCAACTCCTCTGGAAGCATCGTCTTCCACACGCCCCCAAGCAGGGCAGCGGCCATGCCCATGGGCTGGCCCGGATGGCGAGCACGGCTACAGCAGCCTATGGCGCCGGCTGGCGCGAGACAGGAGGACGCGATATGCGGAGGGGAGCCGCCCCGGCGCCGCGCCGGCGCCGGCCGGCATCCCGAGGAGAAGCGCATGGCGCCGCCGATATTGCTGGAACTGCGGGACGATCTGCGCCTCGCCGCCGGCTTTCTCACCCGCATTCCGGCCGGCGATGTCGACAGGCCGGACGTCGCCCGCTGCCTGAGGGTTTTCCCGGTCATTGGCGCGCTGATCGGCGTCGCCACCGGCCTGGTTTATCTGGCCCTTGTCCGCGCCGGCGTTCCCCTCCTCGCCGCCGGCGCCATCGCGTTTCTCGCCAGCGCCATGCTGACCGGCGCCCTGCACGAGGATGGGCTGGCCGATATGGCCGATGGCCTTGGCGGCTATACGCGCGAGCGCAGACTCGAGATCATGCGCGACAGCCGGATCGGAACCTTTGGCGCCCTGGCCCTGGTGTTTTCCGCCATTGCCCGGGTTACGGCGCTGGCCGCCCTGCCGCCCGCCATCGCCATCCCCACCCTGGCCGCCTGCGGCGCCCTGGGGCGCGCCTCGCCGGCGGCGATCAGTCGCTGGACGCCCCAGGCGCGCAAGGATGGCCTGGCGAGCGCCGCCGGGCGGCCAGGCCTGCACGTGGTGGTGACGGCGGTGTTCGCGGCGCTGGTCATCGCCGCCGTCTGCCTGCCGAAAACCTGGTTTATCGTCGCCATCGCCGCGACCATCCTCAGCGCGCTGGCCGTGCGCTGGCTGGCGATGCGACAGCTTGGCGGCTACACCGGCGACGTGCTTGGCTGCGCCGAACAGGTGACCGAAGTTTCCCTGCTGCTGCTGTTCGCGGCGATGGCCGGTGGCGGCGCATGAGCGGGACGCGTCGCATATTCCTGGTGCGGCATGCGCCCGTTTCGGGGCCGGCAGGCGTGATCCATGGACCGGGGGCGCCGGCGGATGTGAGCGATAGCCGGCTGGTCGCGGCGACACGGGGCGCCCTCGCCCAGGCCGCCAGCGCCGCCAGCTGGTGCAGCCCGGCGCTGCGCACGCGCCAGACCGCCGCCGCCCTCGGGCTGGCGCCAGCGATTGACCGCCGGATCGCGGAACAGGACTTCGGCGCCTGGACCGGCTGTCGCCACGCTGACCTGGCGGCGGAGCCGGGCGACGCTTACGCGCTGTTCTGGCGCGACGCCGCTGGCAACGCCCCGCCGGGCGGTGAAAGCTTCCGCCAGCAAATCACCCGCGTCGCCGACTTCCTCGCCGCCCTCGCCGCTGGCGATCATATTGTGGTCACCCACTCCGGCGTCATCCGGGCGGCTGTCGCCGTGGCGCTCGACATGCAGCCGGAAAAAGCCCTCGGCCTCGTTATCGAGCCACTGTCCATGACGCTGCTGGAACATACGCCCGGGGGATGGCGCGTCGCCTGGGTCAACAGGCTGGCTGGCTGGCCGGCCCCAGGGGAGCATGGCTGACGCCATCGTCTGAAACACGTAGCCAGGAATACGTCGCCAGGAATACGTATTCAGGAACACGTCGCCAGGAACACCTGGCCAGGAACACTTTGCCTGACGCCGCCGCGCGGGACGTCTTGGAAGCGCGCCCAGGAATGAGGCGCCAGAACTGGCCGGGCGATTGCCGGAACATCAATCCGGGCGCGGGCGCATGCGCCGGTAACCGTCCAGGTTCTGGCCAGACGACCTCTGCGCGAACCGCTTCGCGCACCTGCCTGATCCCGTTGCCGCC
>Ga0182740_1001016_pt1 | contig 20929 bp, 12 predicted proteins | sample eDN5th37CKraftBY_FD_128872 | JGI IMG/M metagenome (GOLD analysis project Ga0182740, IMG submission 128872) | Enriched backyard soil microbial communities from Emeryville, California, USA - eDNA 5th pass 37_C Kraft BY (version 2) (version 2) | ecosystem: Environmental > Terrestrial > Soil >...
ACGACGCGCAACCGTATCGCGCGGTTCAACGCCGACGGTTCGCTCGACGCGGCTTTTAATCCCAACGCGAACGGCCTCGTGCTCTCGCTCGCCGTCGAGCCCGACGGCCAGATCCTCGTGGGCGGCGGTTTCACCAGCGTCCATCCCAACGGCGCCGCGACCGCCACCACCCGCAACCGCATCGCCCGGCTCAACAGCGACGGCACCGTCGATACGACGTTCGACCCCAACGCCGACAACGCCGTCTCCGCGATCCAGGTGCTCCCGGACGGCATGATCCTCATCGGCGGCACCTTCAAGACGCTGAAGCCGAACGGCACCTCCACCGCCGTCACGACCAATGTCTCGCGGCTCGCGCGGCTGAAGGCCAACGGCGAGGTCGACACCACTTTCTACGGCAACGTCGACGGCCAGGTTTACACGATCCAGGCGCTGCCGGATGGAAACATCCTCGTCGGCGGAGCGTTCGCCTCGCTCGGAGGCGGCAGCCGCGCGTATTTCGGACGCCTGCTGCCGAACGGCAGCCTCGACACGAGCTTCACGGGCGGCGCGAATTTTGTCGTTTACGGGTCGGCCCTGCAGACGGACGGCTCGCTCGTCGTGGGCGGCGGTTTCACCACCTTCCGCGGCAACGGCGCCAACGCCGTCGTTCGCAATCACGTCGCCCGCGTCCTGCCCAACGGCGCCCTCGATGTCGATTTCCGCCCCGATCTCAACGGACGCTTGCGGTCCGTCGCCGTCCAGTCCGACGGCCAGATCCTGATCGGCGGCACGTTCACCAGCCTCGGCGGTTCCACGCGCCAGGGCTTCGGTCGGCTCAAGGCCAACGGCACGCTCGACACCGCGTTCAAGCCCGAGGTCAACGGGCTCGTCACCGTGTCCGCGCAGCAGGCGGACGGGAAATTGCTGATTGCAGGTTCGTTCAGCCGCGTGAACGGCGTCACGCGCGGGAATATCGCCCGCCTCAATAGCGACGGCTCGCTGGACACGGCCTTCGATCCGGCGACGGATTCGGCGATCTCGGCCGTCCTGCCGCTGAGCGACGGCAAGATTCTCATCGGCGGCGCGTTCGGCTCCGTCCGTCCGACCGGCTCGACCGACTACACCAACCGTCCCTACATCGCGCGGCTGAATGCCGACGGCACGATCGACACGAGTTTCGACCTCGGTCTGAACGGCGCCATCTCCGCCCTCGCCTTGCAGGGCGACGGCAAGATCGTGATCGCGGGTCAGTTCACCGGCCTGCTGCCGCACGGCGCCAACCGCAGCGAGTCCCGCCTCTCGATCGCGCGGATCAACCCGGATGCGACGCTCGACACCACCTTCAACCCGACGATCAACGGCACGTTGATCGCGGTGCTCATCCAGTCCGACGGCAAGATCGTGGTCGGCGGCCAGTTCGCGCAGCTCGCGCCCAATGGCAGCACCACGATTTACGACCGGCAGAATCTCGTGCGACTGAATGCCGACGGCACGCTCGATGCCGGCTTCGATCCGCATCCCAACGACATCGTCCTCACGCTCGCGCAGCAGTCCGACGGCAAGCTCGTCGTGGGCGGTCGCTTCACGACCCTCGATCCCGGCGTCGCAGGCACCCCGGTCACCCGCAATTACGTCGCGCGGCTCGATACCGACGGCAAGGTCGACACCGGCTTCGATCTGCAACTTGACCAAAGTCCCGGCAACCTGGTCGCCAGCGCTGTCGCCCTGCCCAACAATCAACTTCTGGTCGGCGGTGCGTTCACCGCCCTGAAGACCGGCGGCACGCCCGTTTACCGCAACCGCCTCGCGCGGGTAAATGGTGATGGTTCCGTGGATACGAGCTTCGATGCCGACACCGGCGCGTCGGCCGGCGCTCCGGTCGAAGTGGTCACCGTCCAGTCGGACGGCCGCGTCCTCGCCGCCGGCACCTTCGCGGCCTTCGGCGGCACGAACGGCCAGAACTTCGCCCGGTTCAATCTCGACAGCACGCCGGACACGACCTTCGCACCGACCCTCAACGGCCCGGTTTACGCATTGGGCCAGCAGCTGACCAAGGGTGAGGCGGTCTCGACGCCGAAAACCGGCTTCGCCTGGCTCCAGAACAACGGCCAGCTGAAGAGCTTCACCTTCCCGTCCGACGTCACCGTCGTATCGGTTCGCACGGTGGCCGTGCAGGCTGACGGCAAGGTGCTGATCGCCGGCAGCTTCACGGTCGGCAGCAGCTCGGTCCGCACCAACCTGCTGCGTTTCCAGCCGGACGGATCCCTCGACACCGGCTTTGCCATCAACGACCTGAACGACGCCGACGAAATCGACGACACCGCGGCCGAGGTCTATGTCATTCAGCCGTTGAGCGACGGCAAGATCCTCATCGGCGGCGCCTTCCTCTCGATCGGCACCACGGCTCGCGCGAACCTCGCGCGCCTGAACAGCGACGGCTCGCTCGACACGTCGTTCACGGTCGTGACCAACAGCACGGTCCTGGCGATCGCCGTCCAGTCCGATAACAAGATCCTCATCGGCGGCGGCTTCACGACGGCGCAGGTGAGCGGCGCGAACACCAGCACGGCCCGCAGCTACCTGGCGCGGATCAACACCGACAGCACGGTGGATAACGATTTCAATCCCAGCCCGAACGCCAGCGTGCAGGCCATCCAGACGCTCGCTGACGGAAAGATCCTGATCGGCGGTCAATTCACGAAGCTGTCGCCCAACGGCGCGAGCACCGCGACGGACCGGAACTACGTCGCGCTCCTGGAATCGAACGGCACGCTGAACGCGAAGGACTTCGCGGCCAACGGCGTGGTCGGCGATTTCCTGGTCCAAGGCGATGGCAAGGTCGTTTTCTCCGGCTCGTTCACCAGCTTCCTGGGGCAGACGCGAAACTTCCTCGCCCGCACGGACGCGAGCTTCGCGCTCGACACGGCGTTCAATCCGAATCCCAACAGCAGCGTCTTTTCGATGGCGCTCGACGCCAGCGGCAAGATCCTCATCGCAGGCGTGTTCACCGGCCTGCAGCCAAACAGCACGACTTACGATCCGGCGCTCGCCACGCCGCGCAGCCGGGCGGCCCGGTTGAATGCCGACGGCACCGTCGATCCGACCTTCAATCCGAGCTTCGACGGCCAGGTCAGCGGCCTCGTGCCGGCGCCCGACAACACCATCGTCGCCTACGGCGGGTTCACCACGATCCAGCCCACCGGCGCGCTGGTCGTCGGCGGCAGCTTCAGCCTCATCAACGGTGTGTCGGTGAACAACCTCGCGCTGCTCAGCCGCGACGGTTCCGTGAGCTCCACCTTCCTGCCGAATCCGAACGGCGCGATCTACGCGGTCGTCCCGCTCACCGACGGACGCCTCCTCGTCGGCGGCGCGTTCACGTCGCTCGCCGGCCAGACGCGCAACCGCCTCGCGCGCTTCCTGGCGGACGACAGCCTCGACACGGCCTTCAACCCCGACTTCAACGGCGTCGTTCGCGCGGTCGTCGTGCAGCCGGACGGAAAGATCCTTGTGGGCGGCGCGTTCACCAGCGTCGGCGGCGCGGGCCGTTCGTATCTCGCCCGGCTCAACGGTAACGGTTCGCTGGATACGTCGTTCGCTCCCGCGGTCAGCGGCGAAGTCGGCACCGTGGCACTGCAGCCCGACGGCCGCGTGCTCTTCACCTATGCCACCGCCGGCTCGGCAAACGTCCTCGCCCGCGTCAACGCCGACGGTTCCGCCGATTCCGGCTTCAATCCGGCCAACAATAACCGCGTCAACGCCATCGCCGTCCAGGCGTCCGGCCACATCGTGGTTGGCGGCAGCTTCACCGCGATCGGCGGCGGCTCGCGCAGCAATTTCGCCCGCCTCAACGCGAACGGCACGCTCGATACCAGCGTCAACGTGACGCCCGACGGCACCGTCACCGCGCTCTCGATTCAGCCCGACGGCAAGATCCTCATCGGCGGGACGTTCGCGAAGGTCGACGGCCTGCCGCGTCTTGGCATCGCGCGCATCGCGGCGCCGACCGCCGTCGCGCAGAGCCTCACGCTCTCGGCCGATCGCGGCACGCTGACCTGGACCCGTTCCGGGGGCGCCGCCGCGCTTTACGGCGCGCTCTTCGAAACCTCGACCGACAACGCCACCTGGACCACGATCGGCGAAGGCACGCGGACGTCCGGCAGCGCCACTTGGAAACTCCAGAATCCGTCGCTGCCGAACCAGAACCGTATCTTCGTCCGCGCCCGCGGCGTCACCGCAGTCGGGCCGAACAGCTCCAATGGTGTCGTCCTCGCGCAGACCCAGTTCTACCTGGATTCGCTGAACACCACGCAACCGCCCGTGTTCACCAGCTCCGAAGTCGTCGGCGGCTCGTCCGGCGCGACTTTCTCGTTCGCCCTCGCCGCTTCCGGCCAGCCGACGAGCTACTCCGCGACGGGTCTCCCGGCCGGCTTGAGCCTCAATGCCGCGACCGGCGTCATCTCCGGCACGCCGACGCAGACGGGCTCCTTTGTCGTCACTGTGACCGCCACCAATGCCGGCGGCACGACGACGGGCACGTTGACCATCATCGTGTCCGCCGCGCCGCAGAACGACACCGGCACGAGCAAGCTGGTGAACGTCTCGATCAACGGCCAGGTGACCGCAACCGATCCCATCATCGCCGGTTTCGTCGTGGGTGGAAAGACCTCGAAGAAGGTGCTGCTGCGCGCGGTCGGTCCCACGCTCGGGGATTATGGCGTGGCCAACTTCCTCGCGGAACCACGGCTCCAGCTCAAGGCTTCCGATGGCTCGGTGATCGAGCAGAATTCCGGCTGGGCCGACAACGCGACACTTGCCGCCGAATTCACGCGCCTCGGCGCCGGTCCGCTGAAGGCCGGCAGCAAGGATGCCGCGCTGATCGTCACGCTCGATCCGGGCGTCTACACGATTCACGTCGCCTCCGCCAACGGCGCGAGCGGCTACGCGGTGGCGGAGGTCTACGACGCCAGCGACGATTTCGATCCGGCCTGGCCCCGACTCGTGAACCTCTCCGGCCGCAGCGTCGTCAACGATTCCGGCACCGTCGTCACCGGCGGTTTCGTGATCCACGGCAAGTCCGCGCGTCGCGTGCTCATCCGCGGCACGGGTCCGGGCATCCGGATCGCGGGCTCGCTGGCCGATCCGGTCCTGCGGCTCTATCGCACCGGCTCGCCGACCAGCACGTTGATCGCGACGAATGACAACTGGGGCACGCCGGTCACGCTTGATCCGACCTATCCGTCCGTCACCGCGCCGCAGATTGCGGCGGCGGCGACTGCGGCGGGCGCCGGGGCGTTCGACACGGGCAGCCTCGACGCGGCGTTGGTCGTGACGCTCGCGCCGGGCGTCTACACCGCGCAGGTTGGCCGCAACGGCTCGGGAACGGGCAGCGCGATGGTCGAGATCTACGAACTCGATCTGCCGACGCCGTAAGCTCGCAGCGACAGCCGATCGTCAGCGATCGCTTTTCCGGGGCGGGTCTCAGACCCGCCCCTTTTTGTTTTCCGCGTTTACCAGTCGTCCGAACGAAACGGCGCGGCAGGCAGCCCGGCGCCGTTGAAGAGGTTCGCCGGCGGGTTGTTCATCCACGCGTAGCGCACGGCCACGGGCTCCTTCACTTCCGGCGACGAGACGATCAGCGTGTTGCCGTCGATCTTCGCCGTGGCCGGCCGGAAAACTTTGTCGGACCCGGCGAGCTCGAGCGACTGCACCGGCCGCCCATGGGCCACGAGGCCGGTCATGGCGTGGCGGAAACGCACGCGCATCGTCGCGCCTTCGCGTGTTGCTTTTTCGAATACAGGGCCGGACGGGTCGGCGGTGACGCCGTAGAGCTCCGATTTCGCGATCAGCGCCAGCCGGCGGCCGACCTCCATTTTCCGGGTCGGATGAATGTTGTCCGCCTCGCCGAGATCGATCGTCACCGCCATGCCGGTGGCCGGGAGCGCGAGCGCCGCCGCCTGCGCTTCGCGCAGTCGCGCCCAGCCGCGGGCGGTGGCGTCGTTATCGGCGTAGTTCGGCAGTTGCACGAAGTAGAAGGGCAGGGCGTCGTCGCCCCAGTTCTCGCGCCAGCTGTGGATCAACGCGGAAAAAAGCGCGGCGTAATCCTGCGGGCGGCTCGCGTTCGACTCGCCTTGATACCACAGGATGCCGCGGATCGCGGCGGGTTGCAGCGGCGCGATCATGGCATTGAACAAACCGCCGGGGCACGACGGCGAGTCGGGCGTCGCCGGCGGCGGCGGCCAGGCCAGGGGGTTTTTCGTTTTCGTGGCGTTCGCCTGTTCCTCGGCCTTCTGCCACGCGGCCATCTCTTCGGGATAACGCGCCACGCGTTCCGGCGGCCACTCGGCCATTGCCTGCTGCCAGCGCGCGGCGATCGCGTCGCCGAGTCCGCTGTCGGCGCGGGCGCGCTCGCTCATCCACGACTCGATCGCGGTGCCGCCCCACGTGCTGTTGATGATGCCGATTGGGATGCCGAATCGGCGGTGGAGGTCGCGGGCGAAGAAGTAGGCCACGGCGCTGAAGTCGCCGACGTTGTCCTTTGTCGCCGCGCGCCAGCCGCGCGTCGGCACGGTGTCGGCGGGCGCGCCGGCAACGGTGCGCTCGATCTTCAACTCACGCACGAGCGGCAGATCGACGGCGGCGACTCGCTGCTCGTCGTCACGCACCCGCGAGACGGGCCATTCCATGTTCGACTGGCCGGACGCGAGCCAGACTTCGCCGACGAGGACGTCGCGCAACGCGATCGTTTCGCGGCCGGCGACGATCAGGTCGGCGCCTTCGGCGGACGGTGCGAGCGGCTCCAGATAAACGATCCACCGGCCGTCGGCACCGGCAACCGCGTTCACGGACTGATCCCGAAATGTGACCGTGATGCGCTCGCCGGGCGCGGCGCGGCCCCAGATCGGAACGGGTTTGTCGCATTGCAGGATCGCGTGGTCGCCGAACACCGGTGCGAGGACGATTTCGGCGAATGCGACGGGTGAGAGCATCAGGCAGGCGAGAAGGACCCGGAGTTGCATGGGAAAGCAGCGCGAGTTGAACCGTCGCGGGCCGTGTTGGACATCGCTTTTTTTGTAAACGCGGCGACGCCGGTGGGGCGGTCAGTGCTGTTCCTCTCCGGCGGTATCCGCTTCTTCGAGCGAAACGTCGTCCGCTTCACCCGTTTCGTCTGGCGCCACGCTCGGCATCGCGTTTTCCGGCGGGTGAAAAAACCGATGCAGCTCCTCGGCCAGGCGCGGGCCGAAGCCTTCGACTTCCGCGATCTGCTCCGCGGTCGCTTCGCGCAGCCGGTCGATGCTGCCGAAATGCGCGAGCAGCGCGGCGCGGCGCACGGGACCGAGTCCGGCGAAATCCTCGAGCACGCTCTCGCGAATTTTCTTCGAGCGCAGCACGGCGTTGTAGGTGTTGGCGAAGCGGTGGGCTTCGTCGCGCACGCGTTGCAGAAGATTTAGCGCGGGATGATTCAGCGGCAGGTTGAGCGGCGCGCGCTCGTCGGGGAAGAACACCGTCTCGTGCTTTTTCGCGAGGCCGATGAGCGGCGGCGGCATCGCGTCGAGCCCGACGAACGCCTTCAACGCCGCGGCGATCTGCCCGCGGCCACCGTCGATCACGACGAGATCGGGAAACAGCTTTCCCTCCTCCGCGAGCCGGCGGTAGCGGCGGCCAACGACTTCCTCCATCGCGCGAAAATCGTCGTTGCCGATGAAGCTTTTGATTTGGAAACGGCGGTAGTTGTTTTTGTCCGGACGGCCGTTCGCGAAGTGCACCATGGACGCGACGACGAACGTGCCGGAGATGTGCGAGATGTCGAAGCACTCGATCGTGCGCGGCGGTCCGCGCAGCCCGAGCGCCTCGCCGAGCAGCCGCAGCGCCTCTTCGTCCGCCGCGGGGCGCGTCGGATCGAGCCGTTCGAAGCGACGCGTTTTGCGCAGCGTTTCCTCGAGCGCGAAAATCACGTCGCGCAACTCTGCGGCTTTTTCGAAGGCCTGCCGGCCGGCGGCGTCGGCCATTTCGGCGCGCAGCGATTCGAGCCACTCGCGCGATTTGCCCTCGAGGAAGGCCGCCGCGTCCTCGATGCGCTGGCGATAGGTCTCGGCGCTGACGATGTTGCCGCCGGCGTAGATCTCCTGGCGCACGTCGTCGTAAAGTTTCCACGTGCCGTCGGGCTGCTTCTGCGGTGTGGCGTCGCCGAGCAAAATGCCGAACTGCCGCCGCATCTGCGCGAGGGTCTTGCGCAGCAAACCGCTGTGCGCGAACGGCCCGAAATAGCGCGAGCGATCGTCCTTCTTGATGCGCGTGAGGCGAAACCGCGGCAGCTCCTCATGTGGATCGAGCCGCACGAGCAGGAAACGTTTGTCGTCGGTGAAGTCGGTGTTGTAGCGCGGGCGCCACTGCTTGATCAGCTTGCCCTCGAGGAGCAGCGCCTCGGGTTCGGATTTCACCTCGATCGTCTCGAAGTCGCAGATGAGCGGAATCAGGGCGCGTATCTTCGGCTGCATGACGGTCCTCGCACGACCCTGTTGAAAATAGGATGAAACGCGTTTTTTCAGGCTGCGGGCCTTGCCCACGTAAATGATTCGTCCGAGCCGATCTTTCATCAAATACACGCCGGGCCGGTCCGGCAGATGCCGAACCTTCTCCTTGAGATTTACCGGGTCAGTGGCTGGCATTTTCCCAGAATCCGCCTAATCTCCCGGCTCGCAAGTATGGTCTCTACCGTTCACGCCGATCAGCCGTTCAAACCGGTCAGCCAGGTGCATTACGAGCTGCTGACCTTCGGCGACGAACTCCTGCTCGGCCTGACGACGAACCGTCATCTGGCGTTTATCGGCCAGCAACTTGGACGCCGCGGCGTGACACTGCAGCGCAACGTCACGATCACCGACGATGCCGAGGCGATCGCGCGGCAGTTCCGCGAAAGCTGGCCGCGGTCCGACGTGGTGATCACGACGGGCGGACTCGGTCCCACGTGCGATGATCGCACCCGCGAGGTGCTCGCGGCGGTGCTGGGGCAGAAGCTGGTGTTCGATCCCGAGATCGAGCGCGCGATCACGGAGCGCTTCGCGGCCTTCGGTCGCAAGGTGGCGCCGAACAATTTGAAGCAGGCCTACCGGTTCGAACGCGGCGAAGTCCTGCCGAATTCCAACGGCACGGCGCCGGGCTTGTGGGTCGAGCAGGACGGACGCGTGTTGTGCATGTTGCCCGGTCCGCCGAACGAGTTGCAGCCGATGTTTGTCGATCAGGTGCTGCCGCGGCTCGCGCGGCTCGGTCTGCTGGCGGACGGCGAGGCGTATGTGCAGATTCGCACCGCGGGCATCGGCGAGTCCGCGCTGGAGATGAAGCTGCAGCCGGTTTTCGATCGCTATGGCGACGCGTTGAACGTCGCCTTTTGTGCGCATCAAGGCATGGTCGATTGTCGCGTGAGTGCGCGCGCAGGAGCCTTGTCGGAGACGCAGGTGGAACTCGCCGCGCGCGAGTGCGGACGGCTGCTCGGCGAGGATCTGATGTGCTACGGCGACGATTCGCTGGCGAAGATCGTGAGCGACTTGCTGCGCACGCAGGACAAACGCCTCGCCGTGGCCGAGACGGCGACGGGCGGGCTGCTGGCGAATGCGTTCAGCGAGATCTCCGGTGCGTGCAAGTTTTTCGCCGGCGGCGTCGTGTGCTGCTGCAATGACGCACGCATGCAGCTGCTGGACATTCCCGAGTGCTTGCTGCTGCAGCATGGCGCAGTAAGCGCGGAATGCGCGGTTGCGATGGCGACGGGCGCGGCCGAGACGCTCGGGGCGGATTACGCACTGGCGGTAACGGGCTTCGGCGGCGAGACGACCGGCCACGGGGGGAATCCGGTCGGCACGATTTTCATCGCGCTGCACGCGCCGCATGGCGTGTGGTCGAAGAAGCTCAGCTATCCCGGCCCGCGCTCGACCGTGAAGATTCGCGCGGTGAATGCCGCGCTCGACTGGCTCCGGCGGGAGTTGCTCCGCGTCGCGACCGGCGCGGTGGCGCCGGTGCATCGCAGCGGCGTGATGCAATAAATCGCGCCGCGCGGGCGCAGCCGGCGGGCAGCGATCATGTCACCGTGCCGCCGCCGGCACGTGCCAGTGACGCACGAGCGGCCCCTGTTCGCCGAAAAGCGGATCGGCTGGGGGCAACGGGACCTGCACGATGCGTTCGTCGGCCGCAGGACGCTCGCCGGGCTCGCCGCGGAGCAGGTCGGCGGATTGGCCGTCCGGATAACCGCCTACGACGTGGAAATCGGAACTCGCGCCGAGATTCTGATGCGCCGTGCCGGCGGGCAGGACGAGCACGTCGCCCGCTTCGACGACGAGCGTGGCGCCCGTGCGATCGCCGAGCCGGAGCGACGCGTGACCGCGGTAAACGCCAAGGATTTCGTGCGCGGTGCTGTGATAATGCGGGAAATCGTAAACGCCCCAGCGCCAAGCGGGGCGCCAGCCGTGTTGCGGCCAGGTTTGTTCGAACCAGGAGGCGAGCGCGTTCGCGTCGCCGTCGGCGCGCGTGCGCACCTGTTTGTAAACGAGCACCGGCAGCCGCGGGTGGTTGGGAAACACGCCCGTGTCGGCGAAATGGAAAGCGAGGACCTCGGGATTGGAACGCATGCGCCAACTTACCGGGTTCGACAGATCCGCAACGGCGGCGCCGTGAGCGCGTTGTTCGCGCGCGTGATCCTCGCTCGCGGTGGACTCGCGGCTTAGCGCAGGAGGTTTTCCAGCGCGGTCAGGTATTTCTCGCGCGTGCGTGCGATCACGTCGGCGGGCAGGCGCGGCCCCGGCGGCTTCTGGTCCCAGTTAAGCGAGAGCAGGTGATCGCGGACGAACTGCTTGTCGTAGCTCGGCGGGGATTGGTTGGGCGCGTAGCTTTCCGCAGGCCAGTAACGGGAGGAATCGGGCGTGAGGACCTCGTCGATCAGGAACAGATTGCCGGCGTCGTCGGTGCCGAATTCGAACTTGGTATCCGCCAAAATCATACCAGCGGCGCGGGCGCGTTCGTGGCCGAAGCGGTAGAGCGCGAGACTGGTGGCCTTGACCTTCTCGTAAAGAGCGGCGCCGACAATCGCGGCGCCTTGGGCATCGTTGATGGGTTCGTCGTGCTGGCCTTTCGGGGCCTTGGTGGTGGGCGTGAAAATCGGTTCGGCGAGACGATCGGCCTGACGCAGCCCGGCGGGCAGGCGGATCCCGCAGACCTCGCCGGTTTTCTGGTAGGAGGCCCAGCCGCCGCCGATGAGATAGCCGCGGACGACGCATTCGATGGCGAGCGGCTTGAGTTTGCGCACGACCATGCTGCGCAGCTGCAGGTCGCGCGAGAGGTGATAGGTGTTGGCCAGGAGCGAGGCTTGGTCGGGCAGGAGGTGGTTGGGGACGATCGCCGCGGTTTGCGCGAACCACCAGTTGCTCATCTGGGTGAGGATGGCGCCCTTGCCGGGGATGCCGTCGGGGAGGACGACGTCGAAGGCGGAGAGCCGGTCGGTGGCGACGAGGAGGAGGGCGTCGCCGAGATCGAAGATTTCGCGGACCTTGCCGGAGGCGACGCGGGGGAACGGCACGTCGATGGCGGTGACGGCGGAGGCGGGCAGGGCGGCGGCGATCGCGGCGAAAGTCATGGGGTTGGTTTTGCAGGAAAGCGGGGCGGGGCGAAGCCGATTTTGCGGGAAAGACGCGTGCAAAAATTGCCTTGCATGAGGAAGCATCGGCCGTAGGGTGCGCGGCTCCGCGGTTAGTCCCCATCGTCTAGCCCGGTCCAGGACACCACCCTTTCACGGTGAGAACCGGGGTTCGAATCCCCGTGGGGACGCCATTTTCAAAAGCCCGCAGCTCGAATGAGTTGCGGGCTTTGTGCTTTTCAGCGGCCCCAAAGTAAGAATTAAAGTAAGAATAATTGCGTCGAGGTGCGCTGAAGTTTCGGGGTGGCGTCGAGTGCAGGATGCAGACGCCGATCGAGTGGCGTAATCTAGGCTAGACTTGACCAAGTCGCCCTTCGTGGTCGCGCGTGCAAATGGCACAGTCGCCGCACACAGTTGCGGAGCCTGTTCAGCTTCGCGTCGTAGGATAGCGCTGAACGTTGGGGCTTGGTCGGCCAGGTTGGCGAAAAGAGGGAGGACATCACGGCCGAAGCGATCTGTGTCGTGATAGTTCTTGGCGCCGTCCACGTAGGTTTGGGCGAAGTCACATTGTAGAATTTCTTCTGGTCGGCTTCGTTTTTCCGCACGGCGGCTTTGATCCGACCGAGGCGGAGAGTTTTCGCCGGCAGCTTGGCGCTCGTGGCGGTCGGGCAGGGGTGAGCGGTTTTGGAGGGCAATACCTTGAGGCGTGGACGGGCGAAGTCGCTTGCGAAGCGCCCGGCAGCTGGCGCAGGTGCTTCCAAGGTGCGGCCCCGCTGACCGCGAATGCGCGGGTGGTGCAACAAGAGCGAGCACCGGAAGCCTCAAGTGGCGATTGAGCGGACGCGGCGGATCGAGTGAAAGCGGCCGCTCCGGAGCGCGGAAACGAGGTGCCGGCGACGGGCGCAAGCGGAGAGACGAATCGCTGAATCGAAACAATAGGCTCTGGTGCTCAGTTTCGGGCGTTCCTGAGCGCTCCGGATAAGTTGAGGTTTGGACAGGCAAACCCGCGGTTGTTTTTCCTCGCCAACGAACAGATATGAGCGAAATTGAGCGGAATAGTTAAAATAATCATGATCGCTCAGAAACGCCAGCAACTGATCCTCACGCTTTTGCGGGAGCACTCGCCGCTCACGGTGCCGGAGCTCGAGCGGCGGCTACGCGCTTCGCCGGCGACGGTGCGACGCGATCTGACGTTCCTCGAGCAGCTCGGCAAGATCGTGCGCACGCACGGCGGCCTGATGCATCCCGACGATGCCACGGGCGAGGTGCCGTTCGATCGAAAAAGCCGCGCGGCGCTCGCCGCCAAGCAGGGGCTGGCCGATGCGGCGGCGGCCCTGGTCGAGGCCGGCGGCACGGTCTTCGTCGATGCCGGCACCACGGCGTTCGAGGTGGGAAAGCGGCTGCTCGCGCAGAAGGATCTGACGATCGTCACCAACTCCATTCCGCTGCTGCCGTTGCGCGCGGTGGAGGGCACGCGCGTGATCGCGCTCGGAGGCGAGGTGCGCATCGTCAGCCTTGCGCTGGTCGGCGCTGGTGCCCTCGAATGGGTGAAACGAATCAAGATCGACGTCGCGTTCCTCGGCACCTCGGGCATCGATCCGGCGGACGGGCCCACCACGACCGAGCTTTCCGAGGCCGGCTTGAAGAGCGCTATCGTGGCCAAGGCGCGCCGCGTCGCCGTGCTCGGCGATGCGTCGAAGTGGGGCCGCCCGGCGACCATCCGTTACGCCGACTGGGCGCAGGTTCACGATCTCTTCACCGACCATACGCCAACGCGCGCCGAGCGGGCCGCGTTGGCGACCCGGGGGACGAAGCTCCACGTCGTCGCCCGCTGACTTTCCTGACCATGAAATCCCCCCGTCTTCACCGTCTTTTCAATCCGAGTACGCAGCGTTGTTTCGACGTCGCGATCGACCATGGCTTTTTCAACGAAGCCTCGTTTCTCGCGGGTATCGAAAACCTGCCGCAAGCCGTGTCGACGCTGGTCGAGGCGGCTCCTGATGCGATCCAGCTGACGTTAGGCCAGGCGCGCCATCTTCAGGCGTTGCCGGTGCGGAACAAGCCGTCGCTCGTCCTGCGCACGGACGTCGCTAACGTCTATGGCACCCAGCTGCCGCGGGCGCTGTTTTCTCGCGTGATCGAGGAAGCGGTGCTACAAGCGGTGCGGTTGGATGCGGCGTGCGTGGTGGTGAACTTGTTTCGCATTCCCGAGCAACCGGAGGTCACGGATCAGTGCATCCAGAATATCCTGCGCCTGAAACCTCAGGCCGATCACTACGGCATGCCGCTGATGATCGAGCCGCTGGTCTTTCAGCCGAACGCGCGCGCTGGCGGCTACATGGTCGATGGCGATCCGAAGAAAATCATTCCGCTAGTCCGGCAGGCCGTCGAACTCGGTGCCGACGTCATCAAAGCCGATCCGACCGACGACGTGTCGATCTATCATCGGGTGGTGGAGACCGCCGGCGGCATTCCCGTGCTCGTCCGCGGCGGCAGCAAGGCGCCGGAAGCGGAGATTCTCGCGCGGACGAAAGCGCTGCTCGAACAAGGCGCATCCGGGATCGTTTACGGCCGCAACATCATCCAGCATCCAAACCCGAAGGCGATGACACGGGCGTTGATGGCCGTCGTGCATGACGGCGCCTCGGTCGAAACCGCCCTGCAACTGCTCGGCTGATCCCGCGCCATGGCTGACTCTGCTTCATCGACGAGGGATAAAACGGTGCGCATCGGCGTGATCGGCGGCGGACTCATGGGGCGCGAAGTCGCCAGCGTGTTTGGCCGCTGGTTCGCTTTGGAAAACTTTCCCGTTCGCGCCGAGCTGCACGCGGTCTGCGATCTCCAGCCGACGCTGCTCGATTGGTTTCGGCAGGTGCCGACGGTCAAGCTGCTGACCACGAATCACCACGAGCTGCTCGCGTCGCCGGAGGTCGACGTCGTTTACGTCGCAGTGCCCCACCATCTCCACGAGTCGGTTTATCTCGACGTGCTCCGAGCGGGCAAGGACCTGCTCGCGGAGAAACCGTTCGGCATCGATCTGGCGGCCGCGCGGCGCATTCGCGACGCCGCGCGTCAGCTTGGGCGATTTGTGCGGGTGTCGTCGGAGTTTCCCTTTCTCCCGGGCGCGCAGCGCGCATTTCAGCTGGCGCGCGACGGCGGGCTGGGCCGCATTCTCGAAGTGCGGTCGGCGTTCCTGCATTCCAGCGATCTCGATCCGATGAAGCCGATCAACTGGAAACGGCAGACGAAGTTTTGTGGCCTCGCCGGTGTGATGAACGATCTCGGCTTGCACGTGGCGCATCTGCCGCTACGGCTCGGCTGGAAGCCGCAGACGGTTCACGCGCAGTTGCAGAAAATCTACGCCACGCGGCCGGATGGAAAAGGCGGCATGGCGGACTGCGACACGTGGGACAACGCCTCGCTGCACACGACGGTGAACATCGCGGGCCACGCCGCGCCACTCACGCTCGAGATGAAGCGCATGGCACCGACGGAGACGAACACGTGGCTGTTCGAGGTGATCGGCACGGATCGCGGCGTGCGTTTCTCGACGAAGGAGCCAAAGACGCTTTGGCAATATAGCCGCGACAAGGAGCAGTGGTGGAAAAAGACGGACCTCGGGTTCGCGGTGCCGTTCAAGACGATCACCGGCGGAATCTTCGAGCCGGGATTTCCCGACATTCTCATGCAGATGTGGGCGGCGTTTCTCGCCGAGCGCGCAGGGGTGCTGGGGGAGCGGTTCGGCTGCGCCACGCCGGACGAGGCTGTCGCGCATCACGAAATCTGGGAGGCGGCGCTGACGTCGCAGCGCGAAACCAGCGTCGTGCGCCTCGCCGCCGCCTGCTAGCCCTTTCATGGCTGTATCCAACAAACGCCTCGAAGAAAAAATCGCCCGTATCCGCCGCGGCATTGCGGCGAAGCGCGACTTCATCATCGCCGATGCGAAGGACGCCGACATGGCGTTTGGCGCGACGGCGCCGGGTCCCGACCGCGTGAGCGGCCGCTGGAGATCGCTTGCGCAGTACCGCGACCAGATCCGCCAGGTGATCGCGCAGGACATCGTCGACATCATGCTGCTGTCGGCCTCGAACCTGGAGCAACTGGCCTTTACCGAAGGCCTGTTTCGCCATTCGAGGATCACGCCGGCGGCGCGCGCCAACGATACGACCGATATCTGGGCGGTCCGCGGCGGCGACTATGCGAAGCATCCGTCGCGGGCGTTTCGGACGGCTTCGATCGAACACATCAAATATGGGCGCCTCGACGTCGACTGCTCGCAACCTGCGATCGGTGCCGATCTCGGGCTCTATTCGATCACCTTCACGAACAACATCGATTGGGACTACAAGGCGCTGGAGGATTTTCACGCCTTCCGTCACGAAGCGGAGCAAAAGCACTTCCGTTACTTTCTCGAGATCTTCAATCCGAACGTGGACCCGGGTTTTTCCGCCCGCGACACCGCCTCATTCCTCAACGACCACATCGTGCGCACGCTCGCCGGCGTCACGCGCTCGGGCCGGCCGCTCTTTCTCAAGATTCCCTACAATGGCCCGGGGCCGCTGGAGGAACTGGTCGCTTACGATCCCGACACGATTGTCGGGATTCTCGGCGGCGGAGCGGGGACGACGCTCGACGCGTTTCAACTGATTCACGACGCGCAGAAGTATGGTGCGCGCGTCGCGCTCTTTGGCCGAAAGATCAATCTCTCCGAGCATCCGCTGTCGTTCATCGAGTGCCTTCGTCACATCGCAGATGGCGACATCGCGCCGGTCGAAGCGGTGCGGGCTTATCACGGCGCGCTCGCGCGACTCGGGATCAAGCCGCAGCGTTCGCTCGATGAGGATCTGCAAACAACGCCGGCCGTGTTGAGCTACCGTTAATCTCATGAAGCGTTCTGAAATCAACCGGGCCTATCGCGAGGCGCTCGACTGTTTCCAGCGGAACGGTTGGGCGCTTCCACCAAAACCGCGCTGGGACATCACGGACTTCGGCCTCGGCGATTTCGCGAGATTCGGGCTCACGCTCGTCAATCTCGCGAGCGAGCCGGAGTATTGCGAAAAGCTGATGTATGCGCGGCGCGGGCAGACGACGCCGTGCCACACGCACGCGCAGAAAAAAGAGGACATCGTCTGTCGCGCCGGTTCGCTCACGCTCTGGTTGTGGGCGAAGAAACCGGCGCAAGCGTCCGAGCGTGCGACACCGGGGGAACACGTGTCCGTCGCGGTGGACGGCGAAGCGGTCGAGCTGCCGGCGGGCGCGCCGTATGTGCTCGAGGCGGGGCGGCGGATCACGCTCGTGCCGGGCGTCTGGCATGCGTTTGCGCCGGCGAGCGGTGAGTGCGTGATCGGCGAAGTGAGCACCGCGAACGACGACCTTCACGACAACTTTTTCGTCGATGCGGCGGTTGGCCGTTTCCCGGGCATCGAGGAAGACGAGGCCGCGCAAATCCAACTGATCAGCGAATGAGCACCTCCGCTTCCTCGCGCTCGGGAGTTCTCGCCGGCGGCAACTGGCTCATCGATCATGTGAAGGTGCTCGATGCGTGGCCGCCGCAGGACGCGCTCGCGAACATCGTCGCCGAAACGTGGGGAAACGGTGGCGCGCCTTACAACGTGTTGAAGGACCTCGCGAAGCTCGGCGCGCGGTTTCCGCTCGCGGGCGTGGGATTGGTGGGGGAAGACGCCGACGGCGAACGTATCGTCACGGATTGCCGGCGGCATGGGATCGACACGACGCAACTGCGCCGAACGAACGCGGCGCCGACGTCGTATAGCGACGTGATGACCGACGGGACGACGGGCCGTCGGACGTTTTTCCATCAACGCGGCGCGAACGCGCTGCTCGCGCCGGAGCATTTCGATTTCACGGCCGTGCGGGCGAAGATGTTTCACCTCGGCTATCTGCTGTTGTTGGACGGACTCGACGCGTTGGACGGCGATCGGCCACGCGCGAGTGACGTGCTGCGGCGGGCGCGGGCGGCGGGATTGAAGACCTCGTTGGACTGCGTGAGCGAGAACCGCGATCGATTCCAGCTGATCGTGGCGCCGGTGCTGCGCGAGGTGGACATTCTTTTCGTGAACGATTTCGAAGCGGAAAAGCTCACCGGCATCGCGATGCGTCGTGGCGAACGGCAGACGATCGATCGTGCGGCGGTGGAGCGCACGGCGCAGGCGCTGCGGCTGCGCGGTGTGCGGGAGTGGGTGATCGTGCATTTTCCGGAAGGCGTGTATGCACTTTCCGGAGACGCGTCCGGGCGGTGGCAGCCGAGCGTGCGACTGCCGGCGGAGATGATCAAGGGCACGGCGGGCGCCGGCGATGCGCTGGCGGCAGGCGTGCTTTACGGGTTGCACGAAGGATGGCCAGTCGAGAAGACGCTGCGACTGGGCGTCGCTGCGGCGGCCGCATCACTGATGGATGCGACCTGTTCGGAAGGGATTGTGGGCGTCGACGCGTGCGAAGCGCTGGCGGTGGCGCATGGCTGGCGCGAGTTGCCGACGTAGGCCGAGGAGCATCAGCGAACGAAACAAACGATGAACGGCGAAAAATCCTGGGCTGCGACGCATCGCAGGCGAATCACGCTTTCGTGGGAGCTTGCGCGGGTGGCGGCGGCCGAAGAGGCGAAGGCGGGAGATTGGAACTCGGCGGTGGTGCCGGGCGCGGTGCAACTCGACTGGGCGCGAGCGCATGATCTTCCGGATTTTCACACCGGCGATAACATGCGGCAGTGGCAGGGGCTCGACGAGTCGCACTGGACGTATCGTGCCGCGCTGCCGTCGGGGCCGGAACTCGAGGACGGCGAGCGGTTGTTTCTGGTGCTCGAAGGCGTGGATTACGAATGCGAGGTGTTGTTGGACGGCGAGCGGCTTCATCGTCAGTGCGGTTTGCAAACGCCGGTCCAACTCGACCTCGGCGGACGGGCGCGGGCGGGAGCGACAGTGTGCGTGCATATTTTTCCGGCGCCGAAATCGCGGGCGTTGCCGGCGCATCGTTCGCAGGCGGATCATTCCTGCAAACCACCGGTGGCTTACGGGTGGGATTTTCATCCGCGGCTGATTCCGCTGGGGTTGTGGCGCGAGGCGTATCTCGAAGTGCGGCCGGCGGTGCGTTTCGCGATGCCTCCGGAAATCAACTACACGCTGGACGAGCCGTGCACGCGGGCGACGGGGCGGCTCGAGGTGGTGCTGGCCGAAGCCGCGGCTGAGGGGGTGCGGTTGCGCTGGCGGTTGAAGTCGCCGGACGGCCGGACGATCGTCGCGGAGGAAACTACGATCGCTGCGGGCGCGATGAAGGCGTCGATGCCGTTTGGGATCGACGTGCCCGCGGATGCTTTGTGGTGGTCGCACGATCAGGGGACGCCCGCGCTTCACACCAGCGAGGTGGAGTTGATCACGGCGGACGGCGCGGTGTGCGATCGCGTGATGCGGCGGATCGGGTTGCGGCGCGTGCGGTTGGTGATGGCACCGGGGGAGTGGAACACGCCGGCGGTGTTTCCGAAATCGCGGAGTCGCCCGCCGTTGACGCTCGAGATCAACGGACGGCCGATCTTCGCAAAAGGTTCGAACTGGGTTTGTCCGGATGTTTTCCCGGCACGCGTGACGGCGGAGCGCTACGACGCGTTGCTCGAGCTGGCGCGGGCGAGTCATTTCAATTTGTTGCGCGTGTGGGGCGGGGCGACGGCGCCGCACGATCGGTTTTACGAGCGGTGCGACGAGCTTGGGCTCATGGTCTGGCAGGAGTTTCCGCTCGCGTGCAATCTTTACCCGGACGATGCGGAGTATCTCGCGGTGCTCGATCAGGAGTCGCGGAGCTTGATCGCGCGACTGAAGGATCACGCGTCGCTCGTGTTGTGGTGCGGTGGGAATGAGCTGTTCAACGCCTGGTCGAAGATGACCGACCAGTCGCTGCCGCTGCGTCTGCTCAATCGCAACTGCTACGAACTGGATCCGTGCCGTCCGTTTCTGCCGACGGCGCCGATCGACGGGATGGGGCATGGACATTACGTGTTCCGGGACGCTGCGACCGGCGAGGAGGCGTGGGCGTTGATGCAGCGGTCGCATTGCACGGCGTATTCGGAATTTGGATGCCCGGGGCCCGCGCCGGCTGCGGTGCTGCGAAAGATCATTCCGGAGGACGAGTTGTGGCCGCCGCGGCGGGGCACGGCGTGGGAGACGCATCAGGCGTTTGGCGCGTGGCAGGTGGAGAGCTGGCTGCACCTCGCGACGATCGAGCGTTATTTCGGTCCGTGTGCTTCGCTCGAGGAACTGGTCGAGCGCGGGCAACTGCTGCAGTCGGCGGGGTTTCAGGGGATGTTTGAAGAGGCGCGTCGGCAGAAACCGACCGCGAGCATGGCGTTGAACTGGTGTTTGACGGAGCCGTGGCCCTGCGCGGCGAACAACAGCCTGATCGCTTGGCCGTGCGAGCCGAAGCCGGCGCTCGCGGGGGTGGCGGAGGCGTGCCGGCCTACGCTGGCGAGCGCGCGGATTCGCCAGTTCGCGTGGGCGGCGGGTGAGTGTTTCGATCCGGAGATCTGGTTATTGAACGACGCTCCCGTCGGTCATGCGGCGGTGGAGGTTGTGGTGTGGCTCGAGTTGGACGGAGCGCGGCGGGAGTTGCTGACGTGGAGCACGGGGGAGATTGCGCCGGGTGCTAATCGCCGCGGTCCGCGGGCGCAGTTCACGCTGCCGGAGCTCAACGACGAGCGGTTCACGTTGCGGCTGGAGGTGCGCGGACGGCCCGAGTGGAGCTCGCAATACACGCTGCTGAAAGTGCGGGCATGGCAGGCGCCGGCGGCGGCGGAGCATGTCGCCGGGGCGTTGAACGTCTGAGGCGACGAACGCGCGGGTGGGAAAGGCATGAAGACGATTTCGCTTTCAATCCGGCCGTTCTATGCTAGCTTAAGTCGCATCTGTTCTAGCACAATGAAAGACGCTCCCCAACCTCATGTGCATGGGCGCAGCCGCGCCGCTGCGGAGAAGATCCGCGCCCAAATCACCTCCGGGCGTTATCCGGCGGGCGCGCAGTTGCCTACGTTTGACGCGCTCGTCGAACAGCACGGGTTGAGCCGTGCGACGATGCAGGCGGTGATTCGTCAGCTTCGGCAGGATGGGTTTGTGCGCAGCGTGCATCGGAGCGGGCTTTTTGTGTCGGAGATGCCGCCGCATCTGTGTCGATTCGGACTGGTATTTTCCGATACGCCGGGCGGACCGACGTGGAATCGTTTCATGGGCGCGCTGCTCGCGGAAGCGCCGGTGGTCGCGGCGGCGCAAGGCGGCGTGCAGCTGGTGCCGTATTTCGGCGTAAGTCCGGGTGTTCGCAACGAAGCGCACGAGC
>Ga0182740_1001017_pt1 | contig 20882 bp, 20 predicted proteins | sample eDN5th37CKraftBY_FD_128872 | JGI IMG/M metagenome (GOLD analysis project Ga0182740, IMG submission 128872) | Enriched backyard soil microbial communities from Emeryville, California, USA - eDNA 5th pass 37_C Kraft BY (version 2) (version 2) | ecosystem: Environmental > Terrestrial > Soil >...
CCCTTCATGCCCTTCTCGACGATGAACGCCGAAATCCCGCGCGGGCCGGCCTTGGGGTCGGTCTTGGCGTAAACGATCAGCGTCTCGGCCTCGGGCCCGTTGGTGATCCACATCTTCGAGCCGTTCAGCACATAGCGGTCGCCTTTTTTATCGGCGCGCGTCTTCATGCCGACGACATCCGAGCCCGCGCCGGGTTCCGACATCGCAAGCGCCCCGACATGCTCGCCGGAAATCAGCTTCGGGAGATATTTCTCTTTCTGCGCGGCGCTCCCGTTACGCCGGATCTGATTGACCGCGAGATTCGAGTGGGCGCCGTAGGAAAGCCCGACGGCAGCGGAGCCGCGGCTTACTTCTTCCATCGCAACGCAATGCTCGAGATAGCCGAGCCCTGCCCCGCCATCCTCTTCCTCGACGGTGATGCCCAGCAGTCCGAGCGCGCCGAGCTTGGGCCACAGATCGCGCGGGAATTTGTTGCTGCGATCGATCTCGGCGGCGCGCGGCGCAATTTCCGAATCCGAAAATGCGCGCACCGTATCGCGCAGCATGTTCGCGGTTTCGCCGAGATCGAAATTAAGCCCCTGCCAGCTGTTCTTCATCGCCGGCTCCGGATTTCGTCAGGCACACCCTCAAGGCACATCATCGTCGCCAGCATCTTGCCGATCAGCTTCCTCTCGCTGCCCCGGATCGCTTCGATATCGCACTCGACGACGGTAAGCGCCTTGCCCGGCTTCAGCACCTGCCCGATGGCAACGAAGCGCTCGCCTGCCGCCGGGCTCAGGAGGTTGATCTTGTATTCGGCGCCAAGCACCGAGGAGTTCGGCGGCATCAACGAGAACGCGGCATAGCCGGTGGCATTCGCGGCAATCGCCGTGATGAGACCGCCATGCAGATAGCCGTTCTGCTGGCAAAGGTCCGGCCGGAACGCGATCTCCACCTCGCAGCGGCCGGGCGAAAGCGCGATCAGCTTGCCGCCGACCGTCTCCATGAAGGTCTGGCGCTCGAAACTCCGCCGCACCTTGGCGTCCCAATCGGGATCCCTCGGCACGAAGGCTTTTTTGCTGACAACATTCGGCTGCATCCGGCTAACCTAGCGCATGATCCCGCAAAGTGGGAGCCGGTGTCAGGCCGGATGGCTCTGCGCTCAAAGCGGATTGCAGCGGAACGAATTCTAGACGTTCGAGGATGCAAGCCGGATCAGTTTTTCCCGCTTCGACGGGTTCAGCATTTCACCAAACGCATCGGCAGGGATGGCCTTCGAGAACAGGAAGCCTTGCAGCTGATGACAGCCCGCAGCGCGCACGAAGCGATGCTGCTCCTTGGTTTCGACACCCTCGGCGGTGACCGTGAGGCCGATGGCGCGGCCAAGGCGCGCGACGCATTCGATGATGGCCGCCGACTCTTCCGTGACACCGAGATTCTGCACGAACGACTTGTCGATCTTGATCTTGTCGACGGGGAAGCTGCGAAGATAGCCGAGCGAGGAATAGCCCGTGCCGAAATCGTCGAGGACGATCCGGATGCCCATCTGCCGCATCTCCGCGAGCTGGCCGAGCACTTCCGGCGTCGCATTGAGCAGCGTGCCTTCGGTGATCTCGATTTCGAGCCGCCGCGGATTGAACCCCGTCTCGTCGAGCACGCGCGTCAGCCGCGCGACCATGTCCGAACTATGAAAATTCGACGGCGACAAATTCACCGCGAGCGAGACGTCCGGCCAGCGCTGGGCTTCCTGGCAGGCGCGGCGCAGCACCCACTCGTCGAGGCGGACGATCAGGCCGGAATGCTCGGCTGTCGGCACGAATTCGTTGGGCGGCACCACGCCGCGTTCGGGATGGTCCCAGCGCACCAGCGCTTCAACGCCCACCACCCGCTCGCCGTCGGCGGAAAGCTGGGGCTGATAGCGAAGCACGAGTTCTTCATTGGCGAGCGCCGCTGCAAGCTCGCGCTCCATCTTGCCGCGTTTATGCAGCGCATCTTCATAACCCGGATCGAACATCCGCAACGTGCCGCGCCCTTCGGTGCGCGCGCGGTAAAGCGCGATGTCGGCGCGCCGCAGCAGCGTCTCGGGATCGCTCGCATGTTCCGGAGCGATCGCGACGCCGATCGAAGCCGAAACGGTCAGCACGTGATCGCCGGCCGGCGTTTGCTGTCGCAGATTTTCGAGGATGTGACGTGAGATGACGCCGATCTCGTCGTGGCTATCGAGCGGCAGGAGCAGCGCAAATTCATCGCCGCCGAGGCGCACCGCCGCGAGGCTGTTCTTGATCGCCGCAAGGCGCCAGGCTGCGACGGTCAACAACTCGTCGCCGACGTGATGGCCGAGCGTGTCGTTGATATCCTTGAAGCCGTCGATATCGATGAACAGCAGCGCGAGCTTGCGGTCGGGCTTCAACGTCTCAATGCTCTCGGCGAGAACCTCGAGGAGCTGCGCCCGGTTGCCAAGACCCGTCAGCGTATCGCGGAAGGCAAGTTCTTTCGCGCGCCGCTCGCTGTTCTTCAATTCTTCGCTGGCGAGCCGCGCCTGCCGAAGCACCATCGCGCCCATGAAACCCAGGAACAGGACAATGCCGACCAGCGCCGGCAGGAGCTGCCGCAACATCGCGGTGCCCGGCGTTTTCGGTGCCCAGACCAGCCATGCCGGACGGCTGTTGTTGTCATTGCCATAAAGCGGCAGCGGCAAGCCTGCTTCGCCGTCTTGTGCCTGGCTGTCGCGTATTGCGATGTTATCGGCTGAATAGTTGCTGCCAAGATCCGACAGAAAACGGCCCCCGGCAAAGCGCACATTGATGGCGATCGCGGGGGTATCGCTGTCGGCCCCTTTATCGCGGGCAACGCCGACAACGCCGACCAGCGCCGGACGCTGATCGATGCGCGTAAAGACGACCCGCGACACCGGTTCGGGCGAAGGCGTGATATCGGCCTCCGCCATATGGATCACATCGTTCAGCCGCCGCAGTTTGTAGGTTTCCCTCACCTCGGCGATGATCGGGCGGATATTCTCGCCGACGACTTCGAAGATGTTCGTATCGACCAGCCTGCCGTTGATCGAGGCATAGACCGGTTCATTCTCGCCGTTGAGCACATAAGTTTGATCGTAACCGCTCGTCTCATGCAGGCGGCGGCCGAAATTGCGATGCATCCAGGAAGCGTCGCTGCGCGACACGCCTTGCGGCACGGTTTCGTCCCAGCGCGACAGTGCGCGCAGGTCGTTGCGCATGCGCGTCATTTTCGATGCAACACCGTTGCGAACGGTGGCGACTTCGCGCTCGATACTGTCGCTATCGACCCGATGCGCGACCAGAATGGCGACGGCGACGAGCACAATCGCCGCAAGCGCCATCAAGCCGCCGACGGCCATTAGCCAACGATCGCCCCACTGATGCCGCTGCCAGAATTCCTGCATGGTCCGCCACCCGTAATTTCGGGCATTTCAGCAGAAAGACGTCGGCAAGCGCTTAATTTTGCTCTGTTTTCCGAAGTGATCAGAACAACGGTAAATCAACTATGAACCTTGTGAAGCCAAGGACTTAGCCGAATGGCGCGCCAAACTGCGCCACTAAGCGTCAAGATTTTCGTTAAAATGCGACAAATTATTCCTGCCGGGCAAAGCGTTCTGCGCAAGCCTTTATCATCATTGATCGGCGGCGGGCTTAGTCCTACCCAAGCGCCGGCCCCCACGGGATTCGAGCTCTCGCCTTTCATGTTCATCGCACGCTGTTTTCTTGCCGCGGTTCTGATCGCGGCTTTGACCCACGCGGCCGCGGCGGAAAACTGCCCCGGCAACCCCGCCGCGCTCGGCACCGCGCGCGTCCTGCCGGTAGCGCCCGGCCATTACGGGAAGAAACATTTTCCCGGCACGCTGGCGCTTAAGCCGCGCGAGGTGGTGCTTACATTCGACGACGGCCCGAGCCCTGCGACCACCGCGATGGTGTTGAAGGCGCTCGCACGCGAATGCGTGAAGGCGACCTTTTTCCTGATCGGCCGCAACGCGGCAGCTCACCCCGATTTCGTCCGCCGCATCGCGGCTGAAGGTCACACGGTCGCCCATCACAGCATGACCCATCCGATGACGCTCGCGAGCATTTCGTATGGCGCCGCTGTCGACAACATCGAGCGCGGCATCAAGGCCGTCGAGAAAGCGGCCGCGCCCCACAAGGCGGCGCCGTTCTTCCGCTTTCCGGGTTTCGGCTCTTCGCCGGCGCTGCTCGGCTACCTCGATCGCAAAGGCTACGCCGTCTTCGGCGCAGACCTCTGGGCGAGCGACTGGAATCCGATGACGCCGGAATACGAACTCTCCCTGGTGATGGCGCGGCTGGAACACACCGGCGGCGGCATCGTTCTTTTCCATGACACGCAGGGCCACACCGCTCGCATGCTGCCGGCTTTCCTCCGGGCGCTGAAGGCCGGCGGTTTTCAGGTCGTCCACGCCGTCCCTGCACGGTAAGGTTGATAACGAATCATGCAGCCAAATGGGCAAAACACCGCGGCACGGCTTTTTCCGCCCCCGCCGTTCAGGTTAAATTCATGCGGGGTAAGGGAATTCACTGCATGCGCTTGAAATCCGTTTTGCTCGGCGGCTTTTTTGCCGCGAGCCTCGTCGCGGCCTCGTTGCCGTCCACGGTCCACGCCGAGGATTGCCCGGGCAATCCCGAAGCCATGGGCGTCTCGCGCACCATCGCGATCGACCCCAAGGAAACGCCGACGCTCGGCGGCCATCAGTACAACAGCCGCCTGCCGCTCGAGCCCAAGGAATTCATCCTCACCTTCGACGACGGCCCGATCAAAAAGACGACGCCGGAAGTCCTCGATTTCCTGAAGAAGGAATGCGCCAAGGCGACCTTCTTCCTGATCGGCGTCAACGCGCAGGAAAATCCCGACCTCGTCCGCCGTATCGCCGAGGAAGGCCACACCATCGGCACGCATACCCGGACGCACGCGTATCTGAGCCGTCTGCCGATTGAGAAGGCGCAGCAGCAGATCGATGACGGCTTCCGCATGGCGCAGGCCGCGCTCGATCCCATCGGCAAGAAGGTCTCCCCCTTCTTCCGCTATCCGGGGCTTCTGGATACGCCGCAGACCGAAGCCTATTTGCGCGAGCACAACATCGCGACGGTCGGCATCGATGTGCTGGCGAGCGACTGGTTTCATCGCCTGCAACATAATCCCGAAGGCATCCTGCAGCGCGCCGTCTCGCGCCTCGAGGAGCGCGGCTCGGGCATCCTGCTCCTGCATGACGTGAAGAAAGTCACCGCCGGGCTACTGCCCGAGCTGTTCAAGCGGCTGAAGGCGCGCGGCTTCAAGCTCGTGCATATGGTTGCGAAGGACGGCGCCCTGCCCGTCATTCCGCCGGCGCCGGAGCCGACACCGGAAGAGATCGCCGCGAAGGAAAAAGCCGCGAAGCAAAAGACCGCCGAACATCCGTCCGTTCGCAGCAAACGCGCCGCGCACTATCGCCGTATCGCGCGGCACTATCGCTCATCGCCGCGCCATCACACGCAGCATGTGCAGCGCTTGCGCTCGAGCGCCTACAACGATTTTATTTACGAGCGCTAAGCCGCGATTGGCGGCCCCGCCGCAAAACGAAAGGGCGCGCAAAATTTGATGCGCGCCCGGAAATTATCGTCTCAAAGAACTGGTGCGGCCGAGAAGACTCGAACTTCCAAGGGTTGCCCCGCTAGCACCTCAAGCTAGTGCGTCTACCAATTCCGCCACGGCCGCTGATTGGATGGTCTGATAATCAGATCAGACGCGCGCATGTAACAAATCGTACGCGTTGTCTCAAGGGTGAAAAGCCCTTGTTTTCCCTAGATTCTGCCTAGATTCGAGGGGCCGTTTCGGGCCGCGGCAGAAGGCTCGTGACCGTCACCCCGATACGATTCCCGTTGATCGAGACCGTTCCCCGGGCGACCGGCATGTTGTTGGCGAGGATCGTCACCTCGTCGTCCTCGGTCGCCTCGAGCTCGATGATGGCCCCGCGGCCCATGCGCAGCATCTGGTGGATCGGCATCGTCGTCGAGCCGAGCACAACCGAGATATCGCAGCTAACCTGATGAATTGTCGTCACGTCCTGCCCCCAAACCCGCGTAAAACCTGCCTGTTTATGGTGAACGAAGAGTTAATGCCCGCCATTTTCGGCGGCCAATGCATGGCCGGGGCCCCGGAACGGAGCTAAAAGGCCCTATGCACGGCACCAGCGACCCCGCCTCGCGGCTCGATATTCCCCCGCTTGCGCCCTCGCGCCAGCGCGAACCCGCGGCCTGGCGCGTCAGCCAGGGGCTCACCGGCTATGCCGAAGCCGTCGCCTTCATGGAACAGCAGGTTGCGGCGATTGCCGCCGGGCAAGCGGGCGAAATGGTCTGGCTCGTCGAGCACCCGCCGCTCTTTACGGCCGGGACCAGCGCCTCGGCGGCAGACCTCGCGGGCGCCGACCGTTTTCCGCTGCACACCACCGGCCGCGGCGGCCGCCTCACCTATCACGGTCCCGGCCAGCGCGTGGCCTACCCGATCCTCAACCTGAAGGAACGCGGCGCCGATGTGCGCCGCTATGTCGCCGCGCTCGAGGAATGGATCATCGCGACGCTTGCCGGCTTCGGCGTGGCCGGCGAGCGGCGTGAAGACCGTGTCGGTGTCTGGGTGCGCCGTCCCGACAAGGGCCGCGGCTTTGAGGACAAGATTGCCGCCCTCGGCATTCGCGTAAAGCGCTGGGTGACGATGCACGGCATCGCCATCAATGTCGCACCGGATCTTTCGCATTTCGCCGGCATCGTGCCTTGCGGCATTTCCGAGCAACGCTACGGCGTGACAAGCCTTGCCGACCTCGGCGTCACGGCTTCGATGGCGGATGTGGATCATGCGCTGAAGCAAAACTTCGAGCGGCTGTTCGGGCCCGTTGCGCAATAAGCTTCCCCGCTCTCACAAAAGCGTTAATTGGCGAACGCAGCCGATCGGCTAGAATCTTTTCATTTCTCGCGTTTTCTTCGCACGAACCGATACCCGCTTCGCTCGAAAACGCTCTTTTCCGCGCCATTCCTATGGGAGAGCCTCGATGAAAAAGCGCCTGACGCCGATGCATCTTCGCCGCCGCGATATCTTGATGGCGGGCAGCGCGCTCGCTGCCCTGCCGCTGCTCTCATCGCTTCCCGTTCTCGCGCAAACGCCGGCCGATACGAAAATCGCTGTCGTCGGTTCCGGCCGTCTCGGCGGCGCCGTCGGCACGATCTTCGCAAAGGCCGGCTATAAGGTGATGTTCTCTTCTCGCCACCCCGAGCAGTTGAAAAATCTGGTGGCCGATGCCGGCCCCAACGCAAGCGCCGGCAGCGTGCAGGAAGCGATTGCCTTCGGCAACATCATCCTGCTCGCGGTTCCCTATAAGGCCCTGCCCGATGTCGGCCGCGAACATGGCGCGGCGATGAAAGGCAAGATCGTGCTCGACGCCTGCAACCCGATCCCGTCGCGCGACGGCGAAATCGGCAACGAGGGCCAGAAGAACGGCCCCGGCGAAACCACGCTCAAATATCTGCCCGGCGTTCGTCTCGTGCGCGCCTTCAATTCGTTCGGCGCGCGTTCGTTCGCGACTGAGGGTCATCGCAGCGGCGAAAAGATCGGCGTTCCGCTCGCAAGCGACGACCAGGAAGCGCTCAAGATCACCGAGAAACTCGTCCGCGATCTCGGCTTCGAGCCGGTATCGGTGCCGCTTGCCCGCGGCCGCGAGTTCGCGCCGCCCGCCCCCCTCTTCACCCGCGCGCTGCCGGTCAGCCAATTGAAGAAAGAGCTCGGCATCCAGTGACCAAGGAACCCGCGAATGCCGCCGGCGAAAACGGCGGCGTTCTTTTTCCCTGGCTGCGGCGATTGATCGACGTGCGCGCGCCGGAAGTTCCGGCGCTCGCCTGGGCGTGGCTCTATATCTTCGCCGTCCTCTCTTCCTATTACATCATGCGGCCGATCCGCGAGCAGATGGGGGTCGCGGGCGGCGTCAACAATCTGCAATGGCTGTTCACCGGCACTTTGATCGGCATGCTTCTACTGAACGTGCCGTTCGCCTATCTCGTGAAGAAGCTGCCGCGCTCGCGCTTCATCCCGCTCGCCTATCGTTTCTTCGCGCTGAACATTCTGGTCTTCGCGGCCGTGCTGCATTACGCGACGCCCGAACAGACGATCTGGATCGGGCGCGTCTTCTTCATCTGGATTTCAATCTACAACCTCTTCGTCGTTTCGATCTTCTGGGCGCTGATCGTCGATTTGTTTTCATCGGAACAAGGCAAGCGGCTGTTCGGCTTCATCGCTGCCGGCGCCACCATTGGCGCCATCGCGGGCTCCAGCATCACCGCCTCGCTGGCGCGTTATGTGCCGGTGCCGCTCTTGCTGATCGGCTCGGTGATTTTGCTCGAAGTTGCCGTCTATGCCGTGCGGCGGCTGTCGAAGCTCTCGGGCTCGTTGCACAAGCAGCCCTCGCAGGATCGCGCTGTCGGCGGCAGTATCTGGGCCGGCATCACGCATCCGTTCAAGTCGCCTTATCTTCTCGGCGTCAGCCTGTTCATTCTTCTGTTCGCCATTACCGCGACCTTTCTCTATTTCGAGCAGGCCGCGATCGTAAAAGCGAACTTTTCCGATCGCGGCGCACAGACGGCGTTCTTCGCCTCGATCGATCTCGCGGTGAACGTCATCACGCTCGTCGTGCAATTGTTCTTGACCGGCCGCATCGTGCGCTGGCTCGGCGTCGGCATCACGCTCGCGCTCCTTCCCGCACTGACGCTGTTCGGCTTTGCGGCACTGGCCTTCGTGCCCGCACTGTCTTCGCTGGTGATCTTCCAGACATTGCGCCGCTCGAGCGATTATGCGATTGCCCGCCCGACGCGCGAAGTGCTTTACACCGTGCTGCCGCGCGAGGATCGCTACAAGGCCAAGAGCTTCATCGACACCGTGGTCTATCGCGGCGGCGATCAGGTCGGCGCATGGACCTATGCCGCCTTCGCAGCGCTAGGGCTTGGCACATCGGCGATTGCTTTCGTCGCAATTCCGCTCGCCGCGCTCTGGTTTCTGAATGGCCTCTGGCTCGGCCGGCAGCAGGAAAAGCTCGCGGCGGAAAAGCAGCCTTAAGCCGTGGGCAGTACCGAGAACTTCTCGCCTGCGTGACGGTGCATGAGATCGGCGCCGCTCGCGGCTACAACGTCGATTTTCTCGACCCGCGACACCGGCGGGCCGCGCCGCAGCGCCTCGATCATGCCATCGACCCGCGCCTCATCACCGGCGAGCACGACTTCCACCGAGCCGTCGCGGCGGTTCCGCACCCAGCCCTCAAGGCGGCTGACTTCCGCTTCGCCCGCGACGAAATAGCGAAAGCCGACGCCCTGTACGCGGCCGCGTATGAAAATCCGCACGATCTTCATGCGGGAAATCTAGCTTCAAGCGGGAGCGCGCGGAAGAAATTTTTCGAGATGCGCGAGATACTCCGCCGGGAACTCCCAGCTTCGCGCGGCCGCAATGACATTTTCCTGATAGCCGGGCCTGGGAACGCCGGGCTTCGCCTCGCACGCATAATAGATGAGCGCACGAAGCAGCTTGCCGTTGTGCCGTACCGGAATCGCGGCGGAAGCGTAAAGCCCGGTCTTCACGCTCTCATATTCGTCGAGCTTGGCGATGTGTTGCGCATTGATCTTCCACAGCACGCCGTAGGTGCGCGTATTGCGGCGCGGCGTCATCGACGCATAACCGCAAGCTGCGATGTAATAGAGCTGGTTCTCGGCGCTCGCGACACCAAGCGCCTCCGCGCCGCGGCACAGCTTCGCCATATGCGCGCGATCCATGTTCGAGCCATAGGCGAAGTAAAGACGCATGAGCGTCAGGAAAATTCCAGAATGACCGCGTCCACCGCGAGGCTGTCACCCGGCTTGACGTGAATTTTCTTCACCGTCGCGTCGCGCTCGGCACGCAGCACGTTTTCCATCTTCATCGCTTCGACGATGGCAAGCTGCTCGCCGGCCTTCACTTCCTGACCTTCCTTGACGGCGATGGAAATGACGAGCCCCGGCATCGGGCACAACACCTGCTTGCCGCTGTCGGCCGTCGTCTTCTCGGGCATCAGGCGCGCGAGCGCCGCCTCCGCCTCGGTATAGACATGCGCTTTCGTCTCGACGCCGCGCCAGGCGAGCGAAAAACCGTTTCGGATCGCGCGCGTCTGCACCGCGATTTCCTTGCCGTCGAAGGTCCCTGCCCAGATCTGATCGCCCGGCTTCCAGTTCGATTGCAGGACATGCACCGCCGGCTCGTGCGTGCCGTTGGTGAGAAAACGCACGGCCACCGCCTCGCCCTGCCGCATGATCTCGAGACCGATCTCGGTGCCATCTAATCGCACCATTCGCCGTTTCTCGCGCGTTACCGCGCGGCCGATCATCTGGCCGGAAATCTTGCGCTTGCGCTCGCCGAGCACGTGATCCATCGCGGCGGCGACTGCCGCCATCTTCCTTGCCGCCTCGCCTTCAGGAAGGCTCGCATGGAAGCCATCGGGATATTCCTCGGCGATGAAGCCGGTCGAAAGCCGGCCCTCCTGCCAGCGTGGATGCTGCATCAGGGAAGCGAGGAACGGAATGTTGTGGCGGACACCCTCGATGGTGAAAGCGTCCAGCGCTTCGCTCATTGCTTCGATCGCGCTTGCGCGCGACGGCGCATGCGTCACGAGCTTGGCGATCATCGGATCGTAAAACAGCGAAATCTCGCCGCCTTCATAGACGCCGGTGTCGTTGCGAATTTCGGCGCCGCCGCGTTTGCCTTCGCGCGGCGGCTGGTAACGCATGAGGCGCCCGGTCGAAGGCAGAAACCCGCGGAATGGGTCCTCGGCATAGATGCGGCTTTCCACCGCCCAGCCGCCGATCTTCACATCGCTCTGCTTGATCGAAAGCTTCTCGCCCGCCGCGACACGGATCATCTGTTCGACAAGGTCAATGCCGGTGATCAACTCTGTCACCGGATGCTCGACCTGCAGCCGCGTGTTCATCTCCAGGAAGTAGAAGCTCTTGTCCTGTCCCGCGACGAACTCGACGGTACCGGCGGAGTCGTAGCCGACCGCCTTGCCGAGCGCGACGGCCTGCTCGCCCATCGCCTTGCGCGTCTTTTCATCGAGCAAGGGCGACGGCGCCTCCTCGACGACCTTCTGATTGCGGCGCTGGATCGAACATTCGCGCTCGTTGAGATAAATGCAGTTGCCGTGCTTGTCGCCGAGCAACTGAATTTCGATGTGACGCGGATTGACGATGAACTTTTCGATGAATACGCGGTCGTCGCCGAACGAAGATTTGGCTTCCGACTTCGCGCGTTCGAATCCTTCGGCGACCTCGGCTTTGCTGTGGGCGATGCGCATGCCCTTGCCGCCGCCGCCGGCGGAAGCCTTGATCATCACCGGATAGCCAATCTCATCGGCGATCTTCGCCGCGTGCTTGGCGTCCTCGATCACGCCGAGAAAACCCGGCACCGTCGAAACTTTCGCCTGGGCCGCGAACTTCTTGGATTCGATCTTGTCGCCCATCGCTTCGATGGCGCGCACGTTCGGCCCGATGAAGGTGATCTTTGCCGCCTTCAGCGCTTCTGCGAACGCCGCACGCTCCGAGAGAAAGCCGTAGCCGGGATGCACGGCTTCCGCGCCCGTCTGCTTGCAGGCGGCGAGGATTTTATCGATCAAAAGATAGGACTGCGCCGCCGGCGGCGGCCCAAGATGCACCGCCTCGTCCGCCATGCGGACATGCAGCGCATCGGCATCGGCGTCGGAATAAACGGCAACCGTCTTGATCCCCATTTTGCGCGCGGTCTTGATGACGCGGCAGGCAATCTCACCCCGGTTGGCAATCAGAATTTTGCTGAACATACGGCGATCCACCCTGGGCGTCTTTGTTGCGGTGCGGCGCGAAGAATGTCAATCGCACCATTGGCTTGCAACGGTAATTCCCGGCCTCCCCGTCGCGAGCCGCGAACAGGGGGAAACCCGGACTACACCAGAAAGATCAAATCGCGAGAAGACGCTGCAGCGAGGTATCGGTCTTGATCGGCTCGCTGCCGATCAGGAGCAGCAGCTCGAACTCCGCGAGCGTCGGCTGGCCGTCGCGCATGATCCGCTCCGAAAGCCATGAGACCTGCTCGGGACTCGGCCGCAGCTGCGCGCTCAGTACATATTCCGGCGACAAGACCTCCTTGCGCGGCTCAAGCGCATGACCCGACGCCGCGAGCACGTAATTGGCGATCGCGCGGTAGAACAAATCGTTGAACGCCGTATTGTTCTGCGAGCGCGCCATCGCATCGTGCAGATCGAACAGCGCTTCGGCTTCCTCGCGCGACACCGGACGCCCCTCGGAGCCGCCGGCCGCGACCAGCATACGGTGCAGCATCGCGGTGTCCTGGGCATCCATCATCCGCGAGAAATGCACACGTTCACCGATCAGCGCGCCTTCGCCGTTGATGCAGGCCGCGCAAAGTTGCCGGATCGCAAAAGCCGAGAGTTGCGGCGTAACTTCCTGCGCGCGCTCGAACGCGCGCAGCATCATCTCGAATGCCATCGCGCTTTCGACGCGCCCTTCCGGCGCGACACGGCGCATCATCCATTCGCTCTTCTCGCTATCCAGCAACCCTGCCGGCTCCGCCGCCACGATGTGCTCGGCGATCGCGGTCGCGGCGAAGTCGCGCCACAGCGGCGTGCTATCGGGCTGCAAGCGATCGAGCGTCAGCAGCGCCTCGGCTTCCGCCCGGCTGATCGCGCTATCTCGTTTGTGACGTTCGCGGATGAGTTCGGCGGCAGCCACGGCTTCGGCAAGGCTCGGCTGCAACGCGCCGGCAGATACACGCATGGAAATTCCCGTCCCCAATGTCGGCGTTCGAATTGGCCCGCAGCGACTGTGCGCGAAACGCAGTTACTGGAGCCCTAATGGCTGCGAGTGGAAGGCAGTTTTTCAAATCACATTATATAAATGTTTTATACCTTTTTCTGCTAGCAATTTATGTGAAAGGGGCTATATCAAGTTCCAGAACACGCCGGCAAAAACGCGTAATAATTCGCGACAAGCCGACATAGAGGAGGTTCTGACGATGGCACTTTCAATTGGCGACGTGGCCCCCGATTTCGAGGCCCAGACCACCGAAGGCAAAATCAAATTCCACGACTGGATCGGCGATAGCTGGGCGGTCCTGTTTTCGCATCCGAAGGATTTCACTCCAGTCTGCACGACCGAGCTCGGTTACATGGCCAAGATCAAGCCGGAGTTCGACAAGCGCGGCGTCAAGATCATCGGCCTCTCGGTCGATCCGGTCGATCGTCACGCCGAATGGTCGAAGGACATCAAGGAGACGCAGGGCTTCGCGCCCAACTACCCGATGATCGGCGACACCGATTTCAACGTCTCGAAACTCTACGGCATGCTCCCCGCCGCGACGAGCGGCGACCCGCTGAAGCGCACGCCGAACGACAACCAGACCGTCCGCAACGTCTTCGTCATCGGCCCGGACAAGAAGGTCAAGCTGATCCTCGTTTACCCGATGAGCACCGGCCGCAACTTCGACGAAGTGCTGCGCGTGATCGACAGCCTGCAGCTCACCGCCAAGCACCGCGTCTCCACCCCTGCCCAGTGGAAGCAGGGCGAAGACGTCATCCTCGGCGGCGCCATCTCGGATGATGAAGCCAAGAAGCTCTACCCGAACGGCTGGAAAGCACCGAAGCCCTATATCCGTATCGTTCCCCAGCCGAAGTAACAGCTAAAAATAATAGAGATGCATCCGGAAAAGGGGCGCTTTCAGGCGCCCCTTTTTTTGCGCGCTCAACTCCCCGGCAAAGCTGGAGCCGGCTTCTTGCCCGGCTTGTTGACGAGAAACACACCCGCCGCGCACAGCGCCATGCCGAGGATGCCGAGAAAATCGAGCCGCTCGCCGAACAAAACGAACGCCATCAAGGCCGTCGTCGCCGGCACGAGATAGAACAGGCTGGCCGCCTGCGTCGCCGTGCCCCGCCGAATCAACCAGTAAAGAACCCCGACCGAGCCGATCGACAGCACGATCGCGAGCCAAAACAGCGAGAGCGTGAACTGCAGCGACCAGTCGACATTTCCCGTCTCGAACAGCCAGGCGCCAATCCCGCACGCCACCGCCGATACCGCAAACTGCACGAGATTGCCGCTGCGCCAGTCGATCTTGCCGCAATAGCGTTTCTGATAGAGCGTGCCGAGCGTGATGCTGACGAGCGCGATGCAAGTGCCCAGCCAGGCCCAACCCACCTCGCCGGTCATTTGGCGGCCATGCAGCACCATGGCCACGCCGATGAGACCGAACACGAGACCTGCCCATTGCAGTTTGGTGACCCGCTCGCCGAGCCAGCGATTGGCGAGCGTGGAGGTCAGGATCGGCTGCATACCGGGGATCAGCGCTGCGAGGCCTGCCGGTACCGAGTGATACATCGCGACCGACACGCTGCCGAGGTAAATGGCTTGGATTAGCAGGCCCGCGATCGCGCTGTGACCGGTTTCGGCGAGGTTCGGCAGCTTCGGCCGCCCTATGAGGACAATCACCGCCATGAGTGCTGCAACAAGCGCCATGCGGAGCGTCAGATATGTCAGGGGCTCCGCGCCATCGAGCACGTATTTCGTGCCGATAAAGCCGGTGCTCCACAGCACGACAAAAATGCCGGGTGCGGCGCGAGCCACACTCTGTTCGAGGTCGCGATTCATTTGCGCGCCTGCTTGCCGGAACCTATGCTGCCCGGCAATGGCCAAATCGGCAGGGCTGCCTTGCGATTGGCCGGTTCAATCAAACCGAAGTCTGAGGAACGTCATGGATGTACGCGCTGCCGTCGCTTTCGAAGCCGGAAAGCCTCTGGAAATCGCCACTGTTCAGCTCGAGGGCCCCAAGGCCGGTGAAGTGCTGGTTGAGATCAAGGCGACAGGAGTCTGCCACACTGACGAATTCACCCGTTCGGGCGCCGACCCCGAAGGCCTCTTCCCCGCGATTCTTGGACATGAAGGCGCGGGCATCGTCGTCGATGTCGGACCCGGCGTGACCTCGCTGAAAAAGGGCGATCACGTCATCCCGCTTTACACGCCCGAGTGCCGGGAATGCGAATACTGCCTCTCCCGAAAGACCAACCTCTGCCAGAAGATCCGTGCCACGCAGGGCGCGGGCGTCATGCCCGACGGCACTTCCCGCTTCTCGCTCGATGGCAAGAAGATCCACCACTACATGGGCACCTCGACCTTCGCCAATTTCACGGTGCTGCCGGAAATTTCGCTGGCCAAAGTTCGCGAGGACGCCCCCTTCGACAAGATTTGTTACATCGGCTGCGGCGTCACCACCGGCATCGGCGCTGTCATTAATACCGCGCAAGCCGAACCCGGCTGCCGCGCCGTGGTCTTCGGCCTTGGCGGCATCGGCCTCAACGTCATTCAGGGCCTGCGCATGATCGGCGCCGAGATGATCGTCGGCGTTGACCTCAATCCGGACCGCAAGAAATGGGGCGAACGCTTTGGCATGACTCACTTTGTCAATCCGAAGGAAGCCGGCAACGACCTCGTGAAATATCTCGTCGATCTCACCAAGGGCGGCGCCGACTACACCTTCGAATGTGTCGGCAATGTCGATCTGATGCGTACGGCCCTCGAGTGCTGCCACAAGGGCTGGGGCGAAAGCATCATCATCGGCGTCGCCCCTGCCGGCGCCGAGATCAAGACCCGCCCCTTCCAGCTGGTGACCGGCCGCGTCTGGCGCGGCACGGCATTCGGCGGCGCCAGAGGCCGCACCGACGTGCCGAGGATCGTCGATTGGTACATGGAGAAGAAGATCGAAATCGACCCGATGATCACGCATACGATGCCGCTGCAGGACATCAACAAGGCCTTCGACCTGATGCACAAGGGCGAGTCGATCCGCGGCGTCGTGCTGTTCTAAAAGCAGACGCCGCGGCCAGGGCCGCGGCGTGAAACCCGAGCTTGGAAACCGCCGCGGTCAGGCCGCGGTGGTTTCTTTCTTTTTGGCCTCATCGCGATAGTAGTAATTCGCGTTCTTGCCGAGCACGATCCGGCGGAGCGCGCGGCGTACGCTCTCGGAGCGGCGCAGCGGTGCGACGGCCGCACTGGCCGTGCGGAACGCGGCGACCTTCAGCGTATCCAATGCAGGAATCTGCCCCGGCGCCGGCTGCGGCAGGCCAAAGCTGCGCAGCATCGAATTGGTGACGACGAGATCGTTACGGCGGCGTACGGCCGCCGTCTTCCAGGTGATCGCCATCGAGATCGAATAGCTGTTCGCGGTCTTCACCCAGTGCGGCCACTGATACGGCAGGAACAACCCGTCGCCCGGGAACAAATGGTACGAAACCGCCTTCGCGTCGAATTTCGCGTCATAAACGAGGTTGCGGTGCTTCGCGATAGTGCCTTCCAGCGCCTCGTCGCTCGCGATCGAATAGTCGCGGTTGTCGTAAACATGGAAGAACTTCTCGCCGTGAATCTGGACGAAGAAGTTATCTTCTGAATCGGCATGGAACGGCGTCGTCGAATTCGGCGACGAAACGAACAAGAATCCCTGAATCGACTCAAACCCCGCCTCGTCGAGGCTCTTGCATCCGCGCGCTTTCGCAACGGACATCAGCGCTTCCTCGAGTAGCGCCTTGTACTCCGGCGCGACTTCGATGCCCTTCAGCACCATCCACGCGCCTGCCGTTTCGATCTTGCGGACGATTTCTTCCGGCGAGAGGTCGACGAGCGGCGTCGCATCCGGGTCCTGACTCACCGCCGCTTTGCCCGAATTATATTCGATGCGGTCGCGCGGCAGCTGCTTCACGAGATCCAGGATAGCCGGAAGCTTGAACAACGGGTGTTCGGCGAAGCCATGACGGATGCCGAAGGTCTCCAGCGGAAACTGCTGCGTGAAGGAATCGCCCTGTTTCGGCTCGATGATGCTCATTTATGCTTCTCCCGGAGTGATCGAATTTTGTGAACGACGGCGCGCGCCTTTCCATAAAGGGAGCGCTCGATCGAAAACACGCTATGAATGGCGGACGCGCGGATACGATTTTTTGTCAGCGGCACGAATACATCGCCAAGCGTGAGACGATCGCGCCAGATATGGTCGATCATCGGATGGTTCGCATCGGCCGTTGAATCGACTTCCTCAATCTGGCCATCGGCGCAAAGATGCCGCGTGAGATCGAGCGTGATCTGCACGCCCGGTGATGTTTTCGATTCCGTTTCGTCATAGGCGAGCTTGAAGAAATACGCGCGGCGCCCGCTCTTGATGACAAGGCACGACGCCGCCGTTTGGCGGCCGGCACAGAGCGTCAGCACCTCGAATTCGCCGCGCGCGGCGAGTTTCTCCGCTGCCTCGCGGATGAATGCGGCGTCGCCCTCGTCCTGCACGAGTGCCGTGCCGCGCTTTCCCTTCCAGCCGGAAGCCTCAAGCGCAAGGAAAGTTTCCAGCGCGCTCGTTACGTTCTCGGACTCCGACGCGATATGCAGTATAACCTCGCCGTGATCGGCCAGACGATTGCGCTGCCGCCGCAGCTCTTTCATCTTCTTCGCGCCGAGCGAGCCCAGTAGCAGCGTGTCGGCGTCGGCGCGCGTATTGAGCCGCGCGCGCTCATGCCGGTTTTGCACGACGCAATCGAAACCGCGCTTTTTGAACGCGCGCCGCAGCGTGCGGAAAGCAGGCCCATCGAGCGTCTGGAGCGGCAGCGAAAGCGCCTCCATCCCCGCCCCGATCGCGGCGTCGATCAGGCCGTGGGCCGCGGCGTCGGTCATCTCGCCGTCGAGGAGCGGCGTGCGCAGCGGCGCGTAAGCCTGCCATGCGACCAGCATCGGTAGCGGCAGCTTCAGCGCGCGCCAGGCGCTCCAGACCGGCATCATGCCGAGAAGCCGCGTTCTCGCCGGGCCGTCCCAGGCGAGCAGCGCTTTGGCGCCTTTGTAACGGCGCGCATGATCGGAAACGGCGCGCAACCATGCCGGCTCGTAGAAAACGTTCGGCTCGACGGCACGCTCCGCGAGCTCCTGCCAGGGTTTCACCGGAATGTCCGCGGCGTCGACCAGTTCGTGCATCAGCGAACGCGGCGCGACACGCATGGATCGCGTGACCCGCGTATCGTTGTCGGCCAGTAAATCGCTTATCAACATGACGGCGCCCGAAGCCCTGAATCGTGATGAGGCTTAGCTTCAGATCGTATAAAATGCGTTGGACAGACCGAAGACTTGAAGGCATTTAGGGTAAATTCGAACGAGTTTCTTCGGCGCCTTGCAAACAGCATGTGCGCAAGGTTAATGCGGCCGATAAAATTTGAACGATCCCGAAGTGAGTGATCTTGAGGCCGCCTTCAGGCCGCTCTCCCCAACCCAAGGAAGAATGAAGTGATCGATCTCTATACCTGGACGACGCCGAACGGCCGCAAGGCCTCCATCATGCTCGAGGAAATCGGATTGCCCTACACGGTGCATCCGATCGACATCAACAAGGACGAGCAGTTCGCGCCGGCCTTCCTCAAGATCAGCCCGAACAACCGTATCCCGGCGATCGTCGATCAGGACAACGGCCTCAGCATTTTCGAGTCCGGTGCGATCCTGATGTACCTCGCCGAGAAGACCGGCAAGCTTCTGCCCAAGGACCTCAAGGCGCGCTACAACGTTATCGAATGGCTGATGTGGCAGATGGGCGGCATCGGCCCGATGCTCGGCCAGGTCCACCATTTCGTGAAATACAATGCCGGCAAGGCGCCCTATGCCGAGCAGCGCTACAGCAAGGAGGCGCAGCGCCTGTATGGCGTCCTCAACAAGCAACTCGAGGGCAAGGACTTCATCGCAGGCGAATACTCGATCGCCGACATCGCCACCTGGCCATGGATTTCGCGTTTCGAATGGCAGCAGATCGACCTCAACAAGTTTCCGAATGTGAAGCGCTGGTATGTCGCCATCGCGAGCCGCCCTGCCGTCCAAAAGGGCTATCAGGTGCCGAAAGACATGGGCCCGATTCCAATGCCGAAATAACGGAGGGACGATGAGCGATTGCAACAAGCCTTTGTGGTTTCTCGACTCGCTCGCCTATATCCGCGTTGCTGCGAAAGACGGCGCCGACGGCCTGTCGGTCATCGAGTTCCTTCATCCGCACGGAAGCTCGCCGCCGTTGCACATCCATCTCGAAGAAGACGAGCTTTTCCACGTGATGGAAGGCCGGCTGCGTATCCTCAAGGACGGCAAGGAGCTTGTTCTCAACAAGGGCGAGACCGCGCTCGCCCCGCGCGGCAAGCCGCATACGTTTCGCGTGGAGTCGCAAACCGCCCGCGTTCTGATCGTGACCCGCAACGGTCAGTTCGAGAGTTTCGTCCGCGCCATGAGCAGCCCGGCTCAGAGCGAAACGCTCCCGCCCGCGGGCGAACCGGCGCCGGAGCAAATCGAGACGCTGAGACGGATCGCCCGCGAGCACAAGATCGAGATCATCGGGCCGCCCCTTTCCTAGGCCGGGCGTGACCGGCATTCAGTCTTGCGGCAAATCCGTGTCCTCTCTCGCCGAAATGACCTTTATGCCGCCATTAACGGCGCCCTCGCAAAACCTCCCCTGTCACGAAATTGCCCCGCAGCTTTGGTGAATTGGAAGCCGGTGGGGAGCTTCCGTCATGTGTTTTGCGTATGCGCTGTTTGCGCGAACGGGAGGGGTAATGCGTTCGATCGCGCTGATGCTGGCCGCGGCCGCTGTTTGCTTCACGTCTCAAATCCCCGCGCAGGCCGCCGCGCCGCAGCGGGCTCAGCCCCTCACCGCTGACGGCCTGCTCCGCTGGATCGGCGACTATCGCTTCAAGCCCGATCCGATGCGTGTGCCCGAAATCATCCGCGCGCTCAGCCAAAGCGGCTCGTTCAAGGAGCCGGAGAACGCCGCCGTCCACATCGGTTTCTTCGCGGGTGTCATCGCCCGATCCGACAAGCCCGAAGAACTCATCAAAAAGACGCTGCCGCTGCCTTACGAAGATCAATGGGTGCTGATCAAGGCCATCGCCTATTCCGGGCATTCGCAATGGAAGGCCTTGCTGCGCAAATACGCGATGTACATGCCCGGCCGCCAGGCGATGGTGCAGAAGTTTCTCAACGACAAACTTCCGACGCTCGACCAGATCGCTTTCGATCGCCCGCTGGCCTGGCAGGAGAAGCTGAAGGTCTATTTCACCGGCAAGGATCCCGACAAAGGCAAGTTGCGGCTGGAGCCGACACCTGAACTCGTCGATATGCTGTGGGGCTATTATTTCGCGACCGGCGCCTATCGCCCGGTCGCGCAGATCGTCGGCATGTTGCGCTGGAGCAAGGAAAAGAACAGCGTTGACAAGCTCACTGTCGGCTCGATGGCGAAATATACCCTCGCCACCAATGCCGCGCGCGACGGCGATCTTCTGAAAATCCTGCGCTGGCAGTACAAGCAGATCCAGAACGACGACAAGCCGATCCTCAAGGAAGTGATCGACGCCGCCGAAACGGTCGATACCGTGAAACTTCGGAAGATGGCGCTGGCCGCCATCGAGGAGCGCAAGATCAAGGGCCCCGGCTACAAGGAAAACATCAACACCTGGGGCCAGGTCGGCCAGGCCGCGATCGGCCTTGGCTGCATCGCGGCGGCAGCCGCCGGCGCAGTCGCCCTCGGCCTCCCCTGCGTGATCGGCGGCGCCGCTTCGACGGCCGCCCTCAACGCCTGGGCGAAGCAATAGAGTTAGCCGCCTCGTTGCCGGCACCGGCTGGTGGAACCAATTCCTCGTTCCGAGATTAGCTCCCCAGGAAGGAGGCCCGCCATGAACGAGCCCTATTCACCGCGTGAAGACCATCCCGTTTCTTACGAGAATGCGGCAGCGCGCGACCTGCGCCTGCAGGCCGATCCCGAACTTGCCGCAAGTGAGGGCCGCGCCAGTC
>Ga0182740_1001020_pt1 | contig 20865 bp, 16 predicted proteins | sample eDN5th37CKraftBY_FD_128872 | JGI IMG/M metagenome (GOLD analysis project Ga0182740, IMG submission 128872) | Enriched backyard soil microbial communities from Emeryville, California, USA - eDNA 5th pass 37_C Kraft BY (version 2) (version 2) | ecosystem: Environmental > Terrestrial > Soil >...
AGGCCGGGCCCCGCTGCCGTCAACCGGGCTTGGTGCCCAGATCCTGTCCGCACCAACTACGCCCACGAAAGCGCCGGTGCTCGCGACCGACAGCCGCCGATCCGAAAGCTATTACGAAGTCAAGGGAACCATCTTCGGCGCGCTGATCGAGGCCATCGATCTCGCCCAGCTGGCTCGCCTTGATGCGGACGCTGCGCGCGAGGAAATCCGCGACATCGTCAACGAAATCATTGCGATCAAGAATGTCGTCATGTCGATTTCCGAGCAGGAAGAGCTGCTCGACGACATCTGCAACGACGTTCTCGGCTATGGCCCGCTCGAGCCGTTGCTGGCGCGCGACGACATCGCCGACATCATGGTGAACGGGTCGGGCACGGTCTATATCGAAGTCGCCGGCAAGATCCACAGAACCGGCATCCGCTTTCGCGACAACCAGCAGCTCCTCAATATCTGTCAGCGCATCGTCAGCCAGGTCGGCCGGCGCGTCGACGAATCCTCGCCGATCTGCGACGCCCGCCTGCCGGACGGCTCCCGCGTGAACGCGATCGTTCCGCCACTTGCGATCGATGGGCCCGCTCTCACGATCCGCAAATTCAAGAAGGACAAGCTGAGGCTCGACACGCTGGTCAAGTATGGATCGATCACGCCGGAGGGCGCCGAGATCCTGAAGATCATCGGACGTTGCCGCGTCAATACGATTGTGTCGGGCGGCACCGGTTCGGGCAAGACCACGCTTCTGAACTGTCTCACGCAGTTCATCGACGACGACGAACGCATCATCACATGCGAAGACGCCGCGGAATTGCAACTGCAGCAGCCGCATGTTGTGCGACTGGAAACGCGGCCGCCGAACCTCGAAGGCGAGGGGCAGGTGACCATGCGCGACCTGGTCAAGAACTGTCTGCGTATGCGTCCCGAGCGGATCATCGTCGGCGAAGTGCGCGGACCGGAAGCCTTCGACCTGTTGCAGGCGATGAACACCGGTCACGACGGATCGATGGGAACGCTGCACGCCAACTCGCCGCGCGAGGCGCTGTCCCGTATTGAATCGATGATTACGATGGGCGGCTTCTCGCTGCCATCGAAGACGATCCGCGAGATGATCTGTTCGTCGGTCGACGTGATCATCCAGGCTGCCCGTCTTCGCGACGGGTCGCGCCGCATCACGCACATCACCGAAGTCCTCGGGATGGAAGGCGACGTGATCATCACGCAGGACCTGTTTGTCTATGAGATGGTCGGTGAAGATGCGCAGGGCAATCTGATAGGTCGCCACCGCTCAACCGGGATCGGCCGCCCGCGCTTCTGGGACCGCGCTCGCTATTACAATGAGGAGAAGCGGCTTGCCGCGGCGCTCGATGCGAGCGCTCGCGCCGAAGAAGAGGCGATGGCCTGATCATGTTCGCCCTCGACAACCAGCCTCTGATGATGGCGATCCTCGCGACCGTGGCGGTCGGCGGGCTGGCCTGGGTGTTCCTGTATCCGCTGCTGTCGGGCGAACGGAACGTCGAACGGCGTGTTGCGACGGCGGCCCAGACACAACCGGCGCAACGCGCCGTTCGGGGTGCTCAGAAATCGCGGCGCGAGCAGGTCGAGGAATCGCTGAAAGACCTCGAGCTGCGCCAGCGCAAGAATGCGAGGCCGACACTCGCGCAGCGCATCCAGCAAGCCGGGTTGAGCTGGACGACGCGTCAGTACACCTTGATCTCGGTCGGAATGGCTATTGTGGCGTTCGGCTTGGTGTTTGGCATGGGCTTCGGCCCCCTGGCAGCGCTTGGCTTTGGTTTTGCCGCAGGTCTCGGCTTGCCATTCTGGATCCTGCTGTTTCTCAAGAAGCGACGGGAAAACCGCTTTCTGGCTGTCTTCCCCGATGCGGTCGACGTCATCGTGCGCGGCATCAAGGCGGGTCTGCCACTCCTGGACAGCATGAAGATGATCGCCGCCGAGGGGCAGGAACCCGTCAAGAGCGAGTTCAAGGCGATCATCGAAACTCAGACCATCGGGCTTCCGCTCGGAGAAGCCTGCGGCAAGCTCTACGAGCGCATGCCGTTGCCGGAAGCGAATTTCTTCGCGATCGTGGTCGCGATCCAGCAGAAGGCGGGCGGCAATCTCTCCGAAGCGCTCGGCAACCTCTCGAAGGTCTTGCGTGAGCGCAAGAAGATGAAGGCGAAGATCCAGGCCATGTCGATGGAGGCCAAGGCTTCCGCCGCGATCATCGGCTCGCTGCCGCCGGCAGTCATGGGCCTCGTCTGGATCACCAGCCCGACTTACATCGAGCTTCTATGGACCCATCCGACAGGCCAGTTGATGCTGCTCGGCAGCGCGATGTGGATGTCGATGGGCGTCATGGTGATGAAGAAGATGATCAACTTCGACTTCTGAGCGCGTCATGACCCAGATCATCATCGGCATCTTGCATGATACCCGGCTGCTCGCGATGATTCTCGCGAGCATCGCCGCCGTCGCCACCGTGCTGACACTTGCGATGCCGCTGCTGGCGACCAATACGCTGCCGAAGCGCATGAAAGCGGTCGCAATCGAGCGCGAAAAGATCCGTCAGCGTGAGCGCGAGCGGATGGCGCGCGGCGAAAAGGTTACGTTGCGGCAGACGCCCAAGCAATTCATGCAGAGGGCCGTGGAGAATTTCCAGCTCAACAAATGGGTCGGGCAGGAAGAGGCGCGCGAAAAGCTCGTTCAGGCCGGTTACCGCGGTCAGGCGCCGTATGTCACCTATCTGTTCTTCCGGATGGTGACGCCGATCGTGGCGCTCGTCTTCTCGGTGCTCTATGTGTTTGTCATTCTTCAGATCGACAAGCCGTTGACGATCAAGATCGGGATGTGCCTGTTTGCGACCTATCTCGGCATGCAGGCGCCGCTGCTGTTTCTGAAGAACAAGATCCAGAAGCGGCAATTGTCGATCCGCCGCGCGTTCCCGGATGCGCTCGACCTGCTTCTGATCTGCGTCGAATCGGGCATGTCGATCGAGGCTGCGTTCAAGAAGGTCTCGAACGAGATCGGAACGCAATCGATTGCGCTTGCCGAAGAGCTGACGTTGACGACGGCCGAGCTGTCGTATCTGCCGGATCGGCGTCAGGCCTATGACAATCTCGCCAAGCGCACCGATCTCGAGGGTGTCAAATCGGTCTGCGTCGCGCTGCAGCAGGCAGAGCGCTACGGCACGCCGCTTGCGCAGACGCTACGTGTTCTGGCTCAGGAAAACCGCGACATGCGGATGGCCGAAGCCGAAAAGAAAGCCGCGGCGCTGCCTCCCAAGCTGACTGTGCCGATGATTCTGTTCTTCCTGCCGGTGCTGTTCATCGTCATTCTTGGCCCGGCCGCGATCCGTGTGATGGCGCTGCAGTAGCGTCTGGCGATTTGGGGCTAGCCCGCGGGAAGCGGAATTGTCCGATTACGAATTGTTCGCCGCCTGCCGCAGCAGGCGCTGTGTCGGCTTGCCCTTGTTGTTCTTTTCCGCTGCGATCATGTTGCGCAGATATTCGAGGTTCGCCGCAGCCTCCTCCGGCGAGAGATCGGCGCTCGCGATCTCCTGAGCCTCCTGGAAGCGTCCTTGCAGGCCGACGACAAGCGCGAGGTTCTGACGGACACGCGGCTCGCGACTGCTTTTGGCGCTCGCACGTCGCAGCGTGTCCTCCGCCTCGCGCAGATTCTTCGAGAGCGCGTAGGAAAGTCCGAGGTTGGACATGACGGACGGCTCGTCCGGCACGATCCGAAGCGCGCTGAGGTAGTGTCGCCGGGCTTCCTGATGGCGGCCCATCTGGTCCAGCACCACGCCCTGAACCGAAAGGATGCGCCAGTCGGGCTGATCGGGTGTATGCGCACGGCTCAGAACGTCGAGGGCCTGAGCGAACTGGCCGCTATCCGCCAGCGCGCGGCCATAGGCCCCGAGGACTTCGGCATTGTGGGGATTGTTGAGAGAGGATTGTTCGAGGACCGCGACCGCCTGCGCGCGCTGGCCCATGGCGCGAAGCGCCTGCGCGTAGCGAATGCCAGCTTCCGGGTCCTTCTGGTTCTTGCTGTATCGCTCGCCCCAGACCTGCGCATCGTGGCGCGGGTCGGTCTCGGAAGACGCCTGTGCGATGGAACCGGTCGTGGTGCCGAGCTGAGCGGTCTGGCATCCACCAAGCATCAGAGCCGCAACCACGGCTGCACTGGCGAGAAGGCGGGACTTGGACTTGCTACGATACATGGCGCGCCTCGATCGGCGGCGGGTGCGGACCCGCACGCGATCTTCGCTCAATAAAGCGTTAACCCTAACAGCCGGTTAAACCGGCCTATTGGCGGAGCCGCGGAAGACCCGTTAAGAAGCGCGGATGCACCCAGCCTTTGCCGAATCGGGCCGCGAGGCGGCCATCTCCATCTGGTTTGTGACCAAATCGAGCTGGCCCGGTATTCGGGGAGGCCTCGGTTCGCTGGCCCGCTCCTTTGCGGATGCGGCGGGCTTTGAGCCGAAGGCCGGTTCATATGCCGCCGTGCCGGGCGGGGAGGGCGGCATGGCCGCCGTGCTCTTCGGGCTCGAAGACGACGCGGCGACCGCCAATCCGATGCTCCCCGGTAAGTTGCCGGGATTGCTTCCGGCCGGCGTATACCGCTTCGCCAACGCCGCGCACGATACGCGGCTCGCAGCACTCGCCTTTGCGCTCGGAGCCTATCGGTTCGACCGCTATCGCAAGGGCAACGGCAAGGCCGTGTCGCTCGTGCCTCCCGACGGCGTCGATGCGGCCGATCTGTCGCGGATCGCCGAGGGCGTCATGCTTGCGCGCGACCTGATCAACACACCCACGAACGACATGGGCCCGGCCGAACTGCATGAGGCGACGCGGCTTCTTGCCGAGCGGCACGACGCCTGGATCGAGGCCGTCACCGACGACGAACTCCTGTTGAAGAATTTTCCGCTCATCCATGCCGTCGGGCGCGCCGCCGCGCGGCCGCCACGGCTGATCGATTTGCGGTGGGGCGATCGAAAGCATCCGAAGGTCACGTTGGTTGGCAAGGGCGTGTGCTTCGATACCGGCGGCCTCGATCTGAAGCCGTCCAGCGCCATGCTCCTGATGAAGAAGGATATGGGCGGCGCGGCGACTGCGCTCGCGCTCGCGCACATGATCATGGACCGGAAGCTGCCCGTGAATTTGCGCGTTCTCATTCCGGCGGTCGAGAATTCGGTTTCGGGTTCGGCATTCCGGCCGCTCGACGTTTATCCGTCGCGCAAGGGACTGACCGTGGAGGTCGGCAACACCGACGCCGAGGGACGGCTCGTTCTCGCCGATGCGTTGGCGCTTGCAGACGAGGACTCGCCCGATCTTCTGATCGATCTCGGCACGCTGACCGGCGCCGCCCGCGTGGCGCTCGGCCCTGAAGTCATTCCCTTCTATACCGACGACGATGCGCTTGCCTCGTCGATGATGCAGCACGGCACGCAACAGCGCGATCCGCTATGGCGCATGCCGCTATGGGCGCCGTACGAGTCGATGATGGATTCCAAGGTGGCCGACACGAGCAATGTCGGGACCGGCGCGTTTGCGGGCTCGATCATCTGCGCGCTGTTCCTGAAGAAATTCGTGTCGAACGCAAAATCGTGGCTGCATTTCGATATCTACGGCTGGAATCCGTCGAGCAAGCCGGGCCGTCCGGAAGGCGGTGAATGCCAGGCGGCGCGCGCGGTCTATGCGCTGCTCTGCGAGCGCTACGGCTGAGGGACTGTGTCTTTCGATCCCCGTCTCACGCCGGCGCGCCCGGACCTCGCTGCGAAGCATCTTGAAGGTCAGGTCGAAGCCGAGCGCTTCGTCGAGCCGACGCTTTACGAGGTTCTCGATCCGCGTGCTCCCGTACGCCGTGCGCCGTCGCCCGATGCGCCGCTCGAAACCGAGGCGTTGAAGGGGGAGCGCGTTTCCGTTTACGAAACGACCGACGAGGGCTGGTGCTGGGGTCAACTCGCATCTGACGGTTATGTCGGGTGGATCCCGGCCAATGCACTCACCACGCAATGCACCGAGCGAACGATGAAGGTCGGTGCGCTGAGCACGCTGGTGTTTGCCGCGCCCAACATCAAGACGCCTCCGATTGAAGCGCTGCCCTTCGGCGCACAGGTCGCCGTGGTCCGAACCGAAGCATCATTCGCGGTGACGGCGCACGGAGGCTTCATTCCGTCGCAGCATCTCGTTGCTCTCGACGCACACGAAAGCGATTACGTCGCGGTGGCGGAACGCTTTCTCGGAACGCCGTATCTGTGGGGCGGCAAGACGCATCTCGGTATCGACTGCTCGGGACTCGTGCAGGTTTCGCTTTCCGCGTGCGGGGTTGCCTGCCCGCGCGACAGCGACATGCATGAGAGCGCGCTCGGGGCGGTCGTCAATGCCGCTGACGCGCTATCGATGCCGCAGCGTGGAGACCTGATCTTCTGGAAAGGCCACGTAGCTCTGGTCCGCGACACCAACACCATCATTCACGCCAATGCGCATCACATGTCGGTCGTGATCGAGCCGATTGATCAGGCGATCGCGCGGATCAAGGACGCGGGCAGTGGGGTTTCCTCGATCCGGCGCGGGATTACGCGCACCTGATCGGTCGCCTAGACCGCCGTTTTCGGAATCAGCACACGGCTTTGCCGCATTGACGGACCTGGTCGATCACGCCTTTCAGGCTCTTTCGCCCGGGGTGCCCCTGAATGGCAACATCGCCGATCAGATATGACGGCGTTGCCTTGAGCGTGAGCGTGTCGGCAAAGCGGACATGCGCCTTCATGATGTCGGTGATGCCGTCCTCGTTGGCGGCCTCAAGCACCTTCTGCAGATCGAGCTTGAAGCCGGACGCCGCACTCAGCGCGCGCTGCCCGTCGATCACGCCGCGACCGGCGTAAAGCGCGCGGTGGTAGCGGTAGAATTCATTCGGCGGCAGCATCCTGGATACCGCGATCTCTACGCGTCCGGCCAGGATCGAGGGAATGCCGAGCACGGGGAACGGGACCAGCACCAATCGCAGCTTCTTGTCGGCTTGCAGCAATGCCTCCACGTCGGCCGATGCGCGCCGGCAATAGGGACAGTTCAGATCGTAGAATTCCACCAGCGTCACGTCGCCCTTTGGGTTCGCGGCCACGACCGCGCCCGGCAGTTTCTCAGCGGCGGCAATGCTCCCTGCGGCGATGGCGTGATTGGCGATCCTGCTCCCGTCCTCGTTGAGGATCGGGAACTGTGTCGGCAGCCCCTGGGCAAGCGCGGATGACGTTAGCGCGACAACGAGCGAGAGAGCGAAGATGAGACGAGACATGAGAATCCGATCAGAAGGTCATATGCGTTCTTACGCATATGACGGCAAAGGCGCAATCAAGTTTGCGTTATGATCGCCGCGCCGCTTTTACGACGCAATTACTGCGCAACCACGTCGGCGGATGCTGTCTCGAGGTCGAACGCGGCCGCAAACAATGCGCGCGTGTAGTCGGTCTTCGGATTCTTGAACAGCTCCTTGGCCGGACCTTCTTCCACGATCTTCCCGTTGCGCATGACGATCAGCCGGCTCGCAAGCGCGGCAACGACCTTGAGATCGTGCGAGATGAACAGATAGGTCAGACCCAGCCGCTTCTGCAGACTGCGGAGCAGGTCGCAGATCTGACACTGGATCAGCATGTCCAGCGCCGAGGTCGGCTCGTCGAGCACCACGAATTTCGGCTGCAGAACGATGGCGCGAGCGACCGCGATGCGCTGGCGCTGCCCGCCGGAGAATTCGTGCGGGTAGCGGAAACGCGTTTCCGGATTAAGGCCGACGTCGGTCAGCGCGCGCACCACCATAGCCTCACGCTCATGCTTGGGCATGTCGGGGTGATGCACTTCCAGCCCTTCCTCAATGATGTCGGCGACCGACATGCGTGGACTGAGCGAGCCATAGGGATCCTGAAACACCACCTGCATCGCGTGGCGGAACGGCCGCATCTCCTTGAAGGTCAGATCCTGGACCTCCTTGCCCATGAACACGATCGGTCCTTCGGACGAGATCAGGCGCAGGATCGCGAGGCCAAGCGTGGTCTTGCCGGAGCCGGATTCGCCGACGATGCCGAGGGTTTCGCCCTTGCGCACCTCGATGGAGACGCCATCCACCGCCTTGATATGTCCGACTGTCGAACGCAGCACGCCGCGCTTGATGGGAAACCAGACCTTGAGATCGTTGGTTTTCACCATCACCGGTTCGTTCGGCTGCAGCGGAGCGGGATCGGGCGACGGCTCCGCGGACAGAAGCGCGCGCGTGTAGGGGTGTTCCGGCGCTGAGAAGACGCGGCCGACCTCACCCTGTTCGACGATCTTGCCCTGATTCATGACGCAGACGCGGTCTGCGATCTTCTTCACGATGCCGAGGTCATGGGTGATGAACAGCATCGCCATGCCAAGCCGTGACTGCAGATCCTTCAACAGCTTCAGGATCTGGGCCTGGACGGTCACGTCCAGAGCGGTTGTTGGCTCGTCGGCGATCAGGAGTTCGGGCTCGTTCGCGAGCGCCATCGCGATCATCACGCGCTGTCGCTGGCCGCCCGACATCTGGTGCGGATAGCTTTGCAGGCGGCCGACAGGATCGGGGATGCCGACCTGGGTCAGCAATTCGATCACCCGCTTCTTTGCGGCTTCGCCACGAAGGCCGGCATGGAGCTCCAGAATTTCGCGAATCTGCCGCTCGATGGTCTGGAGCGGATTCAGCGAGGTCATCGGCTCCTGGAAAATGATCGTGATGTCGTTGCCGCGAATGCGGCGCATGGCGCGTTCCGACATCCCGAGCAATTCCTTGCCCTTGAAGTGGATCGTGCCGGTGGGATGGCTTGCGGCCGGATAGGGCAGCAGCTTCATCACGGACATCGCGGTGACGGACTTGCCGGACCCGGATTCGCCCACGAGCGCGACCGTCTCGCGCGGCCGCACGTCGAAGGAAATGCGGTCCACGGCCCGGCTCGTCCGGCCGGCTTGCGTGAAGGCGATCGAAAGATCCTTCACGCTGAGAAGCGGGGGCACACTCATGAGAAAATCTTTCGCGGATCGAAGGCGTCACGCACGGCTTCGCCGATAAACACCAGCAGCGACAGCATGATCGCGATCGTGAAGAAGCCGGACAGGCCAAGCCACGGCGCCTGGATATTGGCCTTGCCTTGCGACAGCAATTCACCAAGCGACGGCGAACCCGGCGGCAGGCCGAGGCCGAGGAAGTCGAGCGACGTCAGCGTGCCGACCGAGGCCGACAACAGGAATGGGAGCATCGTCAGCGTGGCGACCATCGCGTTCGGTAGCAGGTGCCGGAACATGATCCGGATATTCGATACGCCGAGCGCGCGCGCGGCCATGACATATTCGAAGTTGCGGCAGCGCAGGAATTCCGCGCGCACCAGATTGACCAGCGACACCCAGGAAAACAGCAGCAGGATGCCAAGCAGCACCCAGAAGCTCGGGGTCAGCACCGACGAAATGATCATCAGGAGGAACAGTGTCGGCACCGATGTCCAGATTTCGAGCCCGCGCTGGAAGAACAGATCGACCTTGCCGCCGAAGAAGCCCTGGATCGCTCCGGCCGTCACGCCGATCACGGACGAAATGCTGGTCAGGATCAGCCCGAACAGCACCGAGATGCGGAAGCCGTAGATGATGCGGGCGAGCACGTCGCGGCCCTGATCGTCAGTGCCGAGCCAGTTATATTCGAGGTCTCGACAACCGGTCAGCTTCTTGCGCTCGACCACCTGCCGGCATTGCTCTTCCGTGAGCATCCAGGTCGGCTTCGACGGAGCGGGCGTCGGCAAATCGAGATTGTGCGTGCGATACGAGTAGCGGATCGGCGGCCACCACATCCGGCCGCCTTTTTCGGCGATCTTCTCTTGCAGGTACGGGTCGCGATAATCCGCCGCCGTCTCGAACTCGCCGCCGAACGTTGTCTCCGCATAGGTGAAGATCGCGGGGAAATAGAAGCGGCCGTCGTACTGGATCATGAATGGCTTGTCGTTTGCGATCACTTCCGCGAACAGCGAGGTCACGAACAGGAAAAGGAAAACGAAGAGCGAGATGAAGCCGCGCCGGTTGCGCTTAAAGTTCTGCCATCGGCGTTTGTTGATGGGCGACAAGCGGAGCGGCCGGCGCTCCGGCGGTATGACCAGGCCCGTCGGTCCAATCGACGACGTTTCCGGCATGGTTGTTGGGACACGCGCATCCATGATCAGACCTCGCGCGCCTCGAAGTCGATGCGTGGATCGACCAGCGTATAGACCACGTCGGAAATCAGGCTGACGAAAAGGCCGACCAGCGCGAAGATATAGAGCGTCGCGAAGGTGACCGCGTAGTCGCGGTTCATGATGCTTTCAAAGCCAAGCAATCCGAGCCCGTCGAGGGAGAAGATCGTTTCGATCAGGAGGGATTCGGCGAAGAATGCCGCAACGAAGGTCGACGGGAAGCCTGCGATGATGATCAGCATCGCGTTACGGAATACGTGGCCATAAAGCACCCGCGCATTCTTGCAGCCTTTGGCGCGAGCGGTCAGCACGTATTGCTTGCGGATCTCGTCGAGGAAGGAATTCTTCGTCAGCAGCGTCATGGTGGTGAAGGCACTGAGCGACATCGCCACCAGCGGCAGCGTCAGGTGCCAGAAATAGTCGATGATCTTACTGTACCAGGGCAGTAGCGCCCAGTTATCGGATTTCAGCCCGCGCAGCGGGAACCAGTCCAGGAACGAGCCGCCGGCGAACAGGATGATGAGGAGGATCGCGAACAGAAAGCCCGGGATAGCGTAGGCGACGATGATGACCCCCGAGGTCCAGGCGTCGAACCGCGTGCCGTCGTGCACCGCCTTGCGGATGCCCAGCGGGATCGAGACCGCATAGGCGAGTAGCATCATCCAAAAGCCCAGCGAGATCGAGACGGGTAGCTTTTCCTTGATCAGATCGATCACCGACACATCGCGGAAATAGCTCTTGCCGAAATCGAAGCGCACGTAATTCCACAGCATCAGGGCGAAGCGCTCATAAGCCGGCTTGTCGAAGCCGAATTGCCGTTCGAGCTGCTTGATGAATTCCGGGTCGAGGCCTTGTGCACCGCGATATTTGGAGGCGCCGCCATCCAGCCCGGCGCCGCCTTCCATGCCGCGGCTGACGAAATCGCCGCCCGGCGTACCCGAAATGCGAGAGGTCGCTCCGGTGTCCGACCCCGATAGCTGGGCAATCACGCGTTCGACCGGGCCGCCAGGTGCGAACTGGATCACCACGAAGGAGACCAGCATGATCCCGAACAGGGTCGGGATCATCAGCAGCAGGCGACGAAGTATGTAGGCACTCATGTCATTCCGCCCATCGTGGCTTTTTTTGCCATCCCGCGGGAACCAGGCATAGCGAGAACGCTAACCTCGCCGCTCCAGTTGCGCCGCTTTGGCGGGATCGTACCACCATGTTTCCGGAATACCGCGGGCATATTTTGGCTTGCCCTGCGCGGGCCGGTCGAACATGTCCCAATATGCGATCCAGTGCGAGGCCTTGTACCAGTGCGGCACCCAGTATCGGCCGGAACGGATAACCCGGTCCAGAGCCCGGCAGGCCGTCACCAATTCCGGGCGGGTGGGCGCCGCGATGATGATGTCGATCAGCGCGTCGATGGCCGGATCGGAGATCCCGGCGAGATTCTGTGATCCCTTGATGTCGGCCGCCCGGGACGAGAAATAGGAACGCAGGGACTCGCCCGGGACGGTCGAGAAGCTGAAGCGCTGGATCACGACGTCGAAATCGAAATCGTTGGTGCGGGACTTCAACTGCACCGGATCGACCAGTCGGATATTGGCATCGATCCCGAGCACGCTGAGATTCTTGATATAGGGCATGTGATGAGCCTGGAAGCTTGGCTCGTCGAGCAGGAATTCGATGGTCATCCGCTCGCCTTTCGGCGTCATTCGCTTGCCGTCCTTGACCGGGTAACCGGCCTCGTTGAGCAGGCGGGTCGCCTGGCGCAGCAGGTTGCGATCGTGTCCCGAACCGTCCGTCACCGGCGGCACAAAAGGTTCGCTGAAGACCTCGTCCGGGACCTTGCCGCGGAATTGTTCCAGCAACTTCAGTTCATCGTCGCTCGGCTTGCCCTTTGCCATCAGGTCGGAATTCTGGAACACCGAATGCGTACGGTCATAGGAGCCGTACATGATGGTGCGGTTGGTCCATTCGAAATCGAATGCGTAGATCAGCGCCTCGCGCAGCTTCACATTCTGAAATTTCGGACGGCGCGTATTCAGAAACCAGCCCTGCGCGCCCGAGGGCGTCTCATCCTTCAGGACATCGCGCTTCACGCGACCATCGCGCATCGCCGGGAAGTCGTATCGCGTTGCCCAGATCCGTGATGTGAATTCTTCACGGAAGGCGTAGTTCTTTCCGGTGAAGCCCTCGAAGGCCACGTCGCGGTCGCGATAGAATTCGTAACGGATCACATCGAAATTGTTCAGGCCGATTTGCGTAGGCAGTTTGGCGCCCCACCAGTCCTTGACGCGCTCGTATTCGATGTATCGCCCCGCTTCGAAACGGCCAACCTTGTAAGGCCCGCTGCCAGTCGGAATATCGAGCGTGGATTCCTCGAAGGGCCGCTTTGCGTAATAGGCACGCGAGAAGATCGGCAAGCCTGCGACGTAGAGTGGCACGTCGCGGGCGCGCTTTTCCTTGAAGCGCACGACAACAGTTGTGTCATCGACAGCTTCAGCGCCTTCGAAATCCCGCAGGATCGCCGTGATAATCGGGTGTCCTTTTTCCTTCAGTGTGGTCAGCGAGAACACCGAGTCGTGCGCGGTCAGCGGGCTGCCGTCGTGAAAGACAAGGCCCGGCCGCAACGTGAACCGATAGACCAAACCGTCATCGAAAATCTGCACCGACTTCGCGGCGAGGCCGTACATCGAGTCCGGCTCGTCCGCCGCGCCGGTCATCAGGCTCGCGAAGGTGCGTTCCATGCCGAGCGCGGCGTCGCCGCGCAGGATGTAGCTGTTGAGCGTATTGAAGGTCACAAAATTCTGGTTGTTGAGCCGGCTCGAGCCGATCATCGAAAACGTCCCGCCCTTCGGAGCGGCGGGATTGACGTAGTCGAAATTCGGGAAGTCGGCGGGATATTTGAGGTCGCCGAATGCCGAAATGCCGTGGCGCTCGCGGTTGTCCGCGAGGCCAGTCTGTCTCAGCGCCAGGGTGCCGACGCCCGCGGCCGCGATGGTAAGAACCTTGCGGCGCGTCAGGGCTCTCACGAACGCGATCCTGTCTTCGCGGCCTTCTCCGCGTCCCACCACCAGACCGTCGGGAAGGCAGCCATGCCGTATGTCGGGAGCGGGTCGGGCTTGCCGAAACGATCCCAGCGGGCCGTGCGGACCTTGCCGTAGGTCCATTGCGGTACGACGAAATGATTGGCCAGCAGCACGCGGTCCAGAGCCTTGGTGGCCGCGACCAGTTCCGTACGGTTCTTGGCGAAGACCACGCGCTCGATGAGGGCGTCGATCGCCTCATCCCGGATTCCGACAAAGTTCCGCGAACCGGCCTGATCGGCTGCCTTCGAGCCCCAGAAGCCGCGTTGCTCGTTGCCGGGGGAGAGCGATTGTCCCCACGACGCCAGGATAATATCGAAATCCCAGCTGCGCTGACGGTTCTCGTATTGCGTTGGATCAACCACCCGGATCGACACTTCGACGCCGACGCGTTCGAGCATCGGCTTCCAGAAGCTCACGATGCGCTCGAAGGTCGGCTGCGACAGCAGCACCTCGACCTGCATCTTTTCGCCGGTCTTCACATTGGTCAGCTTCTGATCGCGCACTTCCCAGCCGGCCTCGCGGAACAGGCGCATCGCCTCGCGCAGATTGTTGCGCACGGCGGCCGTATCGCCACCCTTCGGATTGGTGAAAGGCGTCTTGAAGACCTCAGGCGGCACCTTGTCCTTCACGGTCTGCAGGATTTCCAGCTCGAGGCCCTCCGGCAGCCCGGACGAGGCCAGTTCGGTGCCTTCGAAGAAGCTGTTGATGCGCCGATATTGCCCGAAGAAGATCTGCTTGTTCATCTCTTCGAAATCGAAGGCATAATTGAACGCGCGGCGCACCCGCGGATCCTTGAACTTGTCGCGGCGCGTATTGAACGCGAAGCACTGCATGATGCCGAAATTGCGGATATCGAATTCCTCGAGGATGACCCGCTTTTCGCGTACCGCCGGGAAGTCATAGGCGGTCGCCCAATCCTTGGCGCTGTTCTCGAAACGCCAGTCCAGATTGTCGGCCTTGAAGGCTTCCAGCGCGACCGTTGAATCCCGGAAATATTCGTAGCGAAGCTCGTCGAAGTTGTTGGTGCCGACGTTCACGTTGACGTCCTTGCCCCAATAATCGGCAACGCGCTCGTAGGAGATGCTGCGGCCGGCAACGAATGCCTTCACCTTGTAGGGGCCGGATCCGAGCGGCGGTTCGATCGTGGTCAGCGAGATGTCGCGCTGGCGGCCCTGCGAGTCCTTTCCTTCCCACCAGTGCTTCGGCAACACGTTCAGTTGCCCGACGATTTGTGGCAACTCGCGGTTGCCAGCCTGATCGAAGGTGAACGTGATGTCGCGCTCGCCGGTCTTCTCGGCCTTCACGACATGCCGGTAATAGGCCGAAAGCTGCGGATCATGCTTCTTGAAGGCTTCAAACGAGAAGATGACGTCGTCTGCGGTAACGGGTTGGCCGTCATGCCACTTTGCTTCGGCGCGCAGGCGGTAGGTGCAGCTTGAAAAGTCGTCCGGGTGGCTGACCGATTCCGCCAGCAGGCAGTATTCCGTCGAGACCTCGTCGAGCGAGGACGCCATCAGGCGGTCGTAGATGTTGCCGATGCCGGCCGCGATCGCCCCCTTCACACCGCCGATGACGATGTTGAAGTTGTCGAAGGTGCCGATGGCAACCTGCCGTACCAGGCCGCCGCGCGGGGCCTTCGGATTGACGTAGTCGAAATGCTTGAAGCCGGCCGGGTATTTCAGCTCGTTGAACAGAGACAGCCCGTGGCGCCAGGTCTGGTTCGGCGTCGATGCGAGTGCTTCGCTCTTCAGCGGCCCGAGCGTCTCGACGGCAGTGACGACTGGTGCCGCCAGCGCGAGCGCACCGGCTTGGATCAGGGTACGGCGGGACAAACTCACGGTTCTGCTCCGATCACAATCGGGGACTTTCAAACTGCCCTTTTATCTATGACAGTTTGACGGATATCCCCACCAGCGCCACCTTAAAAGGCGGTAACTTGCCATCCTCTTCGGGCGCAGGATTAACGGTAGCGTGAGACCTGCAAAACGCAAACGGCCGGGCAAGCCCGGCCGTTGCAGTGCAAACACGTGTTCGCGAGCTATTTCTTTTCCGCCGGCGCGGCCTCCGCGGCCTTCGGCAGCGGAACGGGGTTGTCGGACAGCGTATGCAGGTAATTGATCAGGTCGGCCCGCTGACCGCCGCGTGCGAGACCCGCATAACCCATGCTGGTACCCGGGATGGCCGCCTTGGGATTGGCGATGAAGGTGTCCAGATCCTCATAGGTCCAGGTGCCGCCCTTGGCCTTCATTGCCGCTGAATAGTTGAAGCCGGCGACCGACGCCCGGGCGCGATCGACGATGCCATAGAGGTTCGGACCGACCCGGTTCGGACCGCCCTTTTCGAAGGTATGGCAGGCGGCGCATTGCTTTGCGGCGGCCTGGCCTTTTCCGGCGTCCGAGCTGGCGAGGCGCACGGCAATCGGCTCAGCCGGTTCGGCCTTCGCTGTATCGGTTGCGGCGCCCGGCTTGTCCGGAACCGCGATCACGTAACCGGGCTTTTCCAGCTTTGTCGGCGCAAAAACTGCTCCGGCGGCGATATTGAGTGTCAGCAGGCCAAGGCAGGTCGCCAGAACGGCGCCCATGATCTTGTTGAGTTCGAAGGAGTCCATCGGCGTTCCGCAGCAGCCCGTGATCATAGGGAATGCGCGCGGGAGACACCCGCGGCGGCGCACCATTAGCCGGTTTGCGCCACGGGTGGCAACCCGTATAAGCGAGCCATCCCTGCGACATTGGTGGCACCGGGACCGCCCGCAACACCGCCCAGATCAATGCCAAAACGCGACGTCCTGATCCTCATTCCGGCCCGCATGGCGGCCACCCGGCTGCCCGGCAAGCCGTTGGCCGATATAGGCGGCAGGCCGATGATCGAGCATGTGATCCGGCGCGCGGAAGCGGCCCACCTCGGCAAGGTGATCGTGGCGACCGATTCCGAGCCGATCCTCGCTGCGGTCGAGAAGGCGGGATTTCGTGCGCTGATGACCAGCACGGATCACGCCTCGGGGTCTGATCGCATTTTCGAGGCCCTGCAAATCGTCGACCCGGAGCGCAAGGCGAGCGTGGTCGTGAATGTTCAGGGCGATCTGCCGACCCTGGAAACGGATGACCTTCGTGCGGCGGTCGCGCTGCTCCAGGACGAGAAGGTCGACATCGCGACCCTTGCCGCAGAGATCGTCAGGGACGAGGAGCGCGACAATCCAAACGTGGTGAAGGTGGTCGGCTCACCGATCGGCCCGAAACGCCTGCGCGCCATGTATTTCACCCGCGCCACGGCGCCCCACGGGGTCGGCCCGCTCTATCATCACATCGGACTCTATGCCTATCGGCGCGATGCGCTCGAGCGTTTCGTGTCGCTGCCGCCCTCGACGCTCGAAAAGCGCGAGAAGCTCGAGCAGCTGCGGGCACTTGAAAACGAAATGCGGATCGATGTGGCGCTGGTCAATTCGGTGCCGCTCGGTGTCGACACGCCCGAAGATCTCGAAACCGCGCGCCGTATGCTCGCAATTGACTCACTGCTTTCGTAAAGCGTAACGAACCCCATGACCAAAAAGAGAATTTCCTTCCAGGGCGAGCCCGGCGCCAACTCGCATCTTGCCTGCCGCGAAGCCTATCCCGATTTCGAGCCGATGCCGTGCGCGACTTTCGAGGACGCGTTTGCGGCGGTGACGAGCGGAGAAGCCGCGCTCGCGATGATTCCGATCGAGAACTCGGTCGCGGGCCGCGTCGCTGACATTCATCATCTGATGCCGCGTTCAGGCCTGCATATCGTCGCCGAGTGGTTCTTGCCGGTGAAACATCAGCTGGTCGCGCCGAAAGGAGCGACGCTCGATGGCATCAAGACGGTCGAGAGCCACGTCCACGCGCTCGGCCAGTGCCGCAATATCATCCGCAAGATGAAGATCAAGGCGATCGTGGCTGCCGACACCGCGGGCTCTGCGCGTGAAGTTGCCGAACGCGGCGACAAGAGCTGTGCCGCGATTGCGTCCCGGCTCGCGGCCGAGATTTACGGGCTCGATATCCTCGCGGAGGACGTCGAGGACGAGGCGCACAACACCACGCGCTTCATTGTGCTCGCGCGCGAGCCGAAATGGGCGGAGGGTGGCAACGGCCCGGTGGTGACCACCCTTATCTTCCGCGTGCGCAACATTCCGGCGGCGCTCTACAAGGCGATGGGCGGTTTCGCCACCAACGGCGTGAACATGACCAAGCTCGAGAGCTATATGATCGAGGGCAATTTCTTCGCCACGATGTTCTATGCCGACATCGAGGGGCATCCGGACGATCACAACGTCGCGCTGGCGCTTAAAGAGCTCGAATACTTTTCCAAGGAAACGAAGATCCTCGGCGTCTATCCGTCGCATCCCTATCGCGCGACATTCAGCGAACAGGCGGAGTGATGATCACCGAAACGGACCTTCGTCATCTGCGCCGCTGCGTCGAACTCGCACGGCAGGCGCTGGAAGCGGGCGAGAGGCCGTTTGCGTCGGTGCTGGTCGGCGCCGATGGCACAGTGCTGGCCGAGGACCATAACCGCGCCAACTCGACCGGCGACCCAACCCGCCATCCGGAATTCGCGCTGGCGCGCTGGGCGGCGGAGAACATGACGCCCGAGGAGCGAAGCTCCGCGACGGTTTATACGTCGGGCGAACATTGCCCGATGTGTTCGGCGGCGCACGGCCAGGTTGGGCTTGGCCGCATTGTCTATGTGACGTCCGCGGCGCAATTCACCGATCTGATGGCTGAGCTTGGCTTGCCCAAGCGCACGGTCAATCCGATCCCGATCCAGGAGGTGGTGCCCGGTATTGCAGTCGAAGGGCCTATTCCAGGCCTCGACCAGGAGGTCCGGGAGCTGCAGCGCCGGGCGTTCAGCATTCGATAGGCGATCACTGCGCCCGATATTGTGCCTATCAATTAGGCGTTTTGCTTGAAAATCGATCGCCCAGCGGGTAATCGCCCCCGATCACCGGGAGCTGAGATCTTGCTGGACGAAAAACTTGAGCCGATTTTTGCAGAAGTCCTCCGCCGCAATCCGGGCGAGGGCGAGTTTCACCAGGCGGTCCGCGAGGTGCTCGACAGCCTCGGCGCGGTCGTGGCCAAGCACCCGCACTATGCGGATGGCGCACTCATCGAGCGGATCTGTGAGCCGGAGCGGCAGATCATTTTCCGGGTGCCGTGGGTGGACGACCGGGGGCAGGTGCAGATCAACCGCGGTTTCCGGGTCCAGTTCAATTCGGCGCTCGGCCCGTTCAAGGGCGGGCTGCGTTTCCATCCGAGCGTGCTGCTCGGCACCATCAAGTTTCTCGGCTTCGAGCAGACCTTCAAGAACGCATTGACCGGTCTGCCGATCGGCGGCGGCAAGGGCGGTTCGGACTTTGATCCGAAGGGCCGATCCGATGCCGAGATCATGCGCTTCTGTCAGTCCTTCATGACCGAGCTGGGCCGTCACCTCGGCGAATACACCGATGTGCCTGCTGGCGACATCGGCGTCGGTCAGCGCGAGATCGGCTATATGTTCGGCCAGTACAAGCGCATGAGCAATCGCTACGAGTCGGGCGTGCTCACCGGCAAGGGGCTGACCTGGGGCGGATCGCGGGTGCGCACCGAGGCCACCGGCTATGGCGCGACCTATTTCGTGGAGCGCATGCTGCAGCGGCGCGGCGAAAGCCTGGACGGCCGCAAGGTCATCGTTTCCGGCAGCGGCAACGTCGCGATCTATACAATCGAGAAGGTGCAGCAACTCGGCGGACGCGTAATCGCCTGCTCGGATTCGAGCGGCTATGTCGTCGACGAGAAGGGCATCGACCTCGCACTGCTCCAGGAGATCAAGGAGCGCCGGCGCGGCCGCATCTCCGACTATGCAACCGCGCGCGGACGCGATGCGACGTTCGTTCCGGAGGGCCGGGTCTGGGAGGTTGCGGCAGATATCGCGATGCCGTCCGCGACACAGAATGAGCTGAACGGACAGGACGCGCGCAATCTCATCGCGAACGGCGTGCGCGCGGTCGGCGAGGGGGCGAACATGCCCTGTACGCCGGAAGCCGTGCGTCTGTTCGCCGAAGCGAAGGTTCTGTTTGCGCCGGGCAAGGCGGCCAATGCCGGTGGTGTCGCGACCAGTGCGCTGGAAATGCAGCAGAACGCCTCTCGCGATTCCTGGACGTTCGAAGAAACCGAGGACAGGCTCGCGGCCATCATGCGCAATATCCACGATACCTGCGCGCAGACTGCGGAGGAGTACGGGGCGCCGGACAATTATGTCCTCGGCGCCAACGCTGCCGGCTTCATCCGCGTCGCGGAAGCGATGCGGGCGCTGGGCGTGATCTGAATCGCCGTCCAACGGCGACGTGTGTGCCGGCATTGCGAGCGCAGTGAAGCAATCCAGCTCGAAAGACTGGATTGCTTCGCGAGGCGCGCTCGCAATGACGAAAACTTCAGATCGTCTGATTGTATTCGCCGACTTCCGGATGGGTGCGCAGCACCGAATCCACCGCCTTGAACATCTCGCGCATGCGCGCTTCCGACGCCGGGCTTTCGACCACGACCACCAGCTCCGGCTTGTTCGATGAGGCGCGCACGAGACCCCAGGTGCCGTCCTCGACCGTCACGCGCACGCCGTTGACGGTGACCAGATCGCGGATCGGCTGACCGGCGACCTTGCCGCCCTCCGCCTGCGCCTTCTCGAAATGCTTCACCACCGCATCGACGATGCCGTATTTCTTTTCGTCATCGCAATGCGGCGACATGGTCGGCGACGACCAGGTCTTCGGCAGCGCGTGCTTCAGGTCGCTCATGCTCTTGTCCGGATTGCGGTCGAGCATGTCGCAGATCGCAATGGCCGACACGAGGCCATCGTCATAGCCGCGGCCGAACGGCTTGTTGAAGAAGAAATGGCCCGACTTCTCGAAGCCCACCATGGCGCCGCTCTCGTTGACGCGGCGCTTCATGTAGGAATGGCCGGTCTTCCAGTAATCGGCTTTCACCTTGTTCTTGATCAGAACCGGGTCGGTGGCGAACAGGCCGGTCGATTTCACATCGACCACGAAGGTTGCGCCGGGGTGAAGAGCGGAAATGTCACGCGCGAGCATCACGCCGATCTTGTCGGCGAAAATCTCGTCGCCCTCGTTGTCCACGACACCGCAGCGATCGCCGTCCCCATCGAAGCCGAACGCGACATCGGCGTCGGCATTGATGACCGCATCGCGCATCGCATGCAGCATCTTCATGTCTTCGGGATTCGGATTGTATTTCGGGAAGGTGTGATCGAGATCGCAATCGAGCGGGATCACCTCGCAGCCGATCGCTTCCAGAATCTTCGGCGCGAAGGCGCCGGCCGTGCCATTGCCGCAGGCCGCGACCACGCGCAGCTTGCGTTTCAGCTTCGGTCGGTTGGTGAGATCGGCGATGTAACGCGCCGGGAAATTGTCGATGAACTGGTAGGAGCCGATCTCGCGGGTCTCGAACGCGGCGTTCAGCACGATCTCCTTGAGCCGGGTCATCTCGTCCGGGCCGAAGGTCAGCGGACGGTTTGCGCCCATCTTCACGCCGGTCCAGCCATTGTCGTTATGCGAGGCGGTCACCATCGCAACGC
>Ga0182740_1001026_pt1 | contig 20779 bp, 19 predicted proteins | sample eDN5th37CKraftBY_FD_128872 | JGI IMG/M metagenome (GOLD analysis project Ga0182740, IMG submission 128872) | Enriched backyard soil microbial communities from Emeryville, California, USA - eDNA 5th pass 37_C Kraft BY (version 2) (version 2) | ecosystem: Environmental > Terrestrial > Soil >...
GTTCCCTCAACCAGCGCTCCTGCCGCCGTCCCGATGACAGACAGCCGACAGCCTTCCTCCGCCGCCACGGTGACGGCTTTTGCTTTCGCCGCCACGCTCGGCCTGGTGGCGGCAATGGCCGCCCATGTCGCGCTCACGGCCGCGGGCTTTGATCTGGGCAATGCCTGGCGGCAGGTCTTCCCCGCCTCGGAAGCGCTCGTCAGGTCCGCCCTTGCATGGTGGGCCATTTGCGCCGCCGGCTTTCTCGTATCCTATGGCGCGGGGTGCGCTTTCTCCCGATCCAGACCGGGATGGGAGCCGCCCCTCATCCTTGTCGGTACAACGCTCGTCGGGCTGCTGGCCTGGACCGGGCACGGCGCTTCCGGTGCCTTGACCCGGTCTGCCAGTCTCAGCCTGAGCCTGCATCTCGTCGCCCTGGTGGTCGGAGGGGCGATGGCCGCCATCGGCGCCTATACAGCCCTCGCGGGCGGGGACCGTCCTGTCCGGACGGACGGACGGATGCTCAGCCAGCCGGATTGAATCCGCCTTTCCGGAGGCGGATCACAGCGAGATTCAACGCCGACAGGAAAGCGGACCGGTCGCGCGGCGAAAACGGGCGCGGCCCGCCCGTGACCGCCCCCGCGCTGCGGAGGTCGGCCATCAGGTTCCGGGTGGCGAGGGTCATGCCGATGGATTCGGGCGTGAACGACTTTCCGTTCGGCGCGATCGCCATCGCGCCCCGCTTCAGGACCCTGTCCGCCAGCGGAATATCCGCGGTGACGACGATGTCGCCCGCCGTGGCCCGTTCCGCGATCCAATCGTCGGCAATATCCGGTCCCGCCGGAACCACCACACGTTCGATCCAGGGCTCCCGCGGTATTGAGATAGGGGTATTGGACACCACATAGACCCTGCTTCCATGTCGCTGAGCGACCCGGTAAACCTCGTCCTTGACCGGGCAGGCGTCAGCGTCGATGAAGATTTGAATTTGTCTCATCTGCCCAGCCGCCTCCACACTCGCCATTGCGCCCTCCGGTTTCGCGGTCCCGCGCGGGGCCGGCTCACCCATGTCATTGCCATTTCAAGGAAAAGGTCTACAATAAAGACGGTTCGAACCTCACTCTTTGTTGCCAATGCCCAATTCGGGTCGTTAGCTTAAGGACGCTGAATTCGGATGATGCCCTTGCGAAAGCGCAAGGGAGCCAGCGCGTTGCGCTAACGGAGGCCACAATGGCAACAGGTACGGTGAAGTGGTTCAACGCCACGAAAGGTTTCGGCTTCATTCAGCCGGATGACGGCGGCAAGGATGTGTTCGTTCACATCAGCGCGGTGGAGCGCGCCGGTCTGCGCGGCCTCAACGAAGGCCAGAAGATTTCCTACGAAGTCGTGACGGACACCAAGCGCGGCAAGTCCAGCGCCGAAAATCTCAAGGCCTGACGCACAGCCGTCGCCCACGAGATCCGAAGCCCGCCCTGCTTTGCAGCGGCGGGCTTTTTTGTCCGTCTTTGGACGTTACAGAATCCATGCAGCGCATGTCTTCGCCGGCTGATGCCTCAGCCGGAACCTACGCAATGAAACAGGGAGGGCGACGCGTTGTCTCGGCAATGTGATTGAACGTTGCGCCCGGCATTGAGTTATTCGTGAGGCTTCAACCCTTCCGACTGGCAAGTGGCATCCTCATGAAGACAGGTCTTCTTCTGATACTGATGGCAGCCATCATGACGGCCGGTTATCTGCCCGCGCTCAGGCAGGTACTGCGCCATATGCTGCCGGTCCCGCCCGACTTTCCGGCGCGTTCGGCACATCCCTCTTCCCGCCGGCCGGCCCAGGGCAAAAACATGAGCGGGATCGTCTGGGGCTGAAATCCCGCTCCTCCCCCGCTCGGGTCCGCCCGCTGGTCCCGTATCTGCCATTGCGCCAAGGTCTCCCTGTCTGGTCTGCCCGTCTGGTCTTTCCGGCCGCGGAAAGCTAGACCAGCGCCGAAGCTGGCTGCGATACGCGCCGGCAGAGCGCGGGGGAATATCGTGAAGCTTTTTACCTTCTTTCGGTCATCGGCCGCCTACCGGGCCCGGATCGCCCTGAACCTCAAGGGCTTGTCATATGACATGACCTCCATCGTCTTCGCGAAGGGCGATCATCTCAGCCCGGCGTATCAGGCCGTCAATCCTCAGAAGCGGGTTCCGACCCTCGAACTCGACGATGGATCGCGGGTTTATCAGTCGCTGGCCATGATGGAATATCTCGACGAGGTCCACCCCCAGCCGCCGTTTCTTCCGCGCGATCCATTCGAGCGTGCTCATGCGCGGGCCATCGCCCAGATCGTGGCCTGCGACATTCACCCGCTCAATAACGTCGGACCGCTAAACTATCTGCGCAAGCAGTTGGGCCAGAGCGAGGATGCCATCAATGCGTGGTATCACCACTGGGTCCTGGAAGGCTTCGAGGCGATCGAAAGCCTCATCACCCCCTCGCCCTACGCGGCGGGTAGCGCCGTTACAGTAGCGGACATCTGCCTTGTTCCGCAGATCTACAACGCCCGGCGCTTCAAGGTGCCGCTGGATGCGTTCCCGAAAATCCTCGCCGTCGAGGAAGCCTGCAACGCGATCGAAGCCTTCGACCGCGCCAGGCCGGAAAACCAGCCGGACGCCACTGCCTGACAGACGCGCCACGACCCTGGGAGGCGGGCCCGGAATTTGCCCGCCTCGTCACGCCAGCCCAAGGGCTAATCAATGAAGCTGGATCAGACCCCAGGTTCTTTTTGTTTGAGCATGACCTTATCCGAAAACCGGTTCCCACTTTTCGGGATCATGCTCTAGATTGCGCCGGAGCGCCGCCACGAGCGCAGGGACGAGGAGACGCCGTGCAGTCCACCAACCTCGGCCGTGTCATTCTCTGGATGACGGGCACGCTGCTTTCGTTCTGCGTTCTCGCCATTTCCGTGCGCGGCCTCGCCGGCGCCCTGAACCTGTTCGAAATCCTGACAGTGCGCAGCTTCATCAGCCTGCTGGTGATCTTCGCTGTCATGGCGGCACAGCCACAGGTGCGCGCCGGGCTCGCCGCAAGGCGGCTCGGCGTTCATTTCACGCGCAGCGTCCTGCATTTCGGGGCGCAGTGGCTCTGGGTTCTGGGCCTGACCATGCTGCCCCTCGCAACGGTATTCGCGCTCGAATTCACCATGCCGGCCTGGACGACACTGCTCGCGGCGATATTCCTCGCCGAGCGTCTCACGCCGAGCCGCATCGGGGTGATCCTGCTCGGAATCGTCGGCGTGCTGGTCATTCTCCGGCCCGGCCTGGAAATCGTGCAGCCTGCCGCGTTCTACGTGTTGCTCGCGGCCTTCGGTTACGCCACGACGATGATCCTGACCAAGCAGCTCACGGCTACGGAAAGCACGCTGAGCATCCTGTTCTGGATGAGCCTGATGCAATTGCCGATGGGCCTTCTCGGCGCGGATTCGCTCACATTTCCGCTCAAGCTGGAAAGCCATCACATCCTCGCCGCCGTCGGGCTGGGTGTCGCGAGCCTTTCAGCCCATTTCTGCCTCGCCAACGCGATGCGCGCCGGCGAGGCCAGCGTCGTCGTGCCGATCGACTTCCTGCGCATTCCCCTGATCGCCCTGGTGGGCTGGTGGCTCTATCAGGAATCGATCGACCTGTTCGTCTTCCTGGGAGCGGGCATCATTGTATTGGGCGTTCTGTGGAACCTGCGCGCCGAGTCCCGCCGCTTCCCTGCTCCTGCGGCAGCGGCGCCGCAGATGGCGGACGCCTCGCGAAGACAGTAGATTCTTCCCTCAATCCAGTCCAAACGGGGCCCCGGTGCCGCTCCATACTTTGGTCACCATACTGGTGATGGGCTGTCTGCGGTATCAAATGGAGATGCAAGTGGGCGCAGCCCGAATTGGCTTTCCCTTGGCGCTGAGCCGCACGGCGATCGCGCTGGCTGTGACGGTGGCATCTGCATCCGCAGCCCTGGCCCAGGGCGGGCTGCGCGGCGGCTTTCCGCCCTTTTCGGGTCAGGTTTCGCAGGCGGCGCCTGGGCAGGACGGGCGCAATCCCGTCTGCGTCAGGCTCGAAGCGCAACTGGCCGGCGTGGAAAATGCCCGCGGGCAATCTCCCTATGCCGACCAGATCCGCCGCGCGGAAGACGCCGCCGGACGCCAGCAATATCAACTCGACCGCCTGACGGCCCAGTCGCGCCAACTGAGTTGCGAAGGCGGCGGCCTGTTCTCGTTATTCTCGACGCCCAACCCGCAATGCGGACCGCTGCGCCAGAACATCCAGCAGGTGCGTTCGGGACTGGACCGGATCCTCTCCGACATCGAACGCATGCGTGGCAGCGACAGCGGCCAGGAGGGACAACGGCGCGCCGTGCTGGCCGCCCTCGCCCAGAACGACTGCGGCCCGCAGTATCGCAATGCCGCGGCAGCGTCCGGTGGCGGATTCTTCGAGGCCTTGATGGGGCCCGGCACCGTCATCGCGCCGGAAGCGCCGGCGGCGTCCTCGGGCTACCGCACCGTATGCGTCAGGACCTGCGACGGATATTTTTTCCCAATCTCTTTTTCCACGTCGCCGGCGAGCTTCGCCAATGACGAGAATGTCTGCCGGCGGATGTGTCCCGCGGCGGACACGATCCTCTTCGCCTACCGGAACCCCGGCGAGGACATGCGCCAGGCTGTCTCGATCAACGGTCAGCCTTACACGTCACTGCCGAATGCATTCCGCTACAGGACCCAGATCGACAAAAGCTGCACCTGCCAGAGCGGCCATGGCGAAGCCTGGGTAGAGGCCCTGAAGCCCCTGTCCCCGGCCGCAGCCGCCGATCAGCCCGCAGAGCGGCCGAATGCGGCCCCCTCCGAGAGCTTGCCGACCCATCGCCGCGATCCGGCGCAGAAAGTCCGCTCGGTCGGCCCGCCGTTCCTGCCGACTCAATAGTCGAAGGTTTCGGCCTTACTCGCGCCTCCGGCTCGGAGCAGGGACAAATCCGGCTCCGGGACCGGCTTTCCATCATCGCGGAAACGCTGGGTGATCGGATAGCGGCGGTCCCGCCCGAAGTTTCTCGGCGAGACCTTGACCCCCGGTGCGGCCTGCCGCCGCTTGTATTCGGCGACATTGAGCAGGCGGTCGATCCGCACAACCGTCTCCTGATCGAACCCTGCGGCAACGATGTCCGCCACCGCCTGCTCCTGCTCGACCAGCCGCTCGAGGATCGCGTCGAGAATGTCGTAGGGCGGCAGCGAGTCCTGATCGGTCTGATCCTCGCGCAATTCCGCGCTCGGCGGCCGCACAATGATCGATTCCGGGATCACCACCCCGTCCGGCCCCAGCGCATCCTCCGGCTTCCATTCGTTGCGCAGCCGGCAGAGGCGGAACACCTGCGTCTTGTAGATGTCCTTGATCGGGTTATAGCCGCCGTTCATGTCGCCGTAGATCGTGGCATAGCCGACGGACATTTCGGACTTGTTGCCGGTCGTCACCAGCATGTCGCCGAACTTGTTGGAAATCGCCATGAGGATCGTGCCACGGGCGCGCGACTGGAGATTTTCCTCCGTCACATCGCGCGGCCTGCCGGCAAAGAGCGGCGCCAGCGCCTGCTCCAGCCCCAGCACCGCGTTCTCGATCGGCAGGATATCGTAGCGCACGCGCAAAGCCTGCGCGACGGCAGCGGCATCGTCCAGCGACTGCTGCGCCGTGAACCGATAGGGCAGCATCACCGTGCGCACCCGGTCCGCGCCGAGGGCATCGACGGCAAGAGCCGCCACCAGGGCGGAATCCACCCCGCCCGAAAGCCCGAGCACGACACCGGGAAAACCGTTCTTCCCGACATAGTCCCGCAGGCCCAGCATGCAGGCGGCATAGTCGGCCCGGTCGCCCTCCTCGATCGCGGCGCGCGGCCCCTGTTCGCACAGCCACGTTCCGCCGCTGCGCACCCAGCGCGTCGTCACGACCTCCTCGCGGAAGGAGGCAAGCTGGAATGCGCGCTCATGGTCGGCATGCAGCCCGAAGGAGCCGCCGTCGAACACCAGTTCGTCCTGCCCGCCGACCTGATTGACATAGATCAGCGGCAGGCCGCTCTCCACGACCCGCTGCATCGCGATATTGAGTCGCACGTCACCCTTGCCGCGCCAGTAGGGCGAGCCGTTCGGCACCAGCAGCAGTTCCGCGCCGGTTTCCGTCAGGCATTCGACCACCGCGTCGCTCCAGATATCCTCGCAGATCGGCAGCCCAAATCTGACGCCCCGGAAGTCCACTGGGCCCGGCAGCGGCCCAACGGCGAACACCCGTTTCTCGTCGAAGACGCCGTAATTCGGCAGATCGACCTTCAGCCGCACCGCGGCGATCATGCCGCCGTCCAGCAGACAATAGGCGTTGTAGAGCTTGCCGTCCTCGACCCACGGAGTCCCCATCAGCACCGCCGGTCCACCGTCGGCGGTCTCCCGCGCCAGCGCCTCCACGGCGGTGCGGCAGGCGGCCTGAAATGCCGGCTTCAGCACGATATCCTCGGGCGTATAGCCGCAGATGAACAGTTCCGTGAAGGCAATGAGATCGGCGCCGTCCGCGGCCGCGGCCGCGCGCGCCCGGCGTGCCTTGGCGAGGTTGCCCGCGATGTCGCCAAGAGTGGGATTGAGCTGCGCGAGGCAGATGGACAGACGGTCGGCGGGACGCTGCCGGGGCTGAGCTTCGATCATGACGGCAGACTTACGCGTCCCGCGCACCGGTAGCAATTGCAGCCGTCACAGCAGCCCGGCCCATACCGCCAGCGCATGGCCCCAGAACAAGACCGCAATGACAATGGACAAAGCGACGGCGGCAGAGCCGAGATCCTTCACACGGCCGATCTGGAAATCGCGGTCCAGCGTTACCCGGTCGGCCAGCTTCTCGATGGCGGTGTTGACCAGTTCGGTCAGCATGACCAGCAGCACGACCGCGATCAGCACGGCGCGCGCAAGGCTATCGGCGGCGATCATGAAGGCCAGCGGGATGGAAACTGCCAGCGCCAGGACCTCCTGCCGAAAGGCCGCCTCGCTCGCCAGCGCGAAACGCAGGCCCCTCCAGCTATTGATGGTCGCCCGCACGATCCGCTTCATGTCCGCCCGCGCGCAAGCTGGAATCCGGCCGCCGGGCGGGTGAACCTGTCCGCCCGGCACATCACCGAAGTCTCCTACAGTCCCGCCACCGCCGGGAGCGGCACGTTCCGCGCCAGACGCCCATCCTTGAGCAGATCGGCGATCAGGAAAGCAAGGTCGATCGACTGTTCGGCGTTGAGACGCGGATCGCACACCGTGTGATAACGGTCATTGAGGTCCTCGTCGGTCACGGCCCGGGCCCCACCGGTGCATTCGGTGACGTTCTTGCCCGTCATTTCCAGATGCACGCCGCCGGGATAGGTCCCTTCCGCCGCATGAACCGAGAAGAAACCCCGCACTTCCTTCATGATCTGGTCGAACGGCCGGGTCTTGTAGCCGCTGGCGGACGTGATCGTGTTGCCATGCATCGGATCGCACGACCACACCACAGTGCGGCCCTCGCGCTTCACCGCGCGCACCAGTGCCGGCAGATATTCGCCGACCTTGTCGGCGCCGAAGCGGCAGATCAGCGTCAGACGGCCCGCCTCATCCTCCGGATTGAGGATGTCGATCAGCCGCAACAGATCGTCCGGCTTCAGCGAAGGACCGCATTTCAGGCCGATGGGGTTCCTCACGCCGCGGCAGAATTCGACATGGGCGTGGTCGAACTGGCGGGTGCGGTCCCCGATCCAGATCATATGGCCGGAGGTCGAATAGTAGGTGCCCGGCCGGGTGGAATCCTCGCGGGTCATCGCCTGCTCGTAGCCGAGCAGCAGCGCCTCGTGGCTCGTATAGAAATCCGTCGTGCGCAGCTCGGGATGGCTTTCGAGGTCGAGCCCGCACGCCTGCATGAAGCCCAGCGCCTCGGAAATCCGGTCCGCCAGTTCGCCATAGCGGCGGGACTGGGGCGAGCCCTTCACGAAGCCCAACATCCACTGGCGGATGTTGCCGAGATTGGCATAGCCGCCCTGCGCGAAAGCGCGCAGCAGATTCAGCGTCGCGGCGGACTGGCGATAAGCCTCGATCTGCCGGCGCGGATCGGGGATGCGCGACTCCGGAGTGAAGGCGAAATCGTTGATGATGTCCCCGCGATAGCTGGGCAACTCGATGCCGTCGCGCTTCTCGTTCGGTGAGGAGCGCGGCTTGGCGAATTGGCCGGCGATGCGCCCGATCTTCACCACCGGCAGCGCGCCGGCGTAGGTGAGCACCACCGCCATCTGAAGGAAAACGCGGAAGAAATCCCGAATGTTGTCGGCGCCGTGCTCGGCGAAACTTTCGGCGCAATCGCCGCCTTGCAGCAGGAACGCCTCGCCCCGGGCGACGCGGCCGAGCGCCTTGGTCAGGTTGCGGGCCTCACCGGCAAAAACCAGCGGCGGAAAGCTGGCGAGCTGGCGCTCGACATCCACCAGAGCCTGCCGGTCCGGATAATCCGGCACCTGCAAAATGGGCATTTTCCGCCAGCTATCGGGCGACCAACGTTCCGCCATGACCTTATCTCCCGGCTGCCAACAGGCCGGCCTGCCGCCGGCCCCGCCGATTTGAGGGGCGCTTATAACGCCGCGGCATCAGGAAAACCAGTCGCGGGCTATCCTGCTCCGGCTGCGGCCTTCGCCGGGCAGCTATTCCGCCGCCTCGCGAACATGCCGCATGGCCGGCTCGCGCATCGTCACCAGTTCCTCGGCGGCGGTGGGATGGACCGCCATGGTGGCATCGAAATCCGCCTTGGTGGCCTTCATCTTCACCGCAATGCCAACGAGCTGGATCATCTCGCCGGCTTCCGCCCCGACGATGTGAACCCCCACGACCCGATCCGTCGTCCCGTCCACCACCAGTTTCATGAAGGTGCGGCTGTCGCGGGCGGCCAGCGTCATCTTCATGGAACGGAAGCTGGTCTTGTAGATATCCACCCGGTCGAAAGTCCGCAACGCCTGCGCCTCGGTGAGCCCCACGGAACCCACCTCGGGCTCGGAGAACACCGCACTCGGCACGTCGGCATGGTCCACACGAACGGTCTTGCCGCCGAACACGGTGTCGGCGAAAGCATGCCCCTCGCGGATCGCAACCGGCGTCAGCGCGATGCGGTCCGTCACATCGCCCACCGCATAGATGCCTGGAACCGAGGTCTGGGAAAACTCGTCCACGGCGATGCCGCCGCTGGGGTTGAGCTTCACACCGACGACATCAAGACCGAGCCCCTGAATGTTCGGACGCCGCCCCGTCGCGAACATCACCTGATCGACCACGCAGGAGTCGTTGTCGGAAAGCTGGACGCAGAGCCCGCGTTCGACCTTCTCCACCGCACTCACCGTCTGCCCGGTGACGATGCGGATGCCACGCTTCTCCATCTCCAGCCGCAGATGCGCGCGCACGTCGTCGTCGAAACCCCGCAGGATGTTGTCGCCGCGATAGACCAGCGTCACCTCGGAGCCCAGACCTGCAAAGACGCCGGCAAACTCCACGGCGATATAGCCGCCGCCCTGGATGAGAATCCGCTTCGGCAGTTCCGGCAGATGGAACACCTCGTTGGACGAGATGACATGCTCAAGACCGGCGATCTCCGCGCCCATGGAGGGCCAGCCGCCCGTTGCGATGAGAATGTTCTTCGCCCGGACCGTCTCGCCGGTGCCGACAAGGCGCACCTTGTTCACATCGACCAGTATCGCGCGATCCCGCACGATCTCGACCTTGGCCCGTTCGAGATTGGCCACATAGGCCTGTTCGAGGCGGTCGATCTCGCGGTCCTTGTTGGCGATCAGCGTCGGCCAGTCGAAGGTCGGTTCCGACACGGTCCAGCCGAAGCCTGCGGCATCACGGAACTCGTCGGCAAAGCGCGAGGCATAGACCAGCAGCTTCTTCGGAACGCAGCCACGGATCACGCAGGTGCCGCCGACGCGGTATTCCTCAGCCAGCATGACGCGGGCACCATGGGTCGAGGCGATCCGGGCGGCGCGCACGCCGCCGGAACCACCACCGATCACGAACAGATCGACTTCGCGCGTCATGGGTCTTTCCCGCCGATAGGCTTACAGATCGTGGCCGCGCTTCTTCATCTCGGCGCGGGTCTTTTCGATAATCTCAGTGGTGAAGCGCTGAGCAAAAGCTTCGGCGGAATTCATGCTTTCCTCAAGCACCTTCGGCTCCTCCGTGATCATCTTCTTGCCGAGCGGAGTCTTGTAAAAGGCAAGCATGTCCTTCAGCTCGGCTTCGGTGAAGCGGGAGGCATATTGCTGATACAGGCTGTCGCGGACCTCATCGACACGCTTGGCCTCGTCCTTCGTCAGCTTGGCGGCAACCTCGCCGAGGTCCTTGCCGACGGTCGGATTGCTTTGCATGAACATCTGCCGCACCTGCTCGATCACGCCGGGCACGACCGGGTCGAACAACTGGGCCGAACCCTTGACCTCAAGGATTTCCTTGGCCGTCGCGACTGCGGCGGGCGACGGCTTGTCGTTCTGCGCGAATGACGGCCCCGCGGTCAGCAGCATTCCAACGGCGGCGACAGCAGCCCAGCGAAAGCGAGCACGGATCATGAAGACACTCCCAGTGAATCGTAGTGGATTTTGCGGAAAATGAGCGGCCTGCCCACCTGAACACCCTGCATTATGGCCTTGTCATCGTTCGGACGCCCGACGGCCCCGCCAGCAGGGCTGTATCGGCAAAACCGATGAAAAGACCATGTTCGACGACTCCCGGAATGGCCGACAGCCGCGCGGCAACGTCGGCGGGGTCGGGAATCCGCTCCAGCGCAGCGTCGAGAATCCAGTGGCCGCCGTCCGTGACCAAAGCGTGACCATCCGGGCGCTGGCGCAGCAGCGCAGGCGCCGGGCAGCCGGCGGCGGCAAGCGCCACCTCCACCGCGCGCCGCGTCGCACCCAATCCAAACGGCATGACCTCGATCGGCAGCGGAAAGCGCCCGAGCACATCCACGCATTTCGATTCGTCCGCGATCACGACCATCCGGCGCGAGGCGAAGGCAACGATCTTCTCCCGCAGCAGCGCCGCGCCGCCCCCCTTGATCAGGGTCAGGTCCGGAGAAATCTCGTCCGCTCCGTCCACTGTCAGGTCGAGTTCCGGCGTCTCGTCGAGCGTCGTCAAGGGCACCCCCCAGCGCTCCGCATCCGCGCGGGTCGCCTCCGATGTCGGCACGCCGACGACGCTGAGCCCCTCGCGGACGCGCGCGCCGAGCAATTCGACGAAATGGCGCGCGGTCGAACCGGTCCCGAGGCCCAGGCGCATGCCGGGCTCGACCAGCGCCACCGCCTGCGCCGCGGCGGCGCGCTTCCGCGAGTCGATATCCATCAACAGACCTGCCATTCCATGCCGCCGTTCTAGCCGAGCTTGGCGCAGCAGCCTAGAGCACGATCCCGAAAAGTGGGAACCGGCTTCGGAAAAGATCATGCTCAAACAAAAGGATAACCGGTGGGTCTGATTCACCTCTGATTCAACAAAGCCGGATCACACCCTGGCCGGTTCGCAGACCATGGTTTCAAGGGCGATTTCCGAGAGGATTCCATCTTGCCCGGCGCCGGCGCAGCGGGTAGCGCTGGGGCATGACTTCCGCCCTGCCCCTTCTCGTTTTCGATCTCGACGGAACCTTGGTCGACACCGCGCCGGACCTCGTCAACGCGCTGAACACGGTTTTCACGCGCGAGGGCTTCCCGGCCCTGCCTTACGAGGAGGCCCGGCTGATGATCGGCGGCGGCCTGCGGCCGTTCATCGAGAAAGCATTGGCGGCCGAAGATGCGGCCCGACCCGACGGAACGGTGGAGCGGCTGTTCCGGGAGATGGTCGACTACTACGGCGAGCATATCGCCGATGCCTCGCGCCCGTTCGAAGGTCTCGCCGACACGCTGGACCATCTCGCCGGCGATGGCTTCCGCTTCGCCGTCTGCACCAACAAGCTGGAGGGCCTGTCGGTGAAGCTGCTCAAGGCGCTGGACCTTGCGGGCCGGTTCGACGCGATCTGCGGAGCGGACACCTTCGGTATCAGCAAGCCGAACCCGGACGTGCTGCGGCAGACCATCGCCGCGGCGGGAGGCGCAGGCCCCGCGATCATGATCGGCGATTCCATGACCGACGTCGCCACTGCCCGCGCCGCCGGCCTGCCGGTGATCGGGGTCAGCTTCGGCTATACGGACATTCCCATGGCCGAGATCGGACCGGACCGGCTGATTCATCATTTCGAAGACCTGCCGCCGGCCGTCCATGCGCTTAGCGCAAAATGGCCCTAGCGGAGGCCTTCGCCGGTGCGGGTCAAGGCGTTCTCCATTACCGCGTCCCGTCCTGTAACCATATGACATGCAATATCTTTTCCGGTGATTGTCGCGCTTCGACGGTTGCGATTGCCCAAGCCCGGTCATAAGGTCACAGCCAGAAGGCGGCGACCGGACCGCCCAACCGACGGACGATCATCATGAGCCGACTCATCGCCATCGGAGCCTGCGGAATTCTGCTGGCCTCCTGCACCTCGTCGATGCTGCCAAGCGGCTCCATCCTGGGATCGTCGGACTCGCCCGTGGCCCTGCGGCTCGAATCCGATCCGCCGGGCGCGGAAGCCAGGATCGGCGACCAGAGCTGCCAGACCCCCTGCCAGCTCTCCGTCACACCGGCCGTGGACATGACCGCCACCTTCACCCTGAAGGGCTACCAGTCCCAGACCATCGGGCTGGAGGTCATCCCCGGCGGCAACCCGCAAATGGGCGAACCGGTGAATGCCCGCATTCTGCCGAACCCGGTGCTAGCGGAGCTGGAGCCGGAACCCGCCGCACCCCGCCGGGCAGCGCCGAAACGCGCCCCGGCCAAGGCCGCGCCGAAATCCGCCCCGGCTTCCGAGGCTGTTCCGCCGCAGGGCGCCGCGCCCGCGCAATCCGCCCCCTCCAACCCCTTCCCGGATCCCCCGGCCAACGCGCTGCCGCCGGCCAGCAACGCGCCTTCGCCGTTTCCTCCTCCTCCGGCATCGGCTTTCCCACCTCCGCCAGCTCGCTGATTGGTGGGCTAGTGCCCATTTCAGCCGCTCGTTTTTTCCATCGCTTCTTCCTATATGATGAAGCATGGAGCGCCGCCTCAGCGGCCTCCGGCGGGCTTAAAGCCCGGTGGCTTGGAAGGCGCAGATCGGCAAGGCCATGGACGCAAGGCTTGACACAGCACCCATCAGAGTTCCGGACAGGGTCGATCCCCTGAGCGGACCGCCGATGGTGGACACGTTCGGGCGCGCGATCACCTATTTGCGCGTGTCCGTAACGGACCGCTGCGATTTCCGCTGCGTCTATTGCATGTCGGAACACATGACCTTCCTGCCCAAGGCAGACCTGCTCACTCTTGAGGAGCTGGACCGTCTTTGCAGCGTGTTCGTCTCCCGCGGCGTGCGCAAGCTGCGCCTGACCGGCGGCGAGCCGCTGGTCCGCCGCGGCATCATGACCCTGTTCGGTTCGCTGTCGCGGCATCTGCGCTCCGGCGCGCTCGACGAACTGACGCTCACCACCAACGGCAGCCAGCTCTCCCGCTATGCTGCGGAACTCGCAGGCCACGGCGTGAAGCGCATCAACGTGTCGCTGGACACGCTCGATCCCGACCGGTTCCGGTCGGTGACGCGCTGGGGCGATCTCGACAAGGTGCTGGCGGGTATCGATGCCGCTCAGGCCGCGGGGATCCAGGTCAAGATCAATGCCGTGGCGCTGAAAGGCGTCAACGAGGCGGAAATCGCCGAGCTGATGGTCTGGGCTCACGGCCGCGGCATGGACCTGACGCTGATCGAGGTCATGCCGCTGGGTGAAGTCGGCGAAGGCCGGCTGGATCAATATCTGCCGCTGTCACTGGTGCGCGCCCGCCTCGCGGAGCGTTTCACCTTGCAGGACATTCCCTACCGGACCGGTGGCCCCGCCCGCTACGTCCGCGTCGCGGAGACCGGCGGGCGGCTCGGCTTCATCACGCCGCTGACCCATAATTTCTGCGAAGCCTGCAACCGCGTGCGCATCACCTGCACCGGTACGCTTTATATGTGCCTCGGCCAGGAAGATGCGGCGGATCTGCGCGGCCCGCTCCGGGCTTCCGAAGGCAACGACCTCATCAGCGCCGCCATCGACGACGCTGTTTTCCGCAAGCCCAAGGGCCACGACTTTATCATCGACCGGCGCCACCAGCGCCCTGCGGTCGGACGTCACATGAGCGTGACGGGCGGCTGAGGCGTCAGCACCATCCTCCGGTCAAAAGGCGCCGGCCGCTCCCCGCAGGGCTGGAACGAACGGCCCGACAGCCTCGCGCCATAATCGGGCGGCATCGGCGAGACCCATTCAAGACGGCGGGAAGGGGTGGCGCGCGAGGGATACCCGCAATCACTCCAGCCCGCCGCAATCGCGGAGCGTCCTACAGGCGAGCCCGATTGCGGATGAGGAATGCGTCATAGGCCGCTTCTGCGACCTGCCACCATAGATACTGATCGCTCCGGAAGGCGGCCATCGCATCCCAGATTTTCTTGAAGGCGGGATTCTGGGCTGAGGTCTCCGCATAGACCTCCCGCGCGGCCTTGAGACAAGCCTCCATCACAGACTGCGGGAAAGCGCGAAGCTGCGCGCCGCCAGCGACAAGCCGCTTCAATGCCAACGGATTGACCGCGTCGTATTTCGCCAGCATCTGCTCATTGGCCTGCGCTGCCGCGCTCTTGAGAATGGCCTTGTAGCTGTTCGGCAGCTTTTCCCATTCCCCGATGTTGATGAAGGTATGGACCATCGGTCCTCCTTCCCACCATCCCGGATAATAATAATACTGGGCAACCTTCTGGAAACCGAGCTTCTCATCGTCATAGGGCCCGACCCATTCCGCGGCATCGATCGTTTCCTTTTCCAGCTCCGGATAAATGTCACCTCCTGCGATCTGCTGAGGCAGCGCGCCAAGCTTGCCCAGCACCTGTCCCGCAATGCCGGCAATGCGCATCTTCAGCCCGGAGAGGTCCCTGACGTCCCTGATCTCCTTCCGGAACCAGCCGCCCATCTGACAACCCGTGTTACCGCTCGGCAACGCATAGATGTTGAAGTCCTTGTAGAAATCGTTGAACAGGTCAAAGCCGCCGCCATGATAGATGAAGGCGTTCATCATGCGCGCGTTCAGACCAAAAGGCACCGCCGTGCCGAGCGAGAAGGTCGGGTCCTTGTCGAAATAATAGTAGGAGCAGGTGTGACAGGCGTGAACGGTGCCTCTTTGAACGGCATCCGCCGCCTGAAGGCCCGGCACGATCTCTTCGGCTGCGAATACCTGAATATGAAACCGATTGTCGGTCGCTTCCGCAACGGCTTTGGCAATGACTTCCGCACCGCCATAGATGGTATCGAGCGACCTGGGGAAACTCGACGTCAGCCGCCATTGCACATCGGGAGAAGACTGGATGACAGCGGGCTGAGCCACGGCGGACCCGGTAGCCGCCGATGCCGCGGCAACACTCGCACCCTGTAGAAACTGGCGGCGTTTCATACGGTCATCCTCCCTTGGGTGTTGGCCCGACTTGTTGTTTCCGGTGTGCCGGACCCGTCGGTAGCCAGAGGAAGAATGGCTGGACCCTTCATGAAGGTCCATGACAATCCGCATTCGACTAAAGTTTTATCCGGGGCCGCTTCCCGGCCGGGAATGGCTAGGGCGCGACCTCGACGCGGAGTTCCATTTTCGGATGGATGCCACAGAACACCAAAAATGACCCCGCCTCGGGGAACGAAACCTGGATGGTCTCTCCGGGCTCCTGCGCGCCTGAATCGAATTTCAGGGCGGGGTTGAAAATCCGGACGTTATGGGTTCGCGTGTCGTTATTCACGATCCAGACGCGCGCCCCCCGCTCCACCGCGATCCGGCCGGGATGAAACGTCTTGTCGTCCTGCGACACGGTCGTGATACGCACCGCCGGCGCTGCGGGCTGGACGAGCGCCGGCGCGATCCGCGACGGCAGCTCGGGGTCCGTCTCCGCCGTCAGCGAGTGGAGGAAGGCCACGAGACTCTGCTGCTCCTCCTCGGTCAGGACCAGCCCGCGCGGCAGATCCTTGGAGAGGCTGTCCCGCTCGATGATGCCGCCCTGATAATGGCGAACGACATCGGCAAGGGTCGCCAGCGAGCCATCGTGCATATAGGGCGCCGATCGTCCCAGTTCGCGCAGGCCCGGCGTCTTGAAGGCGTGATCCGCCGCCGGCAGTTGCAGCACCGCGCCTCGCCCGCGGTCGTCTCCCGGCAGGCCGATGTCGTGAAAGGCGCTGTCGGTGAAAGCCGGCCCCGAATGACAATTCGCGCATCCGGCCTTGCCGTTGAACAGCGCGAAGCCGGCGATCTCCTGCGCCGTCAGCGCACCGTCCTCGCCTTCGACCCAGCGATCGAAACGGGTCTGCGGCGACACGAAGGTCCGCTGATAGGTCGCAAGCGCGCGGGCGATGTTCAGGTCGGTGACCTGCGGATCAGCCGGGAACGCCTTGGCGAAGGCCTGCGTCATGGCCGGATCGGCTGCAAGCAACGCGACCAGCCGCTCCATCGGCATCGCCATTTCATCGGGATTGGTGATCGGCCCGGTCGCCTGTTCTTCCAGGGTCCTGGCCCGGCCATCCCAGAAGGTGTCGGCCCCGTAAGCCAGATTCCAGAGCGTCGGCGTGTGGCGCTTCAGTTGACGCCCGGGCACGCCCTTGGTCAGCGCCACGCCATCTGCGAAGCCGAGGCTGCGCTCGTGACACGAGGCACAGGACAGGTTTCCGTCCACCGAGAGCCGGCTGTCATGAAACAAGCTCTCGCCCAGCGCGCGCTTCTCCTCGGAGAAGGCATTGTCCGCCGGAAACGGTATCGTCTCAGGGCGGCGATAGTGCGCCTGCACTTGCGCAAGCGAATCCGCCGCCTCGGCCGCCCCGTCGTTGACGCCAAGATATACGCCGGCCGCGCCGATACCCGCGATCCATCCGGCCACCAGTGTTGCAAAGGCGCGGCGGATCGAAAACATCGGCTATTTCAGGCTGCCCGCAGCCAACTCGATACGGGCCACGTCGCTGAAGATCGTAGCCGGGTCCTTGATGATGCTGTCCGGCGGCGTCACGGTCGGAAATGCCTTCTTGAGATCGGCCAGCATAGTCTGGACCTGCGTGAAGCTCTTGTCGTCTTTTTTCTTCAGCTCCGCTGCAACGCTCCCGATCATCCGGTCGGCAATGTGGATGAAGCCCCACGCATCCTGATACTCGACCGGATTGACGATGCGCGCGTTCTCGATGGCCGCATCATATTCGTCGCCTGCCACCTTCATCATCTCGACGGCGCTTTCGAGAATGAACGAGGGCCAGTCCGCGCCATGGGTCGTCTTGAGCGACGCTTCGGCCTTGTCCAGCGCGGCCATGACCGCCGCAAGGGCCTTGGTATAATCCGCCCCGCCCTTCTTCGCCTTCACCAGCCCCGCATAGGCATCCAATTCCTTCTCGAAGGGCGCAACCTTGAAATCCGCAAGCTGCTCCTTGAGGTCGTCATAGATTTCCTCGGAGGGATGCAGAACGTGCGGCAGGGCGGACGTCCAGTCGTTCCGCCGGACCAGTTCGTCGCCGGCCATGAGATGGCCGCGGATCAGGCCGAGGCGCACCGCAAAGGCGATATCGGGCGGCAGGGTCGCGACGCCCTGCTCGCCGCCCTGCTCTCCGGCTTCGCCATCCTGCACAGCGTGGTCGGCATGCTGCGCGACAAGGAAACTGCCGGCGATGGCCGTGGACCGGTCCGGCTCCACCTCGCGGCCAGCGCGCACGCGGTCCGTGGACACCCGCGCCTCGGCCGCCGGCGTCGCCGCCCCGGCCGCCCCGGCAATCACAAAGGCTCCGATACCAACCCAGATCTTGCGGGAACCGCGCATTGCCATCTCTCCATGCTTCGGCGCGTTATAGGCTTCGTACCAAAGCTGTCCAACCCTTTGTTACTTTTGACTTATTCCAGAATCATCAACGCCCTCGCGCTCTTGCGGCAAAGCCATCGCCGCGCCATAGCTTGAATGGCTTCTTTTCACGGGAACCTCATGCAGATCACCATCGGCCAAGTCCTGTCCCGTGACGATCTTTCCCTGCTGCGGGAGGGCTTCGCAAAAATCCGGTTCGAGGATGGCCGCCGCACCGCCGGCTTCGCCGCGCGGGAGGTGAAGAACAATCTTCAGGCCGCGGGCAGTGACCGCCGGCTGGAAACGCTGCGCAAGCTCGCAGCGGACCGCATCCTGTCCAACGACGTGTTCAGGACCGCGGTGCGGCCCAAACAGCTTTCGCCGCTGCTGCTGTCGCGCTACGAGCCCGGCATGACCTATGGCAGTCATGTGGACGATGCGCTGATGCAGGGCATGCGGACGGATGTCGCCTTCACGCTGTTCGTTTCCGATCCCGACGCCTACGAGGGGGGAGAGCTGACCATCGAAACCGCCGCCGGCGAGGATGCCGTCAAGCTGGAGGCCGGCGCCATGGTCGCCTATCCGGCGACGAGCCTCCACCATGTCGCGGAGGTCACGCGGGGCGAGCGGCTCGCGGTGGTCGGCTGGGTGCGCAGCTTCATTCGCGATGCCGCGCATCGGGAATTGCTGTTCGATCTCGACACCGCGCGCCGCAGCCTGTTCGCCCGGGAGGGCAAGTCGCGGGAGTTTGACCTCATGTCCAAGTCCCTCGCCAATCTCGTCCGCATGTGGGCGGAAGACTGAGGCGGACCTGCTCCTCAGGGCTCGATCACGATGCGCGGCGCGGCGCGCTGGGGCGCGCCCGCCAGTTCGTCACGAAGCCGGGCCGCGATTTCGCGATACGCGGCGGCGTGCGGCCCCTGCGGATCGCTCGCCACCACCGGCGTGCCGCTGTCCGACGTCTCGCGGATCGCCATATGCAGCGGTACCTCGCCGAGAAACGGCACGCCGAGCCGGCGGGCCTCCGCGCGCGCGCCGCCATGGCCGAAGATATCCGCCCGCTCGCCGCAGGCCGGACAGTGGAAATAGCTCATATTCTCGACGATCCCGAGGATCGGCACGCTGACCTTCTGGAACATGGCGATGCCGCGGCGGGCGTCCGCCAGTGCAAGGTCCTGCGGCGTCGAAACGATCACCGCGCCGCGCAGGGGCACCTGCTGAGCCATGGTGATCTGTGCATCGCCGGTGCCGGGCGGCATGTCCACCACCAGCACGTCGAGTTCGCCCCATTCCACCTCCCGCAGCATCTGGGTCAGGGCCGAGACGACCATGGGTCCGCGCCAGACCATTGCAGTCTCCGCGCCGATCAGGAATCCGATCGACATGGCCGGCATCCCGAACCGGATGATGGGCTTGAGCCGCGTGCCGCCGGCGGTCTCCGGCTTCTCGTCGATAGCAAGCAGCTTCGGCAGCGACGGGCCGTAGATATCGGCATCGAGCAGGCCGACCTTGAGGCCGAGTTCGCGCAGGGCCAGCGCGAGATTGACCGCGGTGGTGGATTTGCCGACGCCGCCCTTGCCCGAAGCGACCGCGATGATCGCGGCAATGCCCGGCACGGCCGTTCCCTTCGGCGCATGACCGGCCGGAGCGCGCCCCGATGCAGCGGGGGCGGCGGCAGGCGGCCGGGCGGGCGCGCCGGGCCGGCGCTCGGCCGTCAGCGCGACCATCGCCGTCGTCACCCCCGGCATGGCCCGCACCGCATCCTCGGCTTGCTTGCGCACGGCCTGCCAGGCCGACAAGCTCGCTTCGTCCACCGATATCGAGAAGAACACCTTGCCCTCGCCAGCCACGATCTCCGACAGGACGCCGGACACCGGAAGCGGCGCGCCATCGGGACCGACGATCCGGGAAAGGCGGTCCAGCACGGCCTGTTTGGTGATGGTCATGGCACTCGTCAGGTTTCGGGATATCGCGCCACCATAGGCCCCACCCCGGTCGCGTCAACGCAGACCCATGGAGGTTGACGCGAGGCCGCCGGCCAGCGCATGGCTGGGGTGCCGGAACCGCAAGAAACGGAGCAGCACGATGGCGAAGGTCGCATTCCTCGGATTGGGCGTGATGGGCTTTCCCATGGCCGGACACCTCGTCACCAAGGGCGGGCATGATGTCACCGTCTACAACCGCACCGCGACCAAGGCGGAGCAGTGGGTGAAGCAATACGGCGGCAAGCGCGCGCCGACGCCGCGCGAGGCCGCGCAGGGTCAGGATTTCGTTTTCGCCTGCGTCGGCAACGACGACGATCTCCGCCAGGTGGCGACCGGCGCCGACGGGGCGTTTCAGGCGATGGGCGCCGGCACGGTGTTCGTGGACCACACCACCGCTTCGGCGGAAGTCGCACGCGAGCTTGACGCCGCTGCCACCGCATCCGGCTTTGCCTTTGTCGACGCGCCGGTGTCGGGCGGACAGGCCGGCGCCGAGAACGGCGCCCTCACGGTGATGTGCGGCGGCGACCGGGCCGCCTATGACCGCGTCGAGCCGGTGATCGCGGCCTATGCCCGCATGTGCAAGCTGCTCGGCCCGTCCGGCGCAGGCCAGCTCACCAAGATGGTCAACCAGATCTGCATCGCCGGCCTCGTTCAGGCCCTCTCCGAGGGCATCCATTTCGCGAAGAAGGCGGGCCTGGATGTCGAGGCGGTCATTGCGACGATCTCCAAGGGCGCGGCCCAGTCGTGGCAGATGGAGAACCGCTTCGGCACCATGGACCAGGGCAAGTTCGACTTCGGCTTCGCGGTGGACTGGATGCGCAAGGACCTCGGCATCTGCCTCGCTGAGGCCGGCCGCAACGGCGCGAGCCTGCCGGTGACGGCGCTGGTCGA
>Ga0182740_1001027_pt1 | contig 20767 bp, 16 predicted proteins | sample eDN5th37CKraftBY_FD_128872 | JGI IMG/M metagenome (GOLD analysis project Ga0182740, IMG submission 128872) | Enriched backyard soil microbial communities from Emeryville, California, USA - eDNA 5th pass 37_C Kraft BY (version 2) (version 2) | ecosystem: Environmental > Terrestrial > Soil >...
CGAACTCCTCGATCGCAGCCTCAGTCAGCGGACCGAGGGTGCTGGAGCCATCCGACTCGAACCCACCGGAGAGGTCGCCGATGTTCGCGGGAGCCTCGTAGGGGACCGGCGTCGCATCCTGGGCAGCGACGGTGGAGAAGATCGCCGGGGAGCCAGCAACCAGCACCGCGGTGGTGCCGGCGGCCACGCCAGCGAACGTGCGGCGGGTCATGCGGGAGCGAATGAGATCCATGCGGTGAACTCCTCCGTGGAAGTCGAACGTGCGCCACGCGCCATCGCGTGGCCGATTGGTGCCTGGGGCGACGACCGTTCGCCGCGCTACCTGCAACCACACACCCAAGAGTGAAACCGGTTTGCCTGCTCAGGCGGAGACCGGAAGCTCCTGCTCGTCGCCGCTCGTGCCTGGAGAGACGACGAAGCGATAGCCGCTGCCGTAGACGGTGCGGATGCAGTCCTGGCCGAGCCCGGCAGCCTGGAGCTTGCCGCGCAGCCAGGAGATATGAACGTCGATCGTCCGCTCGTCCACGATGATGTCCGTACCCCAGACGAGATCGAGCAACTCCTGCCGCTCGAACACCTTGCCGGGTTCCATCGCCATCGTGACCAGCAGACCGAACTCCTTGGGACGCAACTGCAACTCGCAGCCGTTCACCTCGGCCCGCCGGCGGTCCGGCTCGATCCGCAGGTCGCCCCGGTAGAGCACGCTCGGGGGACGCAGCGCCGGGGCAGTCCGCCGCCGGACGACCGCGCGCACCCGCGCGAGCAGTTCCCGCAGGGCGAACGGCTTCACGACATAGTCGTCGGCGCCGAGTTCGAGGCCGTCGATCTTGTCCTGCTCCTCCCCGCGTGCGGAGAGCATCAGCACCGGCACATCGTGATCGCGGCGAACGTGGCGAAGCACCTGGAAACCGTTCATGCCTGGCAGCATGACATCGAGCAGGATCAGGTCGAGATCGTCGCCCTGCGCTTCAACGACCCCGAGCGCCGCATTGCCGTTCTCCGCCGTCAGGACGCGATAGCCCTGCCGGTTGAGGTTGAACGCCAGCGTGCTCAGCAGCGTCGGATCGTCTTCGACCACCAGGATCGTCGACGCCTCGCGATGCTCGATGCTCACCTATGCCACTCCGTGATCGGTCCCGGCCACGCCATTCGACGCGAGGACGCCATCGCGTCCAGGAACCATGCTACGGAGCGGCGGTTAACCGTCGGTAACGCATGTGTTAAATCGTGGAAAAGACGGCGTGTGACTCCTGGGTACGTCTGTCACTACGCCCCGCGGAGACCTGGGCCTTATGCGGAGGGCGAGGCGGCAGGTGTCGCAACCGGTGTCGCGGGAGGATGCCCGGCGAGATCCGATGGCTTGCTCTGGCCGGCATCCAGCAAGGCGATGGCTTGCGCCAGGTCCTCGTCCGTCGTGGCGGTGGAGTGGGTGGCGACGGCGACATTCGGCTGGACCCCGACATCCTGGATGCGCCCCCGGCTCGGCGTCAGCCACTCCGCCACCGTGACCCGCATGGACGACCCGTCCTGGAAGGAGAAGATGCGCTGTACCGACCCCTTCCCGTAGGTCTGCCGACCCACGATCAGGGCGCGATCGTAGTCCTTGAGCGATCCCGCCACAATCTCGGCCGCGCTGGCCGTCAGCCCGTCCACCAGCACCACCAGCGGGCCGGTATAGACCGGCTCGGCGCCATTCACGATCGGCATCGCGATCTCCCCTCCCGCCGCGTTGGACGTGTCCTCGTAGAGCGCCGGTCCCTGACTCGCGTTCACGAAGCGCCCGATGACCTCCTGCGCGGACTTCACCCATCCGCCCCCGTTCGCGCGCAGATCGAGGATCACCCCGGTCGCATGTTCGGCCTCCGCCTGCTGGAGGAACTGGGTGACCAGTGCGGTCGTCTGGTCCCCGAACAGGTCGATCTTGATGTAGGCGATCGCCGTTCCTGGCAGCATTTTCCACGTGACCGGCGGTACCACGATCTTGCCGCGCACGACCGGAACCGCGATCGACGTCCCGCTTCCGGCGCGGAGAATCCCCAGTGTCACCGTCGTGCCGCTCTCCCCGAGCACCAGCGAGCGCACATCGTCGCCCGGCGCGACGGCGCGACCATCGACCGAGACCAGCACATCGCCGGCAACGATGCCGGCCTTGTCGGCGGGTCCACCGGCGCTCACATCCGTGATCTCGATCCGGTCGGTGGCCTGGAAGGTGATCCCGACCCCTTCGTACGATCCGGCAAGCTGGCTGGCCGCCGACTGGGCATCGGCCGGTTCGAGGTAGCGCGTGTAGGTATCGTCGAGGCTGCCAAGCATGCCGGCGATGGCCTGCTGCTCGAGCTTCGCCTCCCAGGTCTTCAGCTCCGCGGGGTCGCTCGGCCGGTAGTAGTAGTTGTCGACCAGGATGGAGTTGACGGCGTCCAGCGTTTGCAGGTCGTCCGGCGAGGCGGCCTGCGACCGGGAGAGGATGTTCCGCTCGATGAGCGCTCCACCAGCCGCGCCCGTCAGCAGCACCAGGAGGAACACCGCTGCCAGTCGGAGATACCAGTGCAAGCTCCCCGTCCCCGGAGAACCGGCCCCGTGGCCCTTCGTCGAAGAGGGAACGTCGGCTTCGGCTCCCTGTGCCCGTGTGCTGGTCGCGCGTTGTTCCATAGAATGACGATACTCCCGTTCAGCCCCGGCGGCAGTGCTCCGAGGGCCAGCAGACGGATTCGATTGGCGTAGCCGGGATGAAGTGAGGTCGAGCGATGCTCCTGACCGTTGATGTTGGCAACACGAACACCGTCTTCGCCGTCTTCGCGGACGATGCGCCCGTGCCGGTCGCAACTGCCCGGGCGTCTACGCGGCGTGATCGTATGCCGGACGAATGGTACGCCATCCTCGCCCCGGTCCTGGAAAGCACGGGTATCGCCGCGACCAGCATCACGGCAATGGTCATCAGCAGCGTGGTCCCCAGCGTCACGCGCTGGCTGACCGAGATGGGTCGCGAACGGCTGCGCGTCGAACCGATCATCGTCGGCGTCGGTCTCGACCTCGGGATCGGCATCGACTACCCCACCCCGAGCGAGATCGGCCCGGATCGCCTCGTCAACGCGATGGCGGCGGTGCAGAAGTACGGCGCACCGGTGATCTCGATCGACTTCGGCACGGCGATCAATTTCGACGTGGTGAACGCAGACGGGGACTATATCGGCGGGGCGCTCGCGCCCGGCCTGATCGTCGCGCTCGATGCGATGGTCAGCCGGGCCGCCCGCCTCTTCTCGGTCGAGCTGACGCTTCCTCCGCATGCGATCGGCAGCAGCACGACCGAGGCGATCCAGTCGGGGGTCGTGCTCGGCTACCTGTCGATGCTCGAAGGCATGATCGCCCGGATCAAGGCGGAACTCGACGGCGATCCTCCCGTCGTGATCACCGGTGGCTACAGCGAGATCTTCGCCGGAGCCTCGCCACTGATCGACCATTTCGAGCCGGACCTCACCAGCGAAGGGCTCTACCTCGTCTACCAGCGGAACAAGCCCGGCGCACGCTCCTGATCCCGGTGGCAGGACGGGAATACCGCGCGAGCGCGAGCGGCAGCGTCGGGAAAAGTCCGCCTGTTCACAATCTTGCAACGATCCCTACAATGGTGAGACCAGTGATGGCACGCAGTGTCCCATCCGGAGGGCCTGCGCCGATGCGGCTCATCGGAGAGCCCACGAGAAACTCCGTGGAGGGACAGTCATGCGCCAGATCCACTATCCCGCGGATCACATCTGGAATGTCGGCCTCTTCTCGCACGGTGGTGCGGGAAAGACGTCCATCGCCGAGGCGTTGCTGTTCGACAGCAAGACGGTCAATCGTCTCGGGCGCGTCGAAGACGGCACCACCGCATCCGACTTCGACCCGGACGAGATCAGGCGGCGCATGTCGATCGGGTCGAGCCTGCTCCCGATCGAGATCGACGGCAACAAGCTCAATATCCTCGACGTGCCCGGCTACGCCGACTTTGCCGGCGAAATGGTGAGCGCCATGCGCGTGGTCGATGGCGCGATCGTCGTCGTCGACGCCTCGGCTGGGGTCGAGGTCGGCACCGAGAAGATCTGGGCGATGGCGGAGGCGATCCACCTGCCGCGCGTCGTCTTCGCCAACAAGATGGACCGCGAAAACGCCAGCTTCGATGCCACGCTCGCCTCCCTCCGCGACGCGTTCGGCAAGCGATTCGCGCCCGTGCAGTTCCCGATCGGACAGGAAAAGGCGTTCCGCGGCATCGTCGACCTCCTGACCGACACCGCGATGGTCTTCCACGAGAACGGCGATGGCGAGTTCGATATCGTGCCGGTTCCGGAGGACCTCGCCGAATCCTGCTCCACCTACCGGCTCGCGCTGGTGGAATCGATCGCTGAGCACAACGAGGAGTTGATGCTGCGTTACCTCGACGGCGAGGAGATCCCGCAGGACGAGCTGCTCCACGAACTGCACGGCTGTATCGCCGATGGCACGGTGATCCCCCTCCTCTGTGGAGCCGCCACCGCGAACCGGGGTATCACTCCGCTCCTGAAGGCGATTCGGGACTACCTCCCAAGCGCGGCGGAACGCGCCGAGACCGCCACGGTCAACGGCGAGCACGTCGACCTCGTGCCGGATGCCGGCGAGCCGCTAGCCGCGCTGGCCTTCAAGACCATCGCCGATCCGCACGTCGGGCGGGTGACGTGGTTCCGCGTCTTCTCCGGCAGCATCGATTCGCACGGGCATATCTGGAATCCACGCACGCAGGTGGACGAACGGATCGGCCAGCTCTTCTATCCCCGCGGCAAGGAGCACCTCCCGGCGGAGTCCATCACGGCGGGCGACATCGGCGCCGTCAGCAAACTCACCAGCGTCCAAACCGGCGATACCGTCACCGTCCAGGACCAGCCGCTGATCCTCGATGGCATCGACTTCCCGCAGCCGGCCTACTCGGCCGCCGTAGTCCCCGAGAGCAAGAGTGACCTCGACAAGCTCTCCGCCGCTCTCCAGCGCCTCCACGAGGAAGATCCGTCGCTGATGGTCGGACGCAGCGAGAACGGCGATGCCACCATCGTGAGTGGCCTCGGCGAGCCGCACGTCCAGATCGCGGTCGAGCGGATGGAACGGCGCAGTGGCGTACACGTCCAGATGAAGCTGCCGGCGGTGCCCTATCGAGAGACGATCGCCGGAAAGGTCGTGTCCGAGTACAAGCACAAGAAGCAGACAGGCGGCGCGGGGCAATACGGGCACGTCTTCCTCAAGCTGGAGCCATGCCCGGACGAGCCTTTCGCATTCGACGAGGAGGTGGTGGGCGGCACCGTGCCGAAGAACTACTTCCCCGCCGTCGAAAAGGGCGTGCGCGATGCGCTCGATGCCGGCCCGATCGCGGGATACCCGGTGGTGAACGTCCGCGCCGTGCTGACCGATGGCAGCTACCACGCCGTCGACTCCAACGAGATGGCCTTCCGCATCGCCGCCAAGGAGGCATTCCGGAAGGGCATGAAGGACGCATCGCCATCGCTGCTGGAACCGGTCCTCCACCTCTGGGTGACCGTGCCGGAGGCGATCATGGGGGACGTGATGGGCGACCTCAACACCCGGCGCGCCCACGTCGACGGCATGACGCCGGACGAGCACGGCGCGGTCACGATCGAGGCCCACGTACCGGCTGCGGAGGTGCAGCGGTACGCGACGGACCTGCGGTCGATCTCGCAGGGCCGGGGGGCATTCCGGTCCGAATTCGCGTACTATCAGCCGGTGCCAGGACACCTGGTCGATCGCATCCGCCAGGAAGCGACGGCCGGGACGGCGGTCGCCGCGTCCTGACGCTTCCGCCATCCATCGCTCGATCCGCAGAGGGCCGGAGACGATCTCCGGCCCTCTGCCATGACCGTCTCGCCATCCGCGCAAGGAGCCAGCATCGCCATGCCGTCCGCATCCAGCCCCACCGGAGTCCGTACCTTCGAGATCGTCTTCGATGGCGGGTCCCTGGGCAATCCCGGCAAGGGGTATGGCAGCTTCGAGATCACCTCGGGCGGCGAGGTGATCTGCCACCAGCGCGAGGAATACGGGAACAACGTCACCAACAACCAGGCCGAGTACCTGACCCTGATCCGGGCGCTCGAGTGGCTGGACCGCTTTCTCGATGGCCAGCGCAGCAGCGCGAAGGTGCGCATCAACGGCGACAGCCAGCTCGTGATCAACCAGGTCACCGGCAAATGGAAGATCAAGGCGGAACAGCTTCGCCCATACGCCGAACGCATCCGCGCACTGATGGCCGGGTATGCTTCCGCCACGATCGAATGGCATGCCCGCGCCAACTCGGTGAAACGCCTCGGCCACTGACGCGCAATCCCGGAGGTTCTCCATGTCCAGACCGTCCGTCTATCTCGCCTCACCGCTCGGGTTCGCCGAGTCGACCCGGGCATTCATGCAGCATCTCGCCGCCGAACTGTCGGCATACGTCGATGTCATCAATCCGTGGGACGACCAGCGGTTCGCGGAAGAGTTCATCGCCCTCGCTGCCGAGAACGACTGGACGAAGCGCACCGCTCGCCTCGCCGAGATCAACATGGAACTGGGGCGCAAGAACGCGGCGGGAATCGAACGCGCCGATGGCCTCTTCGCGGTGCTGGATGGCGTGGATGTCGACTCCGGGACCGCCGCCGAGATCGGCTACGCGGCGGCCAGGGGCAAGTTCGTGGCCGGCCTGCGCACGGACTTCCGGCTCGCCGGGGACAATCACGGCTCGCTCGTCAATCTCCAGGTCGAGTACTTCATCGCCATCAGCGGCGGTCGCGTCGTGACCACGACCGCCGAGCTGCTCGCCATTGCCCGCGACTATGCGGAATCGTTTGCCGCGACGGCTTGAAATCGGCCCGCTCGCGCCATATACTTCGCGAGCGTTCGGGTGATTAGCTCAGTTGGTTAGAGCGCCACGTTGACATCGTGGAGGTCACTGGTTCGAGTCCAGTATCGCCCACCACCCGCAACGCCCCTCGGCCCACCAGCCGAGGGGCGTTTTGCTGCCCGGTTTATCGCAACCGATGCCCGCCCTGCACGGACAGGGGTTGCAGGGTCGGCTACTATTCCCCGCGGCGGCTGGCGACGGCCTGCCGAGCGCTGCGATCCGATTCCAGGAACAGGAATGCCGCCCCGTTGAACCGCTCACCCCTCCGCTCGTTCCCTCCCTGCCGCACCCCGGTCGCAGGCCCGTTGCCCCGCGCGATGGCCTCCCTGCTTGGCGTGATCCTCATCCTTGCATCGGCGATCCTCCCGGGGGCGGGCGCTGCAATCGCGCAGGAAGCGGCCCAGCTCCAGATCACTTCGAAGTACTACGTCGTGATGAACGCCGACACCGGCGATGTCTTCGCGCAGCGCGGCGCGGACACCCAGGTCGCGATCGCCAGCCTGACCAAGATCTTCACCGCGATCGAGGCGCTGGAACTTGCCCCGCTCGATACGCCGATCACGACCGATGAATCCGACCTCATGAGCTCCGACGCTACCACGATGGGATTCGGCCCGGGCGAAACCTACACCCTGGAGGACATGCTCTACGGGATGCTCCTCCCCTCCGGCAACGATGCCGCCCACGCCATCGCCCGATCCCTCGGTTACCAGGAGGGCGACACCCCGGACCAGGCGGTCGCCCGCTTCATGGCGCTCGTGAACCAGCGCGTGCTGGACATGGGCCTGAAGAACACCCATCTCGTCCGCCCGGATGGCTGGGGCGTGCCCGGTCACTATTCCTCGGCGGCGGATGTCGCGGCCTTCTTCAAGTACGCGATCGGCTTCCCCGAGTTCGTGAAGATCATCGGCACCACCTCGTACACAACATCGAATGGGCTGATCACCGTGTCCCAGTCGAACAAGATGATCAACACCTACGCCAATCTCGTCGGCGGCAAGACCGGCTACGACGATGATGCCGGCTGGTGCCTCGTCAACCTGGCCCAGCAGGGCGATCTCCGCATGATCGCGGTCACGCTGGACGGCGTCGCGCCTGACGACTGGTACGACGACAACACCGTGCTCCTGAACTACGGGTTCGAGCAGCAGACGGCGCTCAACCAGGCGAACACCGCGTTCTCCGGAACGACCATCGGCTTCACTGACCCGTCCGCCGCCCAGCTCGCCCGGTCCGCCCACTCCGGGTCCAGTCTCGCCCCGGCAGCGGGCACACCGGCATCGGCCACCCCCGCGATCCCGACCACGACGCCCCTCGATCCCGTTACCGACCAGACCCGCACCCAGGCCGCGCTCCCCCCCGAGACCGAACCGAGCGAACACCATTCCGCCGTCGATTCCGGGCCGGTCTGGGTCATCGCTGTGGCCTTCGGGCTCATCGCCGTGACCGGCGCGATCACCTGGTGGCTCCGGCACGCGCGATCCCACGCTGGCGAGCATGCGCCCGACGTTGACACCTCCGATCCAAGCGCGGAGAATGATCCGGACAACTGAACACGCTCACGCGACGATCAGGATATGTCGCGCGGCCGGGCAGGCCAGCGATTCCGGGCCAGGTGCAAGCCGGAACCACGCCAGTCGATGCGATACCCCCTGTGAGCAGGATCTCCAACGCGGCGTCATGCGCCATCAGTAGCCGATCCCGGCCTGCCCCCGATACCGGGCCAATCGAGCGGTTCGTCTGCGTCCTCCCGCAGGCGTCCGAAAGAAGGGTGGAACCACGTCGGCCCGGCGTCCCTTGCGGATTGCCGGGCCGCTTTCTGTCTTTCCGTGGTAGGAGGAACCGCCATGCCACCCCAGGTCCAGGACGTCGAGCACATGGATATCGACGTCTCCCCCGAGAACTCGCGCGAATACGAGCTCGCGCGGATGCGGCACTCCGCCGCCCACCTCATGGCCGAGGCCGTCCAGGAGATCTTCCCGGACGCCAAGTTCGGCATCGGCCCGGCGATCGAGAACGGGTTCTACTACGACTTCGACCTGCCCCGCTCCCTGACGCCGGAAGACCTCGCCGCCATCGAGCTGAAGATGCGCCAGCATCGCAACAAGAGCGAAGTCTTCGAGCGCAAGGAAGTCTCGAAGGAAGAGGCGCTGGAGATCTTCAAGGACAATCCCTATAAGGTCGAGCTGATCGAGAGCTTCCCCGCCGGGGAGACGATCACGACGTACCAGCAGGGCGATTTCCTCGATCTCTGCCGCGGTCCGCACGTCGGGAACACGAAAGAGATCGGTCCGTTCAAGCTGCAGAGCGTCGCCGGTGCCTACTGGCGGGGCGATGAGAAGCGTCCGATGCTCCAGCGCATCTACGCCACGGCGTGGTTCACGCAGGAGGAGCTGGACGACTACCTCCACAAGCTGGAGGAAGCGGCGCGCCGCGACCACCGCAAGCTCGGCCGCGAGCTGGACCTCTTCTCCGTCAACGACGAGATCGGCCCCGGCCTGATCCTGTGGCACCCGAAGGGCGCCATGATCCGCTACCTCGTCGAGCAGTTCGAGCAGCAGGAGCAGCTCAAGCGCGGCTACGACCTCGTCTACACGCCGCACATCGCGTCCGAGAAGATCTACAAGACATCGGGCCACCTCGAGACGTACGCCGAGAACATGTACTCGCCGATGCAGATCGACGAGATTGACTACTATGTCAAGCCGATGAACTGCCCCGGCCACATCATGATCTACAAGAACTCGGTTCACTCCTACCGGGAGCTGCCGATCCGCCTGGCGGAACTCGGCACGGTCTACCGGTACGAGCGGTCGGGCACGCTCCACGGCATGCTGCGCGTCCGCGGCTTCACGCAGGATGACTCGCACATCTTCTGCACGCACGAGCAGGTGGTGGATGAGGTCGCCGGGGTGATCGACCTCGCGATCCACATGGCCGATATCTTCGGCTATCGCTTCCAGGCCTATCTCGGCACGCGCCCGGAGAAGGCGATCGGCAGCGACGAGGTCTGGAACGAAGCGACCGAGGCACTGAAGGCGGCGCTGAAGTCGCGCGGGCTGGACTTCATCCTCGATGAGGGTGAGGGGGCGTTCTACGGCCCGAAGATCGACATCAAGTGGCTGGACGCGCTCGGGCGGGCGTGGACGGGGCCGACGATCCAGGTGGACTTCAACCTCCCGGAACGGTTCGACGTCAACTACATCGCCGAGGATGGGGAGCGTCACCGCGCCGCCATGATCCACCGCACGCTGCTCGGGTCGATGGAGCGCTTTGTCGGTGGCCTGGTCGAGCACTACGCCGGCGCCTTCCCGGCCTGGCTGGCTCCGGTGCAGGCAGTGATCGTACCGATCACGGACGATCAGGTACCGTTCGCGCACGCCGTCGAGCAACGGCTGAAGGATGCAGGCCTCCGCGCGAACGTTGACGAGTCCAGCGGGCGGATGCAGGCGAAGATCCGCAACGCCCAGCTCCAGAAGGTCCCGTACATGCTCGTGATCGGCAAGCGGGAAGCGGAGGCCGATTCGGTCGCCGTCCGGCTCCGCTCGGGCGAGGACCTCGGCGCGAAGACGGTGCAGGAGTTCCTCGATCTCGTGCTCCCCGTCGTGCAGACGAAGTCGCTCGACCTGCAGGCACCCCGCTAAGGAGCGATGAGGATCAAGAAGCGAGGAGTGAAAGAAGGCACAAGACCTTCCTCACTCCTCGCTTCGTTTTCCTAACTGCTCTAGCCTCCGCCCTACCGGGCCGGGCGCTTGAGCTTCTTCTCGGGAAGCACGAACTTGTCGACCGGCACCATCGTCATGCCGCTGCCTCCCCGGATCTTCTCGACCTCGCCATCCGCGCTGAAGGTATAGCGCATCACCTCGCCGTAACCGCCCCAGCCTTCATCCCCGACGACCTTCAGCTCCGTGTCGGAGATGACTTCCAGCTCGGTGGCGAATCCGGACGGGTCGGGCGCGGTCGGGGCGATGGCGTAGAGGCGTCCGCCGAGGTTCACCACGTCGGTGATGCCCCAGAGCATCGCGAACCGGCCCTCGAAGCGCTTCAGTTCCTTCGCATCGCGCGGCTCCGTCTTCGCCTTGTGCTTGTCGTTCGCCGCGAGGGAGATCAGGTTCAGGATGCCCGCCGCCAGCGTGCTCGCCGGTCCGTTGCCCTCATTCGTGAGCACGGAGATTGACAGCCGCCGCTCCAGGTCGAGGTGGGAGACCGTGATGTGGCCGGGATAGCCACCGCTGTGCCCGTAGTAGGTCCGTCCTCCCACCTTCGAGATGATGAGGCCGAGCCCGTAGGCGCCGTCGTCCGTCACCTGGCACTGCACCTGGCGCATCTGCCGCTTCGAACCATCCGTCAGGATGCGGTCGTCGCCATCGAGATGGGCCTGGAAGTAATCGGTGAGTTCGGAAGCGGTCGAATAGAACCCGGTGGCCGAACTCTCCGCGAACGTATCGATGTGCTCGATCTCGATCCGCTCGGGCCCGTGGATGCGGCTGGTGTAGCCCTTCGCGTAATCGTCGATCCGGTCCATCACGAGGTCGGGGCCGGTGTTCTTCAGGCCCAGCACATCGACGATCGACTCGGTCACATACTCGCGATACGGCTTGCCGGAAGCGCTTTCGATGATGAGGCCGAGCAGGGAGTAGCCGATGTTCGAGTACTTGAAGTGCTCCAGCGGCTCCAGCACCTTGCCGTGGTTCTGGATCGTCTCCAGCAGTTCCGTGCGATCCGGGAACGCGAACTCCAGCGACCAGAATCCGCAGTCGTCGCCGTCGCGCGTCATGCCGGAGAGGTGCCCCAGCAAGGCGCGGACGGTCACGCCCCCCATCGGCGCGCCCTTCAGCTCCTCGACATACGTCTCCGCCGTGTCATCGAGCCGAAGCTTGCCCTGCTCGGCCAGTTGCATGCACGCGACGCCGGTGAAGGTCTTGGAGTGCGAGGCGATCCGGAAGAGATGATCGACCGTGAGGGGCGTCTCCTTCTCCAGGTCGGCGTACCCATACGCCTCGTTGAAGAGCAGGTCGCCATCGCGGCGGACCGCGACCTGGGCGCCGATATACGGCATGTAGGTCCGCTGGTACTCGAGCCATTGCGGCGCGTAGGCGAGGACATCGAGAACCGGATCGTGCTTCGTCACAGAGCGTTCCTTCCTGGGTGGCTGATTCGGGAACCGGCGAGACGAGGAGCCCGGCCGGACGCGACGCCCGAGGATAGCCGGAATCCGGGAAACGCAAAAGGGGTCAGGCCCCCGCCGCGCCCGAGGCGGAGTTCGGCGCTTTCCGGAGCACCGCCGGACGTTCCGGGACCACCGTCATGCCGGAGATCGTCGTCTCTTCGGCGATGAGCTCGATCCCGACGATCGCATCGCCCTCGACCGTGAACCGGAAGACCATCCGGGGCTTGCCGCCCGGCGCCCAGACGAGACCGGCCAGGCCGTCGATGGTGGCCATTCGAGCCGCCAACGCCTTGCCGTTCGAGACATCCGCCACGGCACGGGCACCGACCACCTCAGCGTCACATCCCAGGGCGACCGCAGCGGCATCCGCACGCAGCACCACGCCCGGAGCGAGCAACCGGATCAGGTCGCCGAGCCGCCCCTCGCGGGAGGCGGCGAAGAACGCCGCCACGATCTCACGCTGCGAGATATCCGAGGTCCGCGTTCGGGGTGCCCCGGCCTTCACCCGCTTCCGGGCCCGGCTGGCGATCTGCCGGGTTGCCGCTGGCGTGCGATCGACGACCACCGCGATCTCGTCGAACGGCACGTCGAAGACATCGTGGAGGACGAACGCGACGCGCTCGATCGGCGTCAGCGTCTCGAGGACTACCGCCAGTGCCGCAGCGGTCGCCTCGCCGAGTATCGCCATGTCCTCGGGACCGGCTTCTCCCGCTTCCGGTTCCGGCGAGCCCTGATCGACCGGCTCTTCCGCGCGCGACGATCGCGCCCGCAGATGATCGAGGCAGATGCGGCTGACCACCGTCGTCAACCACCCCCCGAGATTCGCGATTCCGTCATCGCCCGCGCGGTCCAGGCGAAGCCATGCTTCCTGCACGGCATCCTCCGCCTCCGTCGCCGATCCCAACAGCCGGGTAGCGACCGCAATCAGGTGCGGGCGATGGGCATCGAAACGAGCATCCAGCGAAAGGGCATCCGTCACCTGTCACAATCCTGTCCTGCGATCCGTCAGGAAGATATCGGGGGATCGAAACCCGTCACGACCATTCTCACAGCAAGGAGCGCACCGTGTCCCAGGCGACTGTCACCATCCACACGACCTTCCTCCCGCACACCGATCCGGAAGCCTCGCTCGCCTTCTACCGTGATGGCCTTGGCTTCGAACTCCGCCTCGACGTCGGGGAGGGTACGATGCGCTGGTTGACGGTCGGCCCCGCCAACCAGCCGGACACCGCATTCGTGCTGACGCCGGCTGGCATGGGCGACTACACGGATGAGGAGAAGGCCGTCATCACCGCGATGATGGCGAAGGGCACCTATGCCACGGTGATCCTCGCCTCGACCGACCTCGACGCCACGTTCAGCCAGCTCAAGGAGAGCGGCGCGACGGTGCTCCAGGAAATCGCGGACGAGGGTTGGGGCACGCGGGACTGCGTCTTCCGCGATCCCGCCGGGAACACCGTCCGCATCCAGCAGGCTGCTTGACCCAATCCAAAGCCAGGAAAGGGCGGGAACCGTTTGGTTCCCGCCCTTTCCTGTGCCGCTCGGCCTCTCGAAACTCAGGCCGCCTCGATCGAGGTTTCGGCGATCCAGCCGCCACCGAAACTCCCATAGACCCCGTACCAGACCTCGCCCGTCACCCCGTAAGCACCAACCGAGACCGTCATCGGGGTGCCATCGGGCAACACCGCCGCAACCGTCTGGCCGAGCCCCGGTCGCGGGTGCAGATTCGCGTCACCGTTGGCGATGACAGCGGTCCCGACGGTGAACCGAGCCGCCGGATTGAGGTCGATCGGCGCGGCAGAGAGGTATTCCGCAGCCACCCAGCCCTTGCCCAGATGCTCGGTTCCCACCCGGTACCAGGTGTGGCCGTCGTTCCAGGCTGGGCCCTCGCTGACGTAGGCCCAGTCGCCCTTCTGCAATTCCGCGATCACGGCGCCGGACGTCGAGTTGTCGGCGCGCATGTTGGCCGAATCGTTCAGGACCAGGTTCGCGCCGAAATCGAACCCGCCGTCATCTACCGCCGTGGGCGGCGACACGATCAGGTAGCGGGCGACCGTCCAGCCGGTGCTGTTGTCCCACGAGAGGCGGTACCAGTTCTCGCCGTCCGCGCTGACCGGCCCTTCCACCACCTGCGCCACCGACCCGACCGGCAGGACATCGACGATCGCCGCGCTGGTACCCGCCGCCGCCCGGATGTTGAGCGCCGCGCCATCGTCCGTCTGCACGATCACACGATCGCGAACCGCGATCCCACCAGGCGCTCCGGAGTCCAGCACGCCACTCTGCAAGGTCTGCGCGACCAGTGTCCGGATATACGGAACATCGGAATAGAGCATGTCACCGGGACAAGCGGTGGCGTTGACATCGCGGTGGGCGCAGATGGTCGGCAGGTTCGGGACCTCGTGGAAGTCCTCGCTGCCGAGCGGGTCGAGGTGGCGAGCAGCCCAGGCTGCGATCTGCACGAGCCCGGCGCGGGCGGCATCGCTCTCCGCATGGTCCTGGTAGTTGCCGATGATGCAGATGCCGGAGCTGCCGTAGGCATACTCGTACGAGTGGCCGCCGACGACATCCTGACCGCCGTAGCGGCCCTCGTATATCGTGCCGTTGCGGTCCACCAGGTAGTTGTAGCCGATGTCTCCCCAGCCCTGTTCTACCGCGTGGTAGTAGTAGATCGAGCGGATGGCGACCAGCGGGTCCTGTTCCGTCGGCGTCTCCGTGTGGTGGATGATGACGTGGCGGACCTCCTGGTACTCCGGCGGCCAGATCACGTTGCCATCGAAGCGGTAGGACTCGTCCGCCCCCCACGCCTCCCGCGTCAGCAGCTTCGGCGGCACCAGCGTGTCCGTGCCGCCGGTCGTGTCGGACGCGGCGGGCTCCGGCGTCACGTCGTACTCCCACGGCCCGTCGGAAGCGTCGATGTAGACGAACGACAACCCGTCCACCGACCCGAGCGTGCCGTTCACATCGACCGTCCGGAATCGGACCTGGGTGGCGCCGTCCGCGAAGGTGAGCGCGGTGAAGATCCGGCCCTCGCGGGACGGGCGTCCCCCGTCCGTCGTCGCGGCCACGAGGCCCTGCGTCGCCGACCAGGTCTCCCCGTCGACGCTCGTCTCGACCTCAATCACCGGCCAGGTGCCGACCGCGCCGTCCCAACTCGCACCGAGCGCATAGAAGGGATAGTCGGCCGTGAAGGTGCGGAAGCCGGCGGCATCCGTCTCGCCCGCCTTCGCGTCGATACTCGGCTCAGGCACGAAACGCCCGGCTCGCGTGCCGCCCGCATCCTGCGCGCGCGTCGACACCGGCCGCGATGCCGCCGTCCCCGCCGCGAGCAGGGCCAGGCCCGTCGCCGCGCGAAGGATCACCCGTCGCGAAAAACCTGCCGACCGGCTCTCCCTGCCCCTCGCGCTGGTGTACCCCGATCCACACTCACCGCCTCCGCACATGCCGCATCCCCCTCGATCCCGCATGCCGGGCCTTCCCCAACCCCGCACGCCCCTCAACCAGCGTCCATATGTACGTACACAACATATCACACGCCAAAGTATGATTGTGCCTCTTGTCAAAGCTGCCATACCGGGAGAGTGCAGATACAAGAACGACAAAGGTCCGGATGGCATGTGCCATCCGGACCTTCGGCCACTGACGAGGCGGGTGAGATCAGTGCTCCGCCGCACCGTCGTATTCGGCGTAGCGCTGCATGATCAGCGCGATGTGCTTGATCTCGAGGATGTAGTCGTCCACATAGATGTTCTCGTTCGGGGCATGCGCCTGCGAGCGTCCATGCCCCACGCCGGAGGTGCAGGCATCGATCCCGAACTGCGAGCAGAGCTGGTACCACGGCCCCGACCCGGACGAGGTCGGATAGATGGCGGGCTCTTGCCCGTAGAGTTCTTCGTAGGTCGCGGAGACGACGCGCGCGATGGGTGCGGTCAGGCTCGTGCGCGCGGGATACCCCGGACCAAGCAACTCCGTTTCGATATCGGTGAACCCCTGCGCGTCCAGGTGATCGCGCAGCGCCTGGTAGATCTTGAACGGGTCCTGGTTCGCGCAGAGCCGCATGTCCAGCTTCGCCATCGCGGTGGACGGCAGGACCGTCTTGCTGCCCGTACCGGTGTAGCCGGAAATGATCCCGGAGATCGTGCAGGTCGGCTGGAAGTAGTCCCGTTTCGCGAGGTCCAGCCCGGTGAGGCCGCCAAGGAACCGGTCGATTCCCAGGTCTTCCAGGCGCTCCTGCTCGGTGTCCGGCAGGGCCGCGAGCGCCGCGAGTTCCTCATCGGTGGGCGGCACCACATCGTCGTAGAAGCCGGGGATGAGGATGCGCTCGTCCTGGTCCTTCAGCGTGGCGAGCGCCCACACCAACCGCCAGGCCGGGTTGGGCACCGAGGTCGCCACGGAGGAATGCCAATCCAGCCGGGCGCCCTTCGCACGCAGCTCCACGTAGCAGATGCCCTTCAGGCCCAGGTGGATCTGGGGCCGGCCATCGATGTCCCGTCCACCGAACTCCCAGATGCAGGCATCGGCCCGGCAGAGGTCCGGGTGATCCTCCGCGAAGTTGTAGAGATGCGGCGACCCAATCTCCTCTTCCCCTTCGATGATGAACTTCACGGTCAGGGGCAGCGGGCCACGCACCTTCTCCCAGGCGTCGATCGCCGCGAACCGGGCGGCGATATTCCCCTTGTTGTCGGAGACACCTCGCGCCCAGATCCGGCCATCGCGAATCTCGGCCGCCCACGGATCGCTCTCCCATTGGTCGAGCGGCTCCGCCGGTTGCACATCGTAGTGGTCGTAGAAGCTCAGCGTGCGGTCCGACTGGCCCCGCTTCTCTCCGTAGACGACCGGATAGCCGCCGCGCGTATCGACCAGGTGAGGCGCGAAGCCGAGGGTTTCGAGATGACCGCGCATCAGCTCGGCGGTCTCCGCCATCCCGACGTTCTGCGCGGCGACGCTCGGCTGGCGCAGCATCTCCTGGAGCATGGCGATGTAGTCGTTGGCATGCGCATCGACGTAGGCATAGATATCGGCGAGGTCGTGGCGAGGATCGGACATGGAAGCGAATCTCCTTCCGGTACGCGGAATCACTGAACGCGATCTTCACCGCACCGCCCCGATCGGTCAACCGGCCGGATGCGATGGCGCGGCCCATGCATACTTTCGGTCAGGATCGGCATCGACGCGATCGGCATATCATTCAGGAAAGGCATCCCCATGACCTCCGGAAAACGTGTCGCAGTTGTCCTGGCGAAGAACTACGAGGACATCGAGTCGGACGCCCCGATCGAGGCGCTCCAGGGCGCCGGGGCCAGCGTGACCGTGATCGGGATCGAGAAGGGCGCGATCGAGGGCAAGAAGGGTGGCAGCACCGAGGCCACCCAGACCTTCGACTCGGCCAGACCCGACGAATACGACCTCCTGGTGATCCCGGGCGGCGGCTCGCCGGAGAACCTGCGGATCGATGACGCTGCGGTGGCGTTCACCCGGGCATTCGTGGAGAGCGGCAAGCCCGTCGCCGCGATCTGCCACGGAGCCCAGCTCCTGATCTCCGCCAAGGTCCTGGCCGGCAAGAAGCTCACGGCAGTGAACAAGATCCGGGACGACGTCGCCAATGCGGGCGGTATCTACGTCGACGAACCGCTGGTGATCGACGGCAACCTGATCACGTCGCGTATCCCCGACGATCTGCCGGTCTTCAACGACGCCATCGTGAAGGCCATCTCCTGATCCCATGTCCGCGTGAGACACGAACGCCGCCCGGGAGACGCGTCTCCCGGGCGGCGTTCGTGTCTGCCCCCATGACCGGCAGGGAGGCAGGTGGGCCGGATGGTAGGATCAGGGCAGCGTACGCTGCTCCGCTCGCCATTGACGCCGCCGAAAGGACCTCCATGACCGACCAGACGACCGACACGGCAACGAACACTGACGTTTCCCCCGACGACCAGACCGTTTCGTCCGTGACCGCGACTGCCATGCCAGACGACACGCCATCGGGCCTGCGTTCGGCCAGGGGCTTCATCTTCGACATGGATGGCGTTCTCTATCGCGGCAAGCAGCCGTTGCCTGGGGTGCAGACGCTCTTCGATGCCCTGACCCTGCGCGGCATCAAGATCCTGCTCGCCACGAACAACTCGATGGCGCTTCCCTCCGGATACGTGCAGCGCATGGCCGATCAAGGCGTCACCGTCGACGAGAGCCAGATCCAGACCTCCGCGACCGCCACGCGCGACTACCTGCGCGACACCCTGGCTCCCGGCGCGACCCTGCTGGTGGTCGGCATGCCGGCCCTGAGCGAGCTGATGTTCGACGGTACCGGCTTCACGCCGCCTGCCGAGGACACCGCGCCGGAAGAGATCGATGCCGTCGTCGTCGGTCTCGACCTCGAGTTCACATACGCCAAGCTCCGCCGCGCCTCCGACGCCGTCCGCGCCGGAGCGACGTTCGTCGCGACCAACGCCGACGCCACCCTGCCGCACGAAGGCGGTGTCCAGCCGGGCGCGGGCAGCATCGTGGCCGCGATCGCGACTGCTGCCGGGGTGAAGCCGGTCGTCGTCGGCAAGCCGGAAGTGCTGATGATGGAAAAGGGCATCGAGCAACTGGGGCTCCAGCCGAACGAGGTCGTGATGGTCGGCGACCGGCTCGACACGGACATCCTCGCCGGGAACCGCGCCGGGGCGATGACCGCGCTCGTGCTCACCGGCGTCTCGCAGCGGGAAGACCTCGAAACCTCCGACGTACTCCCCGACTACGTCTTCGCCGACCTGCCGGCCCTCACCCAGGAGATCGTCGGACATGACTGATCGCTGGTCCATCCCATTCCGACCCGAGGAAAAAGTTGTCATCGACCGCCTCCAGGCCGAGGATCACGCCCAGCGTGAGGCAGGGCTCTCGGTCGCGGAACGCACGCGGAACGTGACTCCGGAGACCGGCGCCTTCCTGTGGCAGGCGGTCGTGGCGCACCATCCACGGTCGATCCTGGAGATCGGCTCGTCGAACGGCCTCTCGACCATGATCCTCGCCAGCGCGGCGGCCCGGATCGGCGCGATCGTGCTGGGGACTGAACTCCTGCCGGAACGGGTGGAGCAGAACAATCGCCAGCTCACAGAGGCCGGTCTGGCCGATGTCGCCCAGGTCCTCAACGAGGATCACAGGCAGTCAGAGACCGTCCATGCCCGCACCTGGGACTTCGTCTTTCTCGACGCCGAGAAGGACGACTACCTCCCGCACCTCCAGGCAATCCCGCCCTGGCTCACGCAGGGAGCCGTGATCCTCACGGACAACGTGATCTCCCACGATTGCCGCGTCTTCCAGGAATTCGTGCGAACGTCCCCGCGCTTTTCGACCTTCACGATCCCGCTCGACCGGGGTCTGGAGTACAGCGTCTATCTCGGAGCGCCCGACACCGATGCCTGAATCCAGAAACGACGCCGGACCGGCCGTCTCCGGGCTGCACCATATCACCGCCATCACGGGTAACCCCCAGCGGAATGCCGATTTCTACGTCCGCGTGCTCGGCCTGCGTCTCGTGAAGCAGACCGTGAACGGCGCCGATCCGGATCAGCTTCACCTCTTCTACGGCGATCGCGCAGGCACGCCGGGGACCGTGGTGACCTTCTTCGTCTGGCCGGACGGCAACCCCGCCCAGCACGGCGTGGGCGAGGTCGCGGTGACGTCGCTCGCAATCGGTCCGCGCTCCCTCGGCTTCTGGATCGAACGCCTCGTCCAGCAGGGCATTCCGTTCGAAGGACCGGTCACCCGCCAGATCGGTTCGCAGCCGCCCGAATACCTGCTCACACTGCGCGATCCCGACGGCACGATGCTGGAGCTCGTCGCCTCCACCACCGCGCCGTCCACCGGCCCCGACTCCGAGCTCGGCGAGCATGCGATTCGCGGCCTCCACAGCGTGACCCTGTGGGTGGAGCGGCTGGAGCAGGTCGCGCCGCTCCTGGTCGACACGCTGGGGTTCACACCTGCCGGGAGCGAGGAGACCACGCACCGGTTCGTCATTGGCGAGGGCGGCTCGGGCAGGATCGTCGATGTCCGCGCGGTGGGCGGTTTCGTCACGGCGCGGGCCGGCACCGGCGGCGTCGATCACGTCGCCTGGGCCGTCGAGGGCGATACGCTCGGCGAGCTCGACCTCCGCCTTGCCGCGGATCGCGTGACCGTCAGCGGCGTGGTCGACCGTCACTACTTCGCCTCGATCTACGCCCGCGACGGGAGCGAGATCCTCCACGAGTTCGCCACGACCGCGCCAGGCTTCACCGTCGACGAGGATCTGGAGACGCTCGGGACCACCCTCCGGCTGCCGCCCGAACTCGAAGCGGACCGCGGAGCGATTGCCGCCCGGTTGCCGTCGTTCGTGGTGCCAGGGTCCGCGCCGGAGCATGCCTGGTTCGCCCATCTCTCCGACGACGGGGATGTCGAGCACTACCAGCCGTATACATATGCATACGAAGCCGGAACCGACCGCCAGAGGGCGTTGCTCGTTCTGCACGGCACGGGAGGAGACGAGCGATCGCTGCTGCCACTCGCAACTGTGATCGCGCCGGGCGTCCCGGCGATCGCGCCACGCGGCAAGGTGCGTGAGGGCAGTGCCCTGCGTTTCTTCCGCCGGTTCGCTGAGGGCGATCTCGACCAGGAGGACCTTCGCTTCCGCACGCGGGAGATGAACGCCTTCGTCCGCAGCGCGATCCGCGATCACGACCTGCAAGGAC
>Ga0182740_1001028_pt1 | contig 20763 bp, 19 predicted proteins | sample eDN5th37CKraftBY_FD_128872 | JGI IMG/M metagenome (GOLD analysis project Ga0182740, IMG submission 128872) | Enriched backyard soil microbial communities from Emeryville, California, USA - eDNA 5th pass 37_C Kraft BY (version 2) (version 2) | ecosystem: Environmental > Terrestrial > Soil >...
CATATAGTGACGAGCCCGGACCGCGCCAGCGGAGATGGGCCAAAGATTCAGACGGATTCCCGGGAGAGAAACGATGAGACGCATCCTCAGTATGATTTTTGCCGCGGCCATTGCCATCGTGCCGATGACGGCGCGGGCAGAGGTGAGCGAGCTGCGCATTCCGCTCGGCGCGGGCGGATTCGGCTTCCTGCCCCTCCATATGATGCGCGAGCACAAGCTGATCGAGAAGCATTCGGCTGCCGCCGGCGTGCCGGTGACTGTGAACTGGGCCAAGATCGGCGGCCCCTCGGTCATGAATGAGGCCCTGCTTTCAGGCTCCGCGGACTTCGTCTCGGCCGGCCCGCCGGCCTTTCTCACGCTCTGGGACCGCACGCGCGGGACGCCCATCCAGGTGAAGGCCGCGGCAGCCATGAGCTCGATGCCGATGTATCTCAATACGAGCGCTGAGCATCTGAAGTCGATCGACGATATCAAGCCGGAGGACAAGATCGCGGTCACCGCGGTGAAGGTCTCGATCCCGGCGATCATCATGCAGATGCACGCGCTGAAGAAGTACGGGAAGGACGATGTATTCCACTTCGATCGCAACACGGTGTCCATGACGCATCCCGACGGCGTCATCGCCATGCTCACGGGCAACAAGCAGATCACGGCGCACTATACCTCGCCGCCCTTCCATCATCGCGAGATCAAGGAAAAGAACATCCGAACCATCCAAACGACGAGCGACGTCATGGGCGGCTCGACGACCTTCACGATGATCTCGACGACGGAGCGCTTCCAGAAAGCCAATCCGAAGGTGTTCAGGGCTTTCCTCGCCGCGCTCAAGGAGTCACATGAGATGATCGCCGCCGACAAGAAGGGCGCGGCGCAGGTCTTGCTCAATTCCATGGGCGGCAAGGGCTGGGAGATCGACGAGCTCGTCGCGATCCTCGGCGACAAGGACATCAAGTATACGACGGCGCCCGAGAACCTCATGAAGTACGCCGAGTTCATGCACAGCATCGGCACGCTCAAGAACAAGCCGGGCTCCTGGAAGGAGATGTTCTTCGAGGAGATGCACGGCCAGAACGGAAGCTGAGCCGTCGTCACCCAGCGCTTCTGAAAGCATGAGGGGCGGGCGCGTTTGGCCCGCCCCCGCAGTTTCAATCGGGCGGATTCCATGCACGACAAATCCGACAGCGATCTTCTGCTCGCGGTAGAGGGCGTGACGCTGCAATACCGCACGCGCGATCATCTCGTGACCGCAACGTACCGTGTGAGCTTCAACGTCCATCGCTCCGACCGCTTCGTTATCGTCGGACCCTCGGGCTGCGGAAAATCGACGCTGCTCAAGGCGGTCGGCGGCTATATTCGTCCGGTCGAGGGCGCGATCCGGCTCAATGGCGCGCCCATTACCAAGCCGGGACCTGATCGCGTCCTCGTCTTCCAGGAGTTCGACCAGCTCCTGCCGTGGAAGACGGTCAAGCAGAACATCATGTTCGCGCTCACGGCGAGCGGACGCATGGGCCACCGCGAGGCGGAAGAGCGCGCCATGCACTACATCGCCAAGGTCAACCTGACCGGGTTTGCCGACAGCTTCCCACACACGCTCTCCGGTGGCATGAAGCAGCGCGTCGCGATCGCGCGCGGCATGGCCATGGAGCCGGATATCCTGCTGATGGACGAGCCTTTCGCCGCGCTCGACGCGATCACGCGCGGCAAGATGCAGGAAGAACTGCTGCAGCTATGGGACGACACCAAGTTCACGGTGCTCTTCGTCACGCATTCCATTCCCGAAGCCGTGCGGATCGGTAGCCGCATTCTTCTGCTCAGCGCGCACCCCGGACAGGTGAAGGCCGAGCTCAACAGCTTCGGCGCTGAAACGGTCGACGAGCAAGGCCGCCCCCTCGTCGCGCAGATCGAGGATCTGCTGTTCGATACGCCGGCAAGCCAGAGGAGCGCCACTCATGTCTGATGTCGCATTCGGCGCAGGACGCGCCGCACGCGCGCGCCCGCAGATCTTCAATACGATCTCGACGTCGGGTCTCGGGGTCGTCGAGCAGCCGCTCGGGCTGTGGGAGCGCATTATCGGATACGCGGCAGTGCGAAAGGCGTTTCTGCTCGCGCTCATCGCGCTCGCCTGGGAGCTCTATGCACGCTGGCTCGGCAACAACCTGCTCTTCCCAACATTCAGCGAGACCGTCTCGGCTCTGGGGACCGGCCTCGCGTCGGGCGAGCTCGTGCGATCGACATGGTTCAGCATCAGTCTGCTGTTGCAGGGCTATGCGATAGGATTGTTGCTGGCCGCCGTCTTTACGGCGTTCGCGAGCGCGACGCGGATCGGCGCTGATCTCCTCGAAACGCTGACGTCGATGTTCAATCCGCTGCCATCGATCGCGCTGCTGCCGCTCGCAATGATCTGGTTCGGCCTCGGCAATCCGAGCATCATCTTCGTGCTCATTCACGCCGTGCTGTGGTCGGTTGCGCTCAATACGCACGCCGGCTTCCGTGCCGTCAGTCCGACTTGGCGCATGGTCGGACAGAACTACGGATTGAGCCGCGTCGGCTATATCGCACGCATTCTCATTCCCGGCGCGTTCCCGAGCATCCTGACGGGCCTCAAGATCGGCTGGGCCTTCGCGTGGCGCACGCTGATCGCGGCGGAGCTGGTGTTCGGCGCCAGCGGCGGCGACGGCGGGCTCGGCTGGTACATCTTCCAGCACAAGAACCAGCTCGACATCCCGAGCGTGTTCGCGGGCCTGCTGACCGTAATTATCTTCGGGCTCATCGTCGAGAACGTCGTCTTCCGCGCCGTGGAGCGGAGCACGGTGCAGCGGTGGGGCATGCAGAGCTAAATTCTGCGGCGCATTGATTTCCGGTCCAGCACGCCGGCTCTGCATCCAGCAGATGCCGTCCATGCTCGCATTCGCGCGTCTGGCTTCTCTGCTTTGCAGGCGCCAGTTGCGCATGGTATCGATTAAATAAAACAACACATAAAGATATAGGGAGAATGCCCATGGTACTCGTCCGGATACTCTGTGTATTCGCAATGGCTTGGGTGACGCTGCTCGCACCCGGCCCATCATTTGCTCAATCCGAGGTGAAAGTCGGCCTGATCGCACCGATGTCGGGCCCATGGGCGCGCCAGGGCGATCTCATGGTCAAAGGCGCCAACCTCGCCATCGACGACATCAACAAGGCAGGCGGCATCAAGGCGCTCGGCGGCGCCAAGCTCAAGCTCATCGTGTTCGATGCCGGCGACACCGTCGAGAAGGCCAAGAACGCGGCGCAGCGCATGGTCGCGCAGGAGCCCGATCTCATCGGCGCGACCGGGGCATGGCTGTCGAGCTTCACGCTCGGCGTCACCGAGGTGACGGAGCGCGCCGAGCTGCCGGTGCTCACGCTCTCGTATTCAGATCAGATCACGGCGCGCGGCTTCAAGTACGTCTTCCAGACCTCGCCCACGGGCGGCGCGCAGTCGATCAGCACGCTGCCGGCGCTCATGAAAATGGCCGAGGCCGCAACGGGAAAGAAGCCGGCAACAGTCGCCATCATCTCCGACAACACTGCCGCACCCATGAGCTTCGCAAAGCCGATGCGCGAGGGTGGCATCGAAAAGCTCGGCATGAAGCTCGTCGTCAACGAGATCTTCACGCCGCCACTCTCCGACGCGACGCCGCTCATTCAGAAAGTGCGCTCGTCGCGGCCGGATCTCTTCCTCCTCCTGCCGACGGCAATCTCCGACGACAAGCTCTGCCTCGAGAAGTTGCACGAGTTCGGTCTCGGACGCGGGCGCGTCCCGGTCATTTCCAACGGCGCGCACATCGGCGCGCCCGACCTGCTGAAGAACCTCGGCAAGGATCTGCTCGAGGGCGTGATGACGGTCGTCGCCAATTGGGGCGCCAAGGGCCAGGAGGACATCATCAAGGAGTTCGTCGCCAAGACGGGCGAGCCCTGGATCACGCAGGACTCGATCTCGACGTACGGCGACATGATGATTTTCAAGGAGGCGCTCGAGAAGGCCGGCGCGGCAGACCGGCGCAAGGTGGCGGAAGCCATCCGCACCATGGATACGACCACGGGGCCGGCACACTACTTTCCCGGTAACCGCATCAAGTTCGACGAGAATGGCCGGCGTGTCGGCGCCGACGTGGTGATCGTGCAGTGGCAGAACGGTGTGCCGCTGACCGTCTACCCGCCGACCTCCGCTGTCGCTCAGCCCATCTGGCCGAAGAGGTAGGTGCTGCTGCCGCTTTCCGCCCGTCGTGGCGGGACGCGGCATCATCTCACGTCCACTCGTGCGCGGGGCCGGGTCAGCATGACCGACTGGCAATGGTTCTTCATCGACATCCTCCAGGCCTTTGCCGCCGGCGTTCTCGTCGGCGGCACCTACGGCCTCATGTGTGTCGGCCTCGGCATCATCTTCGGCGTCATGCGCGTGGTGAATTTCGCGCACGGCGACTTCATGATGCTCGGCATGTACGCCGCCTACTACCTCGTCACGGGCTTCGGCGTGCTCGCCTTCCTCGGACCCTACGCCGCGCCGATCGCGGGCGCGCTGCTTGCCGGACCGATCGTGTTTGCGATCGGCTGGCTCATGCACCGCTTTCTCATCGCCAATGTAACGGGCGCGCGCGTGATCTCGGCCGAGGCAGAGGGGCACTACGCGCAGATCATCCTGACGCTCGGCATCGCGCTGGTTCTCGCCAACGGCGGCCTCATCCTGTTCGGCTCGCTGCCCGTCTCGGTGCAGACGCCGCTCTCGCGTGAATCCTGGGAGATCGGCGAGGTCCTGCTCAACAAAGCGCGCACGGTCGGCTTCGTCCTCGCCGTAGCGTTGGCGCTGCTCCTCTATATGTTTCTCACGCGCACGAGCCTCGGCAAGGCACTGCGCGCCGCCGCCGATAACCCCATCGCAGCGGCTTATGTCGGCGTGGATGTCGACCGCGCGCATCGGCTCGCCTTCGGCCTCGGCGTCGGCATCACGGCCGTTGCGGGCGGTCTCATCGCAAGCTCGCAGTCCTTCCAGCCCTACATCGGCTTCGACTTCGTGATCGTCATGTATGCGGGCGTGGTGCTCGGCGGCATGGGCAGCATTCTCGGCGCCTTCTGGGGCGGTCTCACGATCGGGCTCGTGCAGCAGATGTCAACGCTCGTCCTGCCCTATCAGCTTCAGAACACCGCGATCTTCGTGGTGTTTCTGCTCATCATCTTCTTCCGTCCGCAGGGCATGTTCGGCCGCGTATGGGAGCGCACATGATGCAAGGCGCGCGCTCGACGTTGAAAAAGCACTACGCGGCCATTGCGGCATTCGCCGTCGTCTACCTGCTGATCGCGCTGCTCGTGACCAATTCCTACTACCAGCTCATCATGACGCTGGTTCTCGTGTGGGCGACCATGGGGCTGAGCTGGAACATTCTCTCCGGCTACAGCGGTCTCATCTCGTTCGGGCACGCCGCCTTCTTCGGACTCGGCGGCTACACGATGACCATCGCGTTCGTGAAATGGGGCGTGACGCCGTGGCTCGGCATTCCGCTCGGCATGATCGTCGGCGTGCTGGCCGCGATCATCATCGGCATTCCCACGTTCCGCCTGCGCGGACACTACTTCGCGCTCTCCATGCTCGCCTATCCGCTGGCGCTCCTCTACGTCTTCGAATGGCTCGGCTATCAGGAAGAGACGCTGCCGATGATGCGCGAGGCGCCCGCCCGCTACATGCAGTTCGGCGACCAGCGCGTTTATACGGCTTTGGCGCTCGTGATGCTGATCGCAGCCATGGTCATCTCGCTGCACGTCGAGCGCTCGCGCTTCGGCCGATCGCTGCTCGCGATCAAGCAGAACCAGCCGGCCGCCGAAGCCGCGGGTGTCAACGTCCTCAAGTGCAAGATGCTCGCGATCATGCTGAGCGCCGCCGTCGCGGCTGCGGCAGGCGGGCTCTATGCCGTCGTGCTGCTGGTCGTGACGCCGCCGACCATGTTCGGCGTGCTGACGTCGGCCCAGGCGCTGATCTTCACGCTCTTCGGCGGTGTCGGCGTCTATTGGGGACCGGTGATCGGTGCCGGCATCCTCGTGCCGCTCGCCGAGACATTGCACGCCGAGCTCGGCCATATCGTTCCCGGCATCCAGGGCGTCGTTTACGGCGCCGCGATCATCGCCATCGTCCTGCTCGCGCCGGACGGAATCTATTGGCGCATCCATGACTATCTCGCAGCACGACGCGCGCCGGAGAGTGCCCATGCGCCCGCGCGTGCCGTTGCCTCGACGACCGCCGCTGCCGAGCCTCAGGATCGCCGGCCGGCCGGCGCGCCACTCCTCGAGCTCGACGATGTCGTGCGCACGTTCGGCGGTCTCCGAGCCGTCGACGGCGTGAGCCTCAAGATCAAGGAAGGCGAGATCCACGGCATCATCGGCCCCAATGGCGCGGGCAAGACGACGCTCTTCAATGTCATCAACGGTTTCCTGCCGGCGGACGCGGGGAGCATCCGCTTTGCGGGCAGTGAGCTGCTCGGTCTCAAGCCGCACGAGGTGTGTGCCCGCGGCATTGGCCGTACGTTCCAGGTCGTGCGCGCCTTCCCGCGCATGAGCGTGCTCGAGAACGTGACGATCGGCGCTTATCTCGGCGCGTCGAGCGACGCTGAAGCGATGGCACTCGCCTATGCGGCGCTGGAACGCGTCGGCCTTGCCGGTGCACGCGCGAACGCCATTGCCGGCGCTCTCACGACGAACGAGCTGAGACGCATGGAGCTGGCACGTGCGCTTGCGCCACGCCCGCGCCTCATCCTCCTCGACGAGACGCTCGCCGGTCTCGGGCACGAGGAGCTCGAAGGCATTCTCGATGTCATCCGGCAGGTGAACCGCGAGGGCGTCACCGTCGCCATCATCGAGCACACGATGCACGCCATGGTGAAGCTCGCCGATCACTTCAGCGTTCTCGACCACGGCAAGCTCATCGCCAGCGGACCGCCCGGCGAGGTCATCAAGAACCCCGCCGTCATCGAAGCCTATCTCGGCAAGAAGTGGATGGATCGTGCTCAGCATCCGGTCTCTTGATGTCGCCTATGGCGGCCTGCGCGCCTTGAGCGACGTCTCGCTCGAGGTGGCGCGCGGGCAGTTCGTGGCGGTCGTCGGGGCCAACGGCGCCGGCAAGACGACACTCTTCAAGACCATCTCGGGCACGGTCTCGCCGGTGTCCGGCGCGATCACCTACAACGGTCGCGACTTGCTCGCCGTGCCGGCGGCCGAGCGCGCACAGCTCGGCATTGCGCACGTGCCGGAGGGCCGCCAGGTCTTCGCCTCCATGACGGTCATGGAGAACCTGGAGATGGGCGCCTACACGAAGGCGGGGCGCGGCCGCTGGGCACAATCGCTGCCGATGATCCTCGAGCTCTTCCCCGTTCTGGCCGAACGGCGCGAGCAGCTTGCCGGCACGCTCTCGGGCGGCGAGCAGCAGATGCTGGCGATCGGTCGCGGGCTCGCTTCGGCGCCCGAGTTGCTGATGCTCGACGAGCCGTCCATGGGGTTGGCACCGGCCGTCGTCGACCTGATCTTCGAGCGCATTCATCAGGTGCACCGCGAGCAGGGGCTGACCATCCTGCTCGTCGAGCAGCGCGCGGCGGAGGCGCTCGAGTCCTGCGATCGCGGCTATGTGCTGGAGACCGGGCGGGTCGTGCTCGAAGGCCCGCACGACAAGCTGATGGCTGATCCACGCGTGCGACAGGCTTATCTCGGCATGTAGGCTTGGCTCATCCTCGAGTGCCCGTGCCACGAGCCATGCAATATGCGGATAACCACCTTTGTCATTTGGAAAATCAGAAAGCGAACCGATGGTTCGAAAACTGACGACCGCGCATAATCGGCGTCGCGCCACCAAAGAATATTCTGCAATAACAACGCTCTATTCGGCATTATTGAAGGCGCAAGATGCCGCCGGATATCGCCCTGCGGGCGGCCGGATGAATGCCCGTTCAGCGCATCCGTGGCCGTTCCTGCCGGCGCTCGGCATTGTCGCGGAATTCTAATCAATTGCTACCGTTCCGATTAGCAGATCCTTGCCGCGCGCACGCTACGACTACCGGGCACCAGGCAGGGACCACATAACAATGAGACTTCCGTACATCATCGCACTCGTAGGCGTCGGCGCGATCTCACTCGGCGCGGCCGCATTCGCATCCAACCTGCGCTCCGAGAGCAAGCCCGCCGCCACCGTGGCCAAGGTGGACACGAGCCCGATGCCGGTCCCTCAGCGGCACACGCTCGAGGACCTGCTGAAGCTCGAAGACGGCATTTCGTATGACGATGCCGCCCGCACGCTCGGCACTGTCGGCCATGCAGAGAACAAGAGCGCGTCGGGCCTCCCCGGCGCCGAGCAGGATTCGCGCCTCAAGGTATACGCCTGGCCGAACCCGGACGGCTCGCGCGTCATCCTCTCCTTCCAGGACGACCGCCTGGTGCACAGGACGCACGTCGGCCTGCGCTGAGTTGCAGTTGCTCTATGCAAGCTCGCGCTCGAGCGCCGCGACAAGGCGGTCGCAGTCGGCTTCGTCGTTGTAGACGTGCGGCGAGATGCGCAGGCGACCGAGACGCGGCGCTGCATAGATCTGTTCGGCAGCAAGGCGCTCGACGAGACCGGGCGGCATGCCGCCGGGAAAGCCGAGGCTCAGGATGTGCGGAGCGCGTACGCGCTCTGAGGGCACCGTGACCGGGAGGCCCGACACGCGCTCGGCAATGTATCTCGTCAGCATGGACAATCGCGCCACCACCGCATCGGCGCCCCATGCCGCCATCATCTCCATGCCGATCGAGGCCATCTCCATCGAGATGAAGTGATCGCGCTCGCCCATATCGTAGCGGCGGGCATCGGGCAGGTAGCGCGTATCGGCGAAATAGACGGCGTTCTCGGCCCGGACGTCGCGACGTCCGAATGATGTCTGCTCGAGCGGGACGCCTTCCTGCCGACGCTTTGCAACGTAGACGAAGGCCCGGCCATAAGGGCCCAGCACCCACTTGTAGGTCGGAAAGATCAGGAAATCAGGATCGAGACGCTGCACGTGCGTCGCGATGACACCGACGCCGTGTGTTGCATCCACCAGAAAGGCCGCGCCTTGCCGCTGGAGCGCTGCCTGCACGCGCGCGAGGTCGACAAGACCGCCGTCGGACCAGTGCACCGAAGAGATCGAGCAGAGCGCGAGCGGCTGCGCGCCCGGCCGCTCGATGGCCTCGAGAATGGCCCTCGTCCAGTCGGCATCCGCCGGCTGCGGCACGGTCTCGACGACAAAGCCTTGCGCTTCGGCACGCGTCTGCCACTCGAGAACGGGCGACGTGTGGTCGTTCTCCAGCACCAGCACGCGCGAGCCCTTGGCCGGCGCCAGCACCTTGCCCGCAATCGCGACACCGTAGCCAACCGATGAGACGAGCGCGATATCAGCGGGATCGGCGCCGATGAGGCGCGCCGCGGCGGCACGGGCCCGCTCGTGCTGAGCATTGGCGAAAGCGGCGTCGATCTTCCAGGGCTGGGCCTTGCGGGCGACGGCCTGACGCGCGGCCTCCTGCGTGACGCGCGGCAAGGGGCTCCATCCGGCCGCGTTGAAGTAGGCGACCTCGCGCGGGATGTCGAAGAGATGGCGCTGTGCGGCGAGCATGAGACCTCCGGATCATCGACGCAGGAAGGGTCAAGCCTGCTGGTCTACACGATCCGGAAGCTCAGGGCACGCCGCCCAGATCAGCTCACTTGTTGACGAATGTCGCCGCCTGCCGACTATCCCGGCGCGGGCCATAGATGCGCACAGCACCACTCACATCACCGGGTTGAAGACTGCGGAAGCCCTCCTGGTAATGCACCGACATGATCTGCCCGTGCGGACCGGGATGATCGAGGCCGATCGCATGACCAATCTCGTGCGTGAGCGTGTAGCGCAAATCGTAGACGTTGAGATTACCGTCGAAGCCGACTTTCCAGCGCTTCATGGGATTGAAGCAGACAAGCGATCGCTCGATGGGGCGAGGCGATCCCGCGCCCTTGACGTAAGCCACGTCGGCGAAGGCGAAGGCGATCGGCTCGCGTTGCGCGCCGATGAGGATGTCAGGCCTCGTTCCCGGCGCCGCTGGTTCAAAGCGGATATCCGCAACCTGCTCCCACATCTCGAATGCCGCCGCGGCTTCGCGCTCGAGTGCGGCGCGATCGATGCCCGAACGCTTCAGGAGATCGTCCATGGGCACCATGGCCTTGCAGTTACGCGCGTCGCTGAATTCGACCTCGCGCTCGACAAAACCGTACGTCACGGTCGTCGGCCCGGCACTGTCGATCCAGCGCACGAGAACGCCGTCGAAATCGAGCAGGCGGAATCCCAGATAGCCCGCAGCATGAACGCCGCTAACACCCAACAACCCGGCCAACGCCAGGCCAAACAGCCATTTTTTCACGTGTAGCCCCCCGTCCCCGTTAGTCACTCCCACCCACCTGGGAGCTTTTCGGCACTCAGAGTTGCAAGTCATACAGTACGAGATTTGTGGCAGCGGCCAAGCCCGGAGTTGAGGCGGATTGTCGCGCTTGTGGAACCTTTTTCATCACCGCGCGTGCGCCGTGCTCTGCATGTCAGATGGCTGCCTACGCGGGCTCTCGCAGCGCCCTGGCCGTGATAAAAAATATGCCTCGCAAAAAATCAGGAGATCAATCGTGAGCCGTACTGCTCCCACACATCTCGTACAACCGTTCAGTCCGCTTCGCCTGCGCGAGCGCACTCTCGGCGTGCAGATCGGTGCCGTGCTCTTCGGCACAGCACTCATGACCGCCTCGTCCTACGTGTCGGTGCCCATGGTCCCCGTGCCCATGACCATGCAGACGCTCGCGGCGACGCTGATCGGCGCGCTTTACGGCTGGAGGCTCGGCGCACTCACCATCGCCGTGTGGCTGCTTCAGGGCGCGCTCGGTATGCCTGTGTTCTCGAACGGTGGCGGCGGCCTTGTGCATCTGCTTGGTCCGACAAGCGGCTACCTGTTCGGATTTGTCGTCGCGGCAGCGCTTTGCGGCGCACTCGCCGAGCGCGGCTGGACAGGCGATCGCATTGGGTGGTCGTTCCTGTCGATGCTCGCCGGCACCGCACTGATCACGCTGATGGGCTGGGCATGGCTTGCGAATCTCGTCGGCGTCGAAAAGGCATTCTGGGTCGGCGTCGCGCCGTTCATGCTGGGCGGCATTGTCAAGTCGGCGCTCGGCGCGGCCATCCTGAAGGCCATGCAGGCGACGGTGCGGCGGGCAGCTTGAGTAAATAAGGCGGGTGGGTCCGGGAGGGTTTCCCTCCCGGCAGAGCGCGAGACCAGTCTCGCTCGCGCCAAAGGCGCGACGGGGCTTTCGCCCCTGACCCCAACCGGGGAGACCCCGGACCCCCTCCTTTTTATGACTTGGAGATCGGGTTAGCCGAGGAGCGTGAGATACGCCGACGCGACAGCGTCGGTGACCCAGACGCCGTTGTCGGCCTGCCAGAACAAGATGCCATCGGCGTGCATGCGACCGGCTGCGACCTCGAAGATCACCGGCGTGCCATGACGCATCCCGACGCGACGCGCCGTATCTGCGTCCAGTGAGAGATGCACGTGACGACGCTTGCCGGGCTTCAGGCCCTCGGCAAGGATGGCATCGATGTTTGCACGCGCGGTGCCATGGAAGAGCACCGCTGGTGGCACGGCAGGTTGCAGATCGAGATCGACATCGACCGAATGCCCCTGGGCGGCGCGGATGCGGGCGCCGTCCGGCGAGAGCGTGAAGCGTTGCTTATCGCTCGTCGCGACGATCTCGCCGAGTGTCGCGTGATCGAGCGGGACGCCGGCTGCATTGGCTTTCGCGATCAGATCGTCGACGGACGTCCAGCCTTGCGCGTCGAGCACGATGCCGATGCGCTCCGGCGCATGACGCAGGACGAGGCTCAGGAACTTGCTCGTCTGCTTCGTCATGCGCGTGCCTATCGATAAATGATATCGGCGTCGAAGCTCACGGGCTTGTCTGGCGGCGTATTGACCAGCGACTCGAGCGGCAAGCGCCACGTGACCCTGCGCTTGTCGGGTGACAGCTCGCCATTCGTATTCTCGATACGTTGGGCGCTGATGCTGACCGAAATCTGACGACCCGTGAGCATGGCGGACATCATTGCCTCGATCATCTTCGCCGTCTCGGGAGGCATGGGCGGGCGCTCCGGCATCGCGAAGCCGGCGTGGAGGCGGTAGCCGGGCGCGCTGTCGAGGCGGACGAGCGAGAAGTCCTGCTTCGGCATGTTCTCGCCGGACGGCACGTCCATCTTCTGGGCTTCCTCCACGGCCTTCACCGGATCGGCGACGTCGAAGATCATGGTGCACGTTTCCATATCGCCACGCTTGCCCCGGCGGCTTTCCGCCGAACGCACGCCCGCGGGAAGAGGCGGATCGGCAGGCCAGGGCTTACCGCAGTCGCGCAGAAGATTGGGAACCTCCTTGCCGTTCGATTTCTGATCGAACATCGGGCTCTGCATGAGCGCGGCGAGTTGGGGCGTCAGAGCGATCTCGACTTCGACGCGGGCTTCCCCATTGCTGCGAAACGCGATGTCCTTCGTAATGTCGAGGCAGCCGGCGAGAAGCATCGGCAGGCCAACGACGATCGCGATCATTCCTCTGGAAGCCATCATCGCCTCTCCCCCTTAGGCCGCTGGAACGACGGCTCAATAGCAGAACGGGAGCCCTGCGGCTCCCGTTGGCTCGCGCTTCGATGTGGAAAGCGGCTTTAAGCCGCGTTCAGCAGGCCACCGGCCTTGGAGAGCTCGCGCAGATGGTGATCGGCATTGCCGAACAGCAAATCGATCATGGTGAGGCGCTTGAAATAGTGGCCGCCCTTGTACTCCATGGTCATGCCGATGCCGCCGTGGAGCTGGATCGCCTCCTGGCCGACGTGGCGCGCGGACTTGCCGATCTGCACTTTCACAGCGTGCATGGCGCGGCGCCGCTCGACGTCGTCGGGCTCATCGATCATGACGCACGCGTAGTAGGCCATGCTCTTCGCCTGCTCGACGGAGACAAACATGTCCACCGAGCGGTGCTGCAGCACCTGGAATGAGCCGATGGCCACGCCGAACTGCTTGCGCGTCTTGAGGTACTCGACGGTCAGCTCGTGCAGCGCCGACATGGCGCCAACGGCTTCGGCGGCAAGATAGGCAATGCCGTTCTGAACGGTGCGCTCGATGACGGGATAGGCCTTGCCGGCTTCGCCAATGAGCGCGTCAGCGCCGACCTTGACGCCCGAGAGCGTAACGTCGGCGGCGCGCAGGCCGTCTTGTGTCGGGTAACCGCGCCGCGTAACGCCGGCCGCATCGGCATCGACGAGGAAAAGCGCGAGGCCGTCCTTGCTGGCGCGATCGCCGGAGATGCGCGCGGACACGACGAGCTTGTTAGCGCTGTCACCGCCGAGCACGACGCACTTCGATCCTTCGAGGACGTAGCCGCCCTTGCCGTCGGCCTTCGCGGTCGTCGCAACATTGGCGAGATCGAAGCGCGCTTCGGGCTCCTGATGCGCGAACGCAAGTGTCAGTGTTCCTGCCGCGACTTCCGGCAACACGGCTGCCTTCATGGCTTCGCTCGCACCGAGACGCAGCGCCGATCCAGCGAGGATCACGGTCGGGAAATAAGGCTCGAGCACCTGCGCCTTGCCGAAGGCTTCAGCGACCAGCATGGTCTCGACCGCGCCCTGGCCCATGCCGCCATGCTCCTCGGCGAAGGGAATGGCGAGGAGGCCCATCTCGGCGAACTCTTTCCAAAGCGCGTCGCTGTAGCCCTTCTCGGACTTCATGAGCTCGGTGCGCGTCTTGAGCTCGGCGTAGCGCGCAGCCGTGAGGCGATCGACATTGTCCTTGAGAAGCTGCTGCTCCTCGCTGAGATCGAAATCCATAATCTGCTCTTTTTCCTTGCGGGCTAAGAGGCCCGCCCCAAAACGCCAACCGAGAGCAAGCTTCGCCCTCGCAGCTACGTCACCTGATACGAGGCCGGACCTAGAACCCCAGTACCGCCTTCGCGAGGATGTTGCGCTGGATCTCGTTCGAGCCGCCGTAGATCGAGACCTTGCGGTAGTTGAAGTAGGTGGGCGCCGCAGGGGCGGCCCAGTCCGCGCCGATGGGCGGCTCGTTGTGGCCGATCATCTCGTCGTCGTCATTGGCGTAGGGAATGGCGAGCGGGCCAGCGAGCTCCATCAGCAGCTCGGTGACGGTCTGCTGGATCTCCGAGCCCTTGAGCTTGAGCACGGAAGTTGCAGGATTGGGCTTGCCGCTCTTGTTGCCGCGCTCGGCGGCGAGGAAGCGCATCTGCGTCATCTCGAGCGCCTTGAGCTCGACCTCGGCCGCCGCGACCTTCTCGGCGAACTGGGGATCTTCCATCATCGTGCCGCCGCTCCCCGACGGAACGCGCTTGGCAAGGTCCTTGATGCGGGCAACGCGCATCTTCGAGATGCCGACGCGGGCAATGCCGAAGCGCTCGTTCCCGAGCAGGAACTTGGCGCAGTCCCAGCCGCGGTTCTCCTCGCCGATGAGGTTCTCGACGGGCACCTTCACGTCATCGAAGAAGACCTCGTTGACCTCGTGGCCGCCGTCGATGAGCTGGATGGGACGGCGCGTGACGCCCGGCGTGGTCATCGGAAAGACGATGTAGGAAATGCCGAGCTGCTTTTTCGCGGTCGGATCCGTACGCACGAGGCAGAAGATCCAGTCGGCGTACTGTGCGAGCGTGGTCCAGGTCTTCTGGCCGTTGACGATGTAGTGGTCGCCCTGCTTGACGGCCGTGGTCTTGAGGGAGGCGAGGTCCGAGCCGGAGCCGGGCTCGGAGAAACCTTGGCACCACCAATCGTCGAGCGAAGCCATGCGCGGCAGGAACTTTTTTTTCTGCGCGTCGGTGCCGAACTGGATGATCACCGGCCCGTTCATGGACGTATTGAAGGCCAGCGGCGGCGGCACACCGTTGGACTGCATCTCCTCGAGGAAGATGTACTGCTGCACGGGCGTCCAATCCGTGCCGCCCCATTCCTTCGGCCAGTTGTAGACGGCCCACCCCTTTTTATGCAGCGTCTTCTGAGCGGTGACGATGTCCTCTTTCGTCAGGTGCCGCCCTTCGATGGACTTCGAGCGGATCGAGAGCGGGATCTCGGTCTGGAAGAAATTCCGCACCTCCTGCCGGAAGGTGTTCTCCTCGGGGCTGAAGCGCAGGTCCATGGGCGGCTCCTCGGTCTACGTGATTTGGCGGCACAATATGCCGGTCGGGCCTTCAGGTCGAGGCGGGTTCGCTTGCGACAGCGCGGCGCGCCATCTCCTCGGCGACCAGCTCCTTTTTGGAAAGCTTGCCGACGGCTGTCTTCGGAAGGCTCTCGCGGCACTCGAGCGCCGACGGCAGCTCGTGGCGCCCAATCTTGTCGGCGAGGAAGGCGCGCAGATCATCGAGCGTGAAAGGCTGAGCGCCGGCCTTGAGCTTGATGTAGGCCTTGGCGGCCTGACCGCGGTAGGCATCCGGAATGCCGATAACGATCACTTCCTCGACGGCCGGGTGCTCGTAGATGGCCTCCTCGATCATGCGTGGGTAGACGTTGAAGCCGCCCGAGATGATCATGTCCTTCTTGCGGTCCGTCAGGAAGAAGAAGCCCTCGGCATCCATGTAGCCGATGTCGCCGGTGAGCAGGTAGCCATCGACGAAGGCGGCGGCCGTCTCCTCGGGCCGGTTCCAGTAGCCGCGCGTGACATTCGGACCTTTGACGCGGATCTCTCCGATCTCGCCGGGCGCGAGCACGCGGCGCGGATCGTCGAGCGCGACGACGTCCATGAGAATGCCGGGGAGCGGCAGGCCGATGCTGCCGCGCAGGTCCGGGCGGTTGGTCGGAATGTTGGCGCCAGCGGGCGCCGTCTCGGTCATGCCCCAGCCGCCGCCGAGCTGGAGGCCGGTGATGGACTTGATGCGGTTCTCGATCTCGACGGGCACGGCGGCGCCGCCGGAGTGGATGCTCTTGAGCGAGGAGAAATCGAGCTTGTCGACACCTGGATGATTGGCGATCGCGATCCACATGGTCGGCACGCCGGAAAAGGTCGTCGCCTTTTTCTCGGTGATGTCGCGCAGCGTCTGCTCGACGTCGAAGCGTAGGCGCAGGAGGATCTCGTTGCCGTAGTCGAGGCCGCGCGTGAGGCACGCCGTGATCGCGTACATATGGAAGAGGGGCAGCACGCAGATGATGCGTCCATCGCCGGGCTGCATGGTCCCCTGCGGGATGGACCAGGCCTTGCCGATCTCGACAGCGGCAGTCAGGTTCGCGTGGCTGAGAATCGCGCCCTTGGGCAAGCCCGTCGTGCCGCCGGTGTATTGCAGGAGCGCGATATCGTCCGGTACGACCTTGGGCCACAGCGCAGGCGGCTCCGCCGCCGCGACCTCGTCCAGCGACAGAACGCCGTCATCCAGCGCCGGCATGGCCGCCGCCGCGGGCGATGGCCCCCAGGCGGCATCGTCGGCGACGATGACCCGATCGACGAGGCCGGCCGCCTTGATCTTGAGCGCCACGGTCGCCATGGGACCGATGTTCGTCGTGACGAGCGTGCGGGCGCCTGAATCCTTCAGCTTGTGAGCGAGCTCTCGCTCGGCGTCGAGCGGCGAAAGATTGACCACGATGCCGCCAATTCGGACCACGGCGAAGAGCGAGGCCGGCTGCGCAGGGCAGTTCGGGAGATAGAGCGCCACACGATCGCCCTTCGCGATGCCGAGGCGCAGGAGGCCGGCGGCGAGGGCATCGACGCGCCGGCCGAATTCCCGATAGCTGATCTTGCGCTCACGGTATTCAAAAGCGGGCTTTTCGCCATACCTCGCGACGGCCCGGGCGAGCAGGGCCGGCAGCGTGCCGACCTCGATGGGCGCATCCCAGCGCACGCCGGGCGGATAGCTCTTCTCCCAGGGTAAAGGGTGCGCGATCGGCATGGCGTATCAGCAGGTGCTCCGTGCAATGAGCCGCCAACCTAGGCGGGCGCACGGAGGTTGGCAACGGGATCGGAACGGCCGCCGGACTGGTGCGCTGCGGCACGCCCGGGCGTGGCAGGGCAGCCATCCGCGCCGGGGCGCCCCACGGGCTTGAAGTCCTGGACAGTTCAGGCATATGAGAAGCATTCAAAGCGGCCAGGCCGGTCTCCGGCATGGTCCGACAGCCGCTGCGAGAGAGAACCCGAAATCATGGCAAGCCCGTCCGCCCCGAAGACGCTCTACGACAAGATCTTCGACGATCACATCGTCGACCAGCAGCCCGACGGGACGTGCGTGCTTTATATCGACCGCCATCTCGTGCACGAGGTGACCTCGCCGCAGGCGTTCGAGGGGCTGGCGCTCGCCGGCCGCAAGGTGCGCGCGCCGTCGAAGACGCTGGCCGTCGTCGATCACAACGTGCCGACCACCGATCGCCGCGCCGGCATCAAGGAAGAAGAGTCGCGCATCCAGGTCGAGGCGCTCGCCAGGAACGCCAAGGACTTCGGCATCGAGTACTTCGACGAGCTCGACGTGCGCCAGGGTATCGTGCACGTCATCGGCCCCGAGCAGGGCTTCACGCTGCCCGGCACGACGATCGTGTGCGGCGACAGCCATACCTCGACGCACGGCGCGTTCGGCGCGCTGGCGCACGGCATCGGCACGAGCGAGGTCGAGCACGTGCTCGCGACGCAGACGCTGCTGCAGCGGCGCATGAAGAACATGAAGGTCGAGGTCAAGGGCAAGCTGCCCGAAGGCGTGACCGCCAAGGACATCACCCTCTCGATCATCGGCGAGACGGGGACGGCGGGCGGCACCGGCCATGTCATCGAGTATTGCGGCGATGCCATTCGCGCGCTGTCGATGGAAGGCCGCATGACGGTCTGCAACATGTGCATCGAGGGTGGCGCGCGCGCCGGCATGGTGGCGCCGGACGAGACGACGTTCGCCTATCTCAAGGGGCGCCCGAAGTCGCCGAAGGGCGCGGCCTGGGACATGGCCGTGCGCTATTGGGAGACGTTGCGCAGCGACGAAGGCGCGCACTTCGACAAGGTGCTGACGCTCGACGCCGCGAACCTGCCGCCGGTCGTGACCTGGGGCACGAGCCCCGAGGACGTGATCTCGGTCAGCGGCCGTGTGCCGACGCCGGACGAGGCGCCGAACGAGCACAAGCGCGCGTCGATCCAGCGCGCGCTCGAGTACATGGGCCTCAAGGGCGGCGAGAAGATCACCGACATCACGATCGACCGCGTGTTCATCGGCTCGTGCACGAACGGACGCATCGAGGACCTGCGCGCGGCGGCCGCCGTGATCCAGGGCCGCAAGGTCAATGCGAACGTCAGCGCGATGATCGTGCCCGGCTCGGGGCTCGTGAAGGAGCAGGCGGAAGCGGAAGGCCTGGCGAAGATCTTCATCGATGCGGGCTTCGAATGGCGCGAGGCGGGCTGCTCCATGTGCCTCGGCATGAACCCGGACCAGTTGAGACCGCGCGAGCGCTGCGCCTCGACCTCGAACCGCAATTTCGAGGGCCGGCAGGGCCGTCTCGGGCGCACGCATCTCGTCTCGCCGGCCATGGCGGCGGCGGCAGCGATCGCTGGGCGCTTCGTCGATGTCCGGGACTGGAAGTAGCCGCGACCGTGCACAGCCATGCTAACTCGAAGGCGGCGGGTCATCCCCGCCGCTCTTCATTTCAGACACATCGCGTCACTTCAATTCGTCAGGCACCTTGCCGCCGTTCGCGGCGAGCTTCGTCATGACCTGCTTGTGCAGCCAGACGTTCATGGTCGCGCTGTCGCTCATGTTGCCCGTGTAGCCGAGCTCTTTGGCCAGCTCCTTGCGGGCATTGAGGCTGCTGTCGAGATCGAGCAGCTTCATCAGATCGACGATCGACTTGCGCCAGTCGAATTTCTCCTTCGACTTTTTCGCGAGCGCATCGAGATTAGCGGCGACATCGACGGTCGCCGCGGGCTTACCGGCCGGGGCCGCGCCTGACGCCGCCACCGCGCCCGCAGTCGGCGCCGGGGATGCCTGTGCTTCGGATCCGAAAATCGCGGCCTTGATCGTATCGAAGATGCCCATGGTCAACTCCTGCCACTCAGTCGAGCCGGCGGCTCGACGCGCCAACACCCAGACCTGCCTGGGAAGGGCAGCTTAGCCCTCCGGACTACGGCCGTCTGTGGTCGGAACCATGTATTTGCTCGCGAAAAAGTCCTTCCGATACGGCATAAATCGTCGGGGGAGCCGGACTGAACAGCGCTATTTATCCGCGTAGGGGTTGGCGCCCTTGCGGAGATTGATGCGGATGGGCGTGCCCGGCAGGCCGAAGGCCTCGCGGAGGCTGTTCGTGAGGTATCGCAGGTAGGATTCAGGAATACCACCGGGCTGCGAGCAGAAGGCGACGAACGTCGGGGGACGCGCGGACGGCTGCGTCATGAAGCGAATGCGGATGCGCCGGCCCTTGGACTGCGGCGGCGCGTGGCGCGCGAGCGCGACCTGAAGCCAGCGGTTGATATCCGCCGTCGAGATGCGGCGCGCCCAGATGGCGTGCGCATCGAGGATGGCTTTCATGAGCTTGTCGATGTTGCGGCCGGAGGCGGCCGAAATCGTCACGACGGCGACGCCCGCGGCTTCCGCGAACTTCTCCGCGACCGTCTCCTTCAGATCCTTGAGCGTCGCAGCCTTGTCTTCCACGAGATCCCACTTGTTGATCGCGATGACGAGCGCGCGGCCCTCCTCGATGATCATGTTGCCGATGGTAAGATCCTGCTGCTCGAAGGGGCGCTCGGCATCGATGAGAAGCACCACGACCTCGGCGAAGCGGATGGCGCGCACCGCATCGCTGGCCGCGAGCTTTTCAGCGAGTTCGTCGATGCGGGCCTTGCGGCGGAGACCTGCCGTATCGAAGAGCTTGATCGCGCGGCCCTGCCACGTGATGTCGCTCGAAATGGAGTCGCGCGTCAGGCCGGGTTCGGGACCGGTGATCATGCGCTCTTCCCCGAGGATCGCATTCACGAGCGTCGACTTGCCCGCATTCGGGCGCCCGACGATCGCGACGCGGATCGGCTTGCCGGGATCTTCCGCCTCGGCTTCATCGACGGCGGGCGCGTCCGGCTCGGGCTCCGGCTCCTCGCCGCGCCGGCGTCGGCGTGCCTTCACAATGGGTTTGAGATCGAGCGCGGCCAGTAGCTCGCTCTCGAGCTCAGCAAGGCCCTCGCCGTGCTCGGCGGAGATGGCGACGGGTTCGCCGAGACCGAGCGCATAGGCCTCGTAAAAGCCGTCCGTGCCGGCCTTGCCCTCGCACTTGTTGGCGACGAGCACGACCGGGCGGCCGGACGCCCGCACGATGCGTGCAAAAGCCTTGTCGGTCGGCGTGATGCCGGCGCGGGCATCGAAGACGAAGGCGACAGCATCAGCCTCGCGGATGGCCGCCTCGGACTGGGTACGCATGCGATCCGCTATGCTGCCGCGGTCCGCCTCCTCGAGCCCCGCCGTATCGACGACCTGGACAGCGTGGCCGCCGATGTCGGCCTCGCCCTCGCGGCGATCGCGCGTGAGGCCCGGCATGTCCGAGACGAGCGCCGCCCGCCGCCCCGTGAGGCGGTTGAAGAGCGTCGACTTGCCGACATTCGGCCGGCCGACGATGGCGATGGTGGGCGGCATTGGGGTTCCTTGCCGGTTGCTCGGGGGCCGGAGTATCGGCCGGAGGTAGGGCCTTGCGACGTTCAGCGCAAGGCAGACCTGGCTTTTGCCTCCATCGGGGCATCGACAACGCCAAATGTTTGCTGTATGACGCCC
>Ga0182740_1001029_pt1 | contig 20746 bp, 18 predicted proteins | sample eDN5th37CKraftBY_FD_128872 | JGI IMG/M metagenome (GOLD analysis project Ga0182740, IMG submission 128872) | Enriched backyard soil microbial communities from Emeryville, California, USA - eDNA 5th pass 37_C Kraft BY (version 2) (version 2) | ecosystem: Environmental > Terrestrial > Soil >...
ACGCCGCCGATCGTGTTCTGCTCATGACGGAGCGCTAGCGCGAGAATGGAAACGCCGAGGGCGGCTACGACAAGCCAGAGCGGACGATCGGAACGCACGTTGTCTTCCTTCTTTTATTTCAGGCGCTCTCCGCGAGCGAAGCGCGGCCGTATTGATATTCAGGCATTTCCGGCTGCGTCGTAGCCGTTTCACCGACCGGCGGCAGCGCCGTCATCACGCGCTCGGCCGGGAAGGTGACAAGCACTTCCGTGCCTTCGCGCAATTTGGAGCGCAGCGTGAAGCTGCCGCCGTGAAGATCGATCAGGCCCTTGACGATCGGCAGGCCGAGGCCCGCGCCTTGCTCGGCGCTCTTCAACGCGTTCGAGCCCTGACCGAACGACGACAGGACGATGGAGATTTCTTCTTCGGGGATGCCCGGGCCGGTGTCGCGCACCGAGAGATACTGTCCGCCCGAAGCCGTCCAGCCCGCCTTGATCCAGATCTCGCCGCCCTGCGGCGTGAACTTGATGGCGTTCGACAGAAGGTTGAGGCAAATCTGCCGCACCGCGCGCTCGTCCGCCCACAGCTTCGGCAAGCCGGGCTCGAACAGATCGTGGATGGTGATGCCGCGGCTGTTGGCGCGCATCTTCAGAAGATGATTGCACTCGCCGGCGGTGTTGACGAGGCTCAACGGCTCTTCGTTCAGCTCGTAGCGCCCGGCCTCGATGCGCGAGAGATCGAGAATCTCGTTGATGAGATTCAGGAGATGCTGGCCCGAGTCGTGAATGTCGCTCGCATATTCGCCATAGACCGGCACGGCATGGGCGCCGAGCAGCTGGTTCTTCATCACCTCGGAGAAGCCGAGAATGGCATTGAGCGGCGTGCGCAGCTCGTGGCTCATTTGCGCGAGGAAGCGCGACTTGGCGAGGTTCGCGGCCTCGGCGCGGCGCGCGACTTCATCAGATTTGGCCTTGGCCTGTTCCATCTCGCCGATCAGATCGTCGAGCTGGCTGCGCGCTTCCAGCGCCGAGATCGCCGATAGATGCAGGCGGTTTGCGACCATGACGAAATAGGCTTCGGCCCCCGCCGTAAGGCCCGCGAGCACGAGGTCCTGCGGCTTGCCGCGGAAAAGATATTGCATCACCACCATGCCCGCGACCGGCATCGTCGAGGCATAGACGGCGGGCGGCACGCTCGCGGCCAGCATCGAGAACACCGCGACCACGAGCAGCATCGCGAACAGCGAGAAATCGCCCGCGCCTTGCGCGCCGACATCGACCAGCACGTTGATGTTCAGCACCCACGAGATGCCGAAGAGGAAATCGAGCAGAATGAAGATGATACGGAAATGCCGCTGCGTCTCCATGTTCATCGGTGCCGCCATGAAGCGGCGGCAGGCGGCAAGGTTCAGTGCGTGGATGGTCAGCGCCAGAAACGTCCAGATCAGCGCCGAGTAGCCGCCGGTCCACAGGCTCGAGGCGAGGCCAACGAGCGATACCAGCAGGAAAAGGGCGAACGAGCTTGCCAGCCGATGTTCGGCGTAAAGGCGCAGGAGTTCGTAGTCGTAGGCGGGCTTGATGCCGCTCGTCGACGTCAGCGCGTCGCGGGTCTCGCGCACGCTGCGGTTCAATTTCAACCGTTGTTCATGAGCGAGCCGCGCCGCTTCCGCCGCGCGTTCGTCGCCCCGGGCTGTCTGCCCAGTCATGATGTCGGTCCGCCCATAGCAATAACTTGGCAACGATTGCCGCAGGGTGGTTAACAGTGGGCTCAGGAATATGGTTAATGAGATGTAAATCGGCGGATTTGCTGGATTTCGCGAAGGCGCAATCGATTGCCGCGAAAAGAAGGAGAGTGCGATGAAGCTTTATGACGGTGGCCGCGCGCCTAATCCGCGCCGCGTGCGGATTTTTCTCGCCGAGAAGGGCATCGACGTGCCGAAGGTGCCGGTTGATCTCGGCAAGATGGAGCAAAAGAGCGAAGCGCTCCGTGCGCTCAATCCGTTACAGCGTCTGCCGGTGCTCGTGCTCGACGACGGCACGGCGCTCTCGGAGACCATCGCCATCTCGCGCTACTTCGAGGCGCTGCATCCCGAACCGAACCTGTTCGGCCGCGACCCGCTCGAAATCGCAAAGATCGAAATGTGGAATCGCCGGCTGGAGCTAGCGCTTTATATCGCGGTGCAGGCGGTGTTCCGTCACGGCCATCCGGCGATGGCCGAATACGAAAAGCCGCAGATCGCGGCCTGGGCGGAAGCCAACAAGCCGCGCGTTTTCGAATTTCTGGAGATTTTCGATCGCGAGCTTGCGAGCCGCCGTTTCGCGGCGCTCGATCGCTATACTGTCGCCGACATCACCGGCCTCGTGACGATCGACCTGATGAAGCCGGCGAAGCTCGCGATCCCTGAGGGGCTCACCAACGTCAAACGCTGGTATGAAGAAGTCTCGGCGCGGCCGAGCGCGAAGGCATAGTGTTCGTCATTCCGGGGCGCATGCGCCCCGGAATGACGAATATGGAAATTAGCGGTTGAGCAGCGCGATAAGGCTCGACGTATCCCAGCGCTTGCCGCCCATCTTCTGCACTTCCGAATAGAACTGATCGACGAGCGCGGTAACGGGGAGATGCGCGCCGTTGCGGCGAGCTTCGGCAAGGCAAATGCCGAGGTCCTTGCGCATCCAGTCAACGGCAAAACCGTAATCGAACTTGCCGGCCGCCATCGTCTTGTAGCGGTTCTCCATCTGCCACGACTGGGCCGCGCCCTTCGAAATCGTCGCGATCAGCTTCTCGATGTCGAGGCCCGACCGCATCGCGAAGTGAATGCCTTCCGAAAGACCCTGCACGAGGCCGGCGATGCAGATCTGGTTGACCATCTTGGCGAGCTGGCCTGCGCCGGGCTTGCCCATCAGGTTGCAGGCGCGCGCGTAAGCCGCGATCACTTTCTCGGCGCGCGCGAACACCGGCTCGTCGCCGCCGCACATCACCGTCAACACGCCGTTCTCGGCACCGGCCTGGCCGCCCGAAACCGGCGCGTCGAGGAAATCGAAACCCTTGGTCTTCGCCTCGGCGTAAAGCTCGCGGGCGATCTCGGCCGAGGCGGTGGTGTGATCGACCAGCACCGCACCCTTCTTCATGCCGTGGAAGGCGCCGTCCTTGCCGAGCATCACTTCCCGCAGGTCATTGTCGTTGCCGACGCAGGCCATGACGAAATCCTGGCCCTCGGCGGCTTCTTTCGGCGTCTTCGCGCTCTTGCCGCCATACTGCTTGACCCACTGCTCGGACTTGGCGGCGGTGCGGTTATAGACCGTGACCTCGTGGCCGCCCTTGTTCTTGAGATGCCCCGCCATCGGGTATCCCATCACGCCCAATCCCAGAAAGGCCACCTTCGCCATGATCTCGTCTCCTTGAATGACAGTGCGCGGGACGGGCCCGCATTTCCCGCTGCATAGGCCACCCCGGGGCGGTTTTCGTCAACTGGCGGTGCAGCATGCCCGCGTGGCTCCACCCATCGGCGTTCTTGCTTTGACCGTGCGTCCGCTGCACAAATGATGTACGGAGATGTCCGTTTTATGGATGAGATGCTGCTGGAAAAAATGTCATGGCGATTACGGTTGAGCAGGTTCAGGCGTGTTTGAAGACGATCAAGGGGCCAGATGGTGCCGATCTGACGGCCTCGGGCCATCTCTCCGACATCGTCGTGACCGGCGACAAGGTGTTTTTCTCGCTGACGGTCGATGCCTCCGACGCGCCTGCCTGGGAAGCGGTGCGCAAATCCGCCGAGCAGGCGGTGAAGGCGCTGCCGGGCGTGGCTTCGGTGCTCGTCGCGCTCACCGCCGAGCGCAAGGGCGGTGCCGCGCCGCAGCCGCAGGCGCAAGGTCACGGCCATAGCCACGGCCATTCGCATGGCGGCCCGGCGCGGGCAGGCGGTCAGAACATTCCCGGCGTGCGCAACATCATTGCGGTGGCCTCGGGCAAGGGCGGTGTCGGCAAATCGACGACCGCGATCAATCTTGCGCTTGGCCTGCGCGACCTTGGCCTCAAGGTCGGCGTGCTCGATTCCGATATTTACGGGCCGTCGATCCCGCGGCTCCTCGCGATCAAGGACAAGCCCGAGCTGATCGGCGAGCGCCGCCTGAAGCCGATCGAGAAGTTCGGCCTCAAGGTGATGTCGATCGGCTTCCTCGTCGAGGAAGAGACGCCAATGATCTGGCGCGGCCCGATGGTGATGTCGGCCATCACCCAGATGCTGCGCGAAGTGGAGTGGGGCGATCTCGACGTCATCGTCGTCGATATGCCTCCGGGCACGGGCGACGCGCAGCTTACGCTCGCGCAGCAAGTGCCGCTCGCGGGCGCCGTCATCGTTTCGACGCCGCAGGATCTCGCGCTGATCGACGCGCGCCGCGGCATTGCGATGTTCGGCCGCGTCAATGTGCCCGTCATCGGCCTCGTCGAGAATATGAGCTATTTCCTCTGCCCCAAATGCGGCGAGCGCACCGAGATTTTCAGCCACGGCGGCACCAAGGCCGAAGCCACGCGCCGTAATGTGCCGTTCCTCGGCGAAGTGCCGTTAGAGCCCGCGATCCGCGAAACATCCGACGCCGGCTTGCCGATTGTCGCGACGCAGCCCGATAGCCCGTTCAGCAAGATCTACCGCGACATCGCCGCGAAGGTGCGCGACGCGCTCGGCGCCGCCGCGCCGCGCCAGGGCCCGCGCATCGTCATCGAGAAATAATCTTCACGAAAAACGCAAGCGAGGGGAATGCGACATGAAACAGGAAACCAAAAAGATCGCCCGCCGCCGCTTTCTTGCCGCAACGGGCGGAGTTGCGGCGAGTGCGATCGCGGCACCGGCCATCGCCCAGTCGATGCCGGCGTTGAAATGGCGGCTGACATCGAGCTTCCCCAAATCGCTCGAGACGATTTATGGCGCGACCGAGGCTTTCGCCAAGGCGGTCGCCGAAGCCACCGACAACAAATTCCAGATTCAGGTCTTCGCGCCGAACGAGATCGTTCCGGGCCTGCAGGCCTTCGATGCCGTCAGTGACGGCCGGGTCGAGATGGCGCAGACGGCGTCCTATTACTACTTCGGCAAGGATCCGGCTTTCGCATTTGGCACGGCGGTGCCGTTCGGCATGAACAGCCGGATGCAGAACTCGTGGATGTATTTCGGCGGCGGCATCGAGCTCTTCAACGAGTTCTACAAGACCTACAATGTCTACGGGTTGCCGGCGGGCAACACCGGCGGCCAGATGGGCGGCTGGTTCCGCAAGGAAGTCAAAACCGTCGCCGACCTCAAGGGCCTGAAGATGCGCGTCGCCGGCATTGCCGGTGTCGTGCTCGCCAAGCTCGGCGTCGTGCCGCAGCAGCTCGCGGGCGGCGAGGTGTATCCGGCGCTCGAACGCGGCACGCTCGATGCCTGCGAATGGGTCGGCCCCTACGACGACGAAAAGCTCGGCTTCGTGAAGGTCGCGCCCTATTACTATTATCCCGGCTGGTGGGAAGGCGGCGCCATGCTCCATCACTTCATCAATCTCAAGAAGTGGGAGGAGCTGCCGCGCGCTTATCAATCGATCGTGCGGACGGCTTCCGAGATGGCGAATGTCTGGATGCAGGCGAAGTACGATTTCGAAAATCCACCCGCGCTGCGCCGCCTGATCGCGGCCGGCGCCAAGCTCCAGCCGTTCTCGCAAGAAATTCTCGAGGCGAGCCACAAGGCGGCGGACGAAGTCTATGCCGAGTTCAAGGCGAAGAACGCCAACTTCAAGAAAATTTATGAAGCGATGATGGCCTACCGTAACGACCAGTATTTCTGGTGGCGGATCGGCGAATATCCCTTCGATAATTTCCAGATCCGCTACGGCGCACGTAACTGATCGGGCGCTCGCGTAAAAAAAGCCCGGCGCAGGCCGGGCTTTTTTGTGCCTCGTTATTTAGGCGGCGGCAGGTCGGGCGGCAGATCGGGCAGCGGAATTTCGATATTGGTCTTGCCCGCGCCGGCCTTCGGCGTCTTGTCGATCCAGTAGGTCACCGAGCGCGGCCACAGGATGACGATGACGACGAGAACGATCTGCAGCATCACCCAGGGGATCGCGCCCCAATAGATGTCGGCGGTCTTGATCGATCGCGGCGCGATGCCGCGCAAATAAAACAGCGCGAAACCGAACGGCGGATGCATGAAGCTGGTCTGGATGTTGGCGCAAATCAGCACGCCGAACCAGATGAGGTCGATGCCGAGCTTGCTGGCGGCCGGCGCCAGCAGCGGAATGATGATGAAGGCGATCTCGAAGAAGTCGAGGAAGAAGGCGACGAAAAAGATGAAGACATTGGCGAAGATCAAAAAGCCGATCTGCCCGCCCGGCAGCGTCGTCAGAAAATCCTCGATCCAGATCTTGCCGCCGACGCCCTGGAAGACGAGGCTGAAGACGCGCGCGCCGATCAGAATATAAGTCACCATCGCGGTGATGCGCATAGTGGTTGCCATGCCCTGATAGAGCAGCGGCCGGGTCAGCGTGCCGTAGAACATCGCCAGCAGGATCGCGCCGATCGCGCCCATCGCGCCCGCTTCGGTCGGCGTCGCAAGACCGAGAAAGATCGTGCCGAGCACGAGGAAGATCAGGCCGAGCGAGGGGACGATGCCGCGCAGCGCCTTCCTGAACAGCGCCCAGCCTTGCAGCGTGCGCGCTTCCTTCGGCAACGCCGGTACCTGACCGGGGAAGAACACGCTGAGGAAGGCGACCCACAGGCAGAACAGCACGATCTGGATGATGCTCGGGCCGATCGCGCCGGCATACATGTCGCCGACCGAGCGGCCGAGCTGATCGGCCAGCACGATCAGAACGAGCGACGGCGGGATGAGCTGCGTGATGGTGCCGGAGGCGGCGATGACGCCCATGGTGTGCCGCGTCGAGTAGCCGTGCTTCAGCATCGGCGTCATCGAAATGACGCCCATCGCGATCACGGACGCCGCGACCGTGCCGGTGATGGCGCCGAGCACCGCGCCGACGAAAATCACCGCGTAAGAGAGGCCGCCTCGCACCGGTCCGAACAGCTGGCCGATCGAGTCGAGCAGATCCTCCGCAAGACCGCAGCGCTCCAGAATCGCGCCCATGAAGGTGAAGAACGGGATCGCGAGCAGAAGATCGTTCGAGATGATGCCGTAGAGCTGATAGGTGAGGTTGCCGAGAAATTCGGGCCGGATCAGCCCGAGCTCGATGCCGAGGAAGCCGAAGAACAAACCGGTCGCCGCCAGCGAAAACGCCGCCGGATAGCCGACCAGCATGAAGAACACCATGCCGCCGAACATCAGGGCGGGCATATTTTCCCGAATGAAGTTCATTGCAGCGGCTTCTCGTATTTGAAGTCGGCGTCAATGACGTGCTCGAGCGCCGCGACGCGCTTGATGATTTCGGACAGGCCCTGAAAGATCATCAGCGTGAAGCCGGCCGGAAGCAGCAGTTTCGCCGGCCAGGTCAGCAGGCCGCCGGCATTCTGCGAGTGTTCCTGGATGCGCCACGATTCGAGGAACCACGGCCAGGTGAACCAGACCAGGATCGCGCAGATCGGCAGCAGGAAGAAAATGCCGCCGATGATATCGATCCAGATGCGGGTCTTTTCCGAAACCATGCCGTAAAAGAGATCGACGCGAACATGCTCGTTCATCTTCAGCGTGTACGGCGCGCCGAGCAGCACCATGACGGCGAACAGGTACCACTGGATTTCCAGCCAGCCGTTCGAGCTTGCGTTAAAGAGATAGCGAACCGAGGCGTTGCCCGCGCTGATGATGCAGCAGATGAGCACCGCCCAGTTGGCCACAACCGCGAATTGGGAATTGATCCAATCGACGGCGGCGCTGAACCTCAGCAAACCCTTCAAATGTTCCCCCGGTCGTGAACGCCGCGAGCACCCCCGCGCTCGCCGGCAGCACTGTCCTTATGGGTTTATCTCATAACTTTCGGCGCTCGCGCCATAGGGCAAACGGCCGCCCGCGCGCGGATATGCAATACGCCGCGAAGCTGCGCCGGCCGGTTCAGCCGCCGGTCGTGCTCATGTGGCGCGAGACGGCGGGCTGCTTGGTGCGCCGGTCGATGATGAAGTCGTGGCCCTTCGGCTTGCGGGCGATCGCTTCGTCGATCGCGATCTGCAGCGCCTCGTCGCCTTCGGAGTTGCGGAGCGGCGTGCGCAGATCGGCCGAGTCTTCCTGGCCGAGGCACATATAAAGCGTGCCCGTGCAGGTGAGGCGGACGCGGTTGCAGCCTTCGCAGAAATTATGCGTGAGCGGCGTGATGAAGCCGAGACGCCCGCCGGTTTCCTCGACGCGCATATAGCGCGCCGGGCCGCCGGTGCGATAGTCGATGTCGGTGAGGGTGTAGCGCGTCGCAAGCCGCGTGCGCACGAGCGAGAGCGGCAAATACTGATCGACACGCTCCGAGCCGACTTCGCCGAGCGGCATCACTTCGATCAGCGACAAATCCATGCCGCGGCCATGCGCCCATTCCATCAGCGCCGGAATTTCGTCTTCGTTGACGCCCTTGAGCGCGACGGCGTTGAGTTTGACGGCGAGGCCCGCCTTCTGCGCGGCGTCGATGCCGGCCATCACCTTGCCGAAGTCGCCCCAGCGGGTGATCTCGTGGAATTTCTTTTCGTCGAGCGTGTCGAGCGAGATGTTGATGCGCTTGACGCCGCAATCGGCAAGCTCCTGCGCGTAGCGCGAAAGCTGGGAGCCGTTGGTGGTCAGCGTCAGTTCGTCGAGCGCGCCGCTCTTCAGGTGCCGCGACAGCGAGCGGATCAGCAGCATGATATCGCGGCGCACGAGCGGCTCGCCGCCGGTGAGCCGCAGCTTCCTCACGCCGCGCGCGACGAAGGCCGAGCACAGCCGGTCAAGCTCTTCGAGCGAGAGGAGATCGCGCTTGGGCAGAAAGGTCATGTTTTCCGACATGCAATAGACGCAGCGGAAATCGCAGCGATCGGTGACGGAAACGCGCAAATAGGTGATGGCGCGCCCGAAGCGGTCGACCAGCTCGCCCCCGGCCAACATATTTGGCCGGTTCAACGCAATATCAGACCTCATAATACCTCCTATATAATCGGGTTCTTCGGAGGTAGAAAGGGCCTGAAAGTCAGGTTGCGCCGGTCTTTTCCGGCGTTACCGTGCTGTTTTCGGAGAATGTAATGCAAAATCACGCCCAGCAGCCTCTGTGGCCCACCGAAATCCGCCTCGGCAAGGACCGCCGTTCCCTGACCGTGTCCTTCGACAATGGCGAGCGTTTCGAACTGCCGGCCGAGTATCTGCGGGTCGAGAGCCCGAGCGCCGAGGTGCAGGGCCATCACCCCGACGAACGCCAGCTCGTGCCCGGCAAGAAAAATGTCGAGATCATCGAAATCGATCCGATCGGCAATTACGCCGTGCGCCTCGTCTTCGACGACATGCATTCGACCGGCCTCTACTCGTGGAGCTACCTGCACCAGCTCGGCCACGAGCAGGAGGAACGCTTTCAGCGTTATCTCGACGAGCTCGCGGAAAAGGGCCTGAGCCGCGAACCGGCGAAGAAGCATTGAATGAGTGAGGCGTTTGAAAGACGGGATTTAATCCGCGGAATCTACGGGCTTGCCCGGCAGGGATCTTCGCGGCTCGCTTGACACCACGGCGGGCACTTCCTTACATCGCCGCCGGTACGGGCGCGTAGCTCAGCGGGAGAGCACTCCCTTCACACGGGAGGGGTCACAGGTTCAATCCCTGTCGCGCCCACCATTTTTCAGAGTCCTAACAACAGCTTAGTGAAGCTGTCTTTCTGTCTGGCGACAATCGCCGCGCAGCATTGCTGCGTTTTGCTGCGCGTGCACTCCCTTCCAAGTACAATCTGGAATGGGGGCGAGTTGGAATCTAGATTGCTCTAGCCACGTATTGAGGATCGTAGCTGGATTTCAACCAGGGAATAAAATGCCAAAACTCATCGGCTGGGCACTAGTGATCGGTGGACTTGGTGTGGGCTCGGTTGGCTATCAAGTCGGGGCAGCAAGTAGTGTCCTCGAAAAAGCGGCACTCGCGATGGCGGTTGGTTTCGCCGTGCTCGCTACATCGAGCTATTACGAGCGGCGATCTAAGTAAAATGGCATTGATGCCTACATATTTTTTTCAGGGCGCGCAAAGAGCGCCCTTCACACGGGAGGGGTCACAGGTTCAATCCCTGTCGCGCCCACCATAGCTTCTTAAATCGTGTAAGCCGTGCGCAGGCCGCCCCAGTGCCGCCCCATGACCCGAACGGGCGCGGCGATCTCCTTGCACAGAACCGTGACCCCGCCGCCCATGTCGCGGGGGTAACTCTGGATGATGTAGGGCCGCACATTGCGCGCTGAGGTGAGACCGGCGCGGTCGTCGAAGATGCGGCGGTTGCGGCTATGGGCGATGTTCCACTTCGGATCGTTGCGCCGCTGCGGCTGGGAATATTTCGCGTTGTGAACCGCGATATAGCCGTTACGGTCGATCGCGCAGCAAAACAGCATCCGCGGATCCTGCGCAAGCGTCCGGTCGAAGATCGAGCGCAGCGCGGACTTTTCGAAAACATCGAGATAGCGCGAGCGGATCTGCGGCGGATCGGTGTCGGCGATCGTCGTATAATTGTTGTCGAGAAGCTCCGCCATGGTGAGCTGTTTATCCGCGATGAGCTGCTCGATGCAGCTCGAGACTTCCGCCGCCGTTCTCAGGCAGCGTTCGATCCCTTCGCGGTTCTCGCTCTGAATCGCTGCGAGCTTGGCGATAAGCCGGGCCCGCACCGCATCGTCCATTTGCGTGAAGTGAAGATGAAACCCGAGCTGCGAGCGATTGACGATCTCAGCCGTCACCATGCCGATTTCGCTGAGTTCAACCGGCATCGTGCCCGCCGGCGCGGCGGCGCCTTCCGCAAGATCGAGGCGGGCGAGCGCGCCATGTTCGCTGATGTCCACGGTCTTGCCGCGCACCGACTTGATCGTCACCGCGAGTTCGCAGGGCAGGCGGTCATAGCGGCGGCGGTCGCCGATTTCCGTCTGGCGCAGCAGGATCGAAAGCCGCGTGCTGAGCTTCGCCGCGAGCGACGAAGCCATCTGGCCGGAGCGATCGACCTCGGCGCTTTCGCGCGTCGCGGTTTCGGTTGCGGTCTTGATCTCGCTCGCGCCCGAAGAAACGCGCTGGATGAATTCCGACGTCGTCGAGGCCGCCTTGGAAAGCCCTTCGGCGGAGGAAATCTGCTCGTCGACGGCGGCCGCGATCGTCGAGAACACCGGGCGGATGTTGTTGATGATCGAGGAAATACGCTCGAGCGCCTCGATCGAGGCGCGCGCATCGCTCTGCAACTGGCTGACGCGGCGGGCGATCTCGTCGGTGGCCTTCTGCGTCTCGGCGGAGAGCGCCTTCACTTCGGTGGCGACGACCGCGAAACCCTTGCCGGCTTCGCCGGCGCGCGCCGCTTCGATCGTGGCGTTGAGGGCGAGCAGATTGGTCTGCTGCGCGACCTTGGCGATCAGCCCGACGACATTGCCGATTTCGTTGGTGGAAGAATTGAGGCCCTCGACGCTCATGCCGGCGTCGGCCGCGGCTTCCTTGGCCTGATCGGCAAGTTCGTTCGCCGATTGCACCTGGCGGCCGATTTCGCTTGAGGACTGCGCCATGTTTTGCGTTGCGGTCGCGAGCTCGCGCGCATCTTCGTTGGCGGTGCTCACGAGATTGGAAAAATCCTCGGTTCGCGTGCGGATCGAGCTGAGCGAATGCGCCGACGACGCCACGCCGACATGAACGCGTTCCGCGGCGGCGCCGACTTCAGCGATCAGCTTGCCGAGATCGAGTTCGATCATGTCGATCGACTCGCGCACGATGTGCGAGACATTTTCGGCTGCTGAAACGGAAGCGGGAAGTTCGGGTGCCGATTCTGATGCCGGCAATGTTGACGCGGATTCGGATAAAGGCGCGGCGGTTTTCTCGTCGCGTTTCAAAAAAGCAAGCAAGGTCATTCGGAAGCATCCGGGGCACATTCACCGCCGAAACCCGCGGCCGGCCTTCAATTCGGGATTGCCCGGAAATACTGCGCCCGCATGGTTAACGGGGTATTAATTCGCCTATGCGCGCTGCAGCAGATTTCGCGCGAGGGCCGGGATTTCGGTCAGCCTGCCGACGACGTGATCGGCGCCGAGTTCGCTCGCCGGAACGTCGGAATATCCGAAGCTGACCGCGATCACCGGCACCTTGGCGGCGCGCGCGGTGGCGACGTCGGTGCGCGAGTCTCCGACCATGACGACCGAGCTTGAGTGCCCGCCGGCGCGCGACACCGCGCCGAGGAGGTGGCCTGCGTCAGGTTTTCGCATCGGGAAGGTGTCGGATCCGGCGATGCAGGCGAAGTAGCGCGCAAGGCCGAGCGATTCCAGTAGCTTCACCGAAAATCCTTCGAACTTGTTGGTGCAGACGACGAGCAGCGCGCCCGAATCCGCAAGCTCGTCGAGCATTTCCTGCGCGCCGGGAAACGGCTGCGAGCCGTCGGCAAGGTGCGCTTCATAATGAACAAGGAAGCGCGCCAGCAGCCGGTCGAGCTCGGCGGTATTGACGCTTTTGCCCTCGAGCGCGAGCCCGCGCTCGATCATGACGCGCGCACCGTTGCCGACGATGTTCCGCATTTTCGAGAGCGGCACCGGCTTGTAACCGGCCTCGTCGAGCACGAGGTTGAGCGCCGAGCACAGGTCGGGCGCGGTATCGACAAGGGTGCCGTCGAGATCGAAGGCGATGGTGGGGCGGATGGCGGGTGCGTTCATGGCAATCCGGTAGCCTCCGGGCGGACGAAAGTCCATCGGCTGATCGATGCAGATGCCGGGCAACCCATCGGTTCGTCCGATAGCGGCGAGTTCGCGCGCTGGCGAGACGGAGCGGGCCATGCTACCACCCGGCGCGCCAGGGTAGAGAAAGGCGAGGAGAATCGGAGCTTTGTCACAGGCTGCCGGCAGCAAGAATCAGGACACCCTCAAGCGCGAAGCGGCAGCGCGCGCGCTCGATTATGTGCGGCCCGGCATGCGGCTCGGGCTTGGCACCGGTTCGACGGCGGCGCATTTCGTCGATCTCCTGGCCGAGAAGGTCAAGGCCGGCCTCGACATCGTGGGCGTGCCGACCTCCGAGGCAACGCGCGCGCAGGCCGAGCGCCTCGGCGTGCCGCTCACGACGCTGGATGAAGAGGCCGAACTCGATCTCACCGTCGATGGCGCCGATGAACTCGACGCCGATCTCAGCCTGATCAAGGGCGGCGGCGGCGCGCTTCTGCGCGAGAAGATCGTCGCCAGCGCCTCGAAGGAAATGATCGTCGTCGCCGACGAAACAAAATATGTGCAGCGCCTCGGGCGCTTTCCGCTGCCCATCGAAGTGGTCGATTTCGGGATGGGGGCCACAATTCACGCGATAAAACTGGCGCTTAAGGCCTCTGGCTGCGACGGTCCGATTCGTCTAAGGCACAGGCCGGACGGCCATGTTTTCGTCACGGATCAGGGACACCTCATTCTGGACGCCGGTCTTGGAGCGATCGCCGATGCGCGGCGCCTCGCGCAGGAGCTTTCCAGGGTGCCGGGGGTCATGGAACACGGACTTTTCGTCGGGCTGGCTAGCCGGGTGATCCTCGCCGGTAACGAGGGTATTCGGGTTGTGGAACGGCCCTAATTATTTCTTTCACGGGAGAATGCATATGAATCGCCTGAACTTTGCCCGCGCGTGGAAACTCGCTGCCGCGGCGTTCGTTTTTGGCTGTTTTGTTTCGGCGTCCTCAAGCCAGGTATGGGCGCAGGCCAAGACCGCGCCGACGGCGACGCAGATGCAGCTCGCGCGCGACATCCTCAAAACTTCGGGCGAGGCCAAGGCGCTCGAGCCGCTGATCCCCTCGGTGATGCAGCAAACCTTCACCAACTTCGTGCAGCAGAACCCCGATCTCCAGAAGCCGCTGGTCGATACGATGACCGCGCTGCAGCCGGAATTCATGAAGCTCCAGCCTGAGGTCGTTGACATCATGACGACCTCGATGGCTTCGCACTTCACCGAAGCCGAGCTCAAGGACATCCTCGCGTTCTACAACACGACGACCGGAAAGAAGTACGTCGCCGAGATGCCGAACGTCATCCGGGAAAGCCTCGCCGCGGCGCGCGAGTGGGCCTCGAAACTTTCGGATCGCATCGTTGCCCGCGTCCGCGAGGAAATGAAGAAGAAGGGCCACACGATCTGATCGTGGCGGCCGGATTCGCGGCATGAGCCATAACGCGGATCACGACGTCGATCTGTTCGTCATCGGAGCCGGTTCGGGCGGCGTGCGCGCAGCGCGCGTCGCCGCGCAGCACGGCGCGAGGGTGGCGGTCGCCGAGGAATATCGCGTCGGCGGCACTTGCGTGATCCGCGGCTGCGTGCCGAAAAAACTTCTCGTTTACGCCAGCCGCTTCGCGCACGAGTTCGAGGACGCCAAAGGCTTCGGCTGGACCGTCGAAGGCGCGAAATTCGATTGGCCGGCGCTGATCGCCAACAAAGATAAAGAGATCGCGCGGCTGGAAGCCGCTTATCATGCGACGCTCAAGCGCGCCGGTGTCGAAGCCGTCGCCTCGCGTGCCGTCGTCGAGGACGCGCATACCGTGCGTATCGTCAAGACCGGCGCGCGCATTCGAGCCGGTCATATTCTTGTTGCGACCGGCGGTCATCCGGTGAAGGCGCAAATCCCCGGCGGCGAATTGGCGATCACCTCCAACGAGGCGTTTCATCTCGAGCGTCTTCCGCGTCACATCATCATTCAGGGCGGCGGCTATATCGCCGTCGAATTCGCCTGCCTGTTTCATGCGCTTGGATCGAAGGTGACGCTTCTCCACCGCGGGCCGGAAATCCTGCGCGGCTTCGACGACGATATCCGCCACCACCTGCGCTCGGAAATGGTCGCGCGCGGCATCGAGATCGTTCTCGGCCAGACCGCCGCGTCAATCCGCAAGGACGGGCGCGAGCTTGAAGTCACGCTCGCGAGTGGCGAAACGCATTGCGGCGATGTCGTCATGGCCGCGATCGGCCGCACGCCGAATACGCAAAATCTCGGGCTCGAGAGCGCCGGCGTAAAACTGGGCAAGAATGGCGCGGTGGCGGTCGATGAGACTTCGCGCACGAATGTGCCGTCGATTTACGCGGTGGGCGACGTCACCAACCGCATTGCGCTAACGCCGGTCGCGATCCGCGAAGGTCACGCATTCGCCGATACCGTGTTCGGTAACAAGCCGTGGAACGCCAATCACCATAACGTCCCGAGCGCGGTGTTCTCCGAACCGGAGCTGGCGACTGTCGGACTTTCGGAAACCAAGGCGCGCGAGCAGGGCTTCGAACTCGACATTTATCGCACCGGCTTCCGCCCGATGAAGGCGACGCTTTCGGGCCGCGCGACCTCGATGCTCATGAAACTCGTCGTCGATCGCAAGACCGATCGTGTGCTCGGCGTGCATGTGGTGGGCGAGGGGGCGGCCGAGATGATCCAGATGGCGGCGATTGCCGTGAAAATGGGCGCGAAGAAATCCGATTTCGATGCGACCGTGGCGCTGCATCCGACGGCCGCGGAAGAGCTTGTAACGCTGCATAATAAAGTCAGCGGCTAATCGCGTCCGGGAAGGCTCTAGGCCGTTGCCTGCGCTGCCGCTAGTCTCCTGCTCCAGCGGATAGGGCCCTTATGACAGATCGGTTGCAATTTTCGCGTCGCCAGTTTTCGCGTCGCCAATTTTCACGCCGTCATGTGCTCGCCGGCCTTGGCGGTGCGTCGCTCGCGGCCATGCTGCCGCGCTTTGCTTTCACGCAATCGCTGCCGTCGAACCCCGATGTCGTGATCGTCGGTGCGGGCGGCGCCGGACTCTCCGCCGCGCGCACGCTGATCAAGGCCGGCAAGAGCGTTGTCATTCTCGAAGCGATGAACCGCATCGGCGGCCGTGCCTATACCGAGAGCGACACCTTCGGGCTGCCGTTCGATTGGGGCTGCGCCTGGATTCAGGCCGCTGACCGCAATCCGCTTTTGCCGCTCGCGCGCGAATGGGGGTTCGATCCGAAACCGCACGATCTGCAACTCGACCGCGTCTATTACGGACCGAACGCGCGCCGCTTCAGCGAACACGAAATGCGCCGCACGCTCGCCGCCGAAGAGCGCTTCCCGAAAATGAACAAGCGCGCCGCGCGCTGGCGCGACGGGCCGGTGTCGTCGCTCCTGATGCCGCGCACGCCCGAAGAAGAAGCGGCGATGACTTACATGCTGCCGATGGATATGGCGGTCGATCCCGGCGAACTTTCGATCCGCGACTGGGCGCGGCAGGAAGATCTTTCGCCCAACTATCTCGTCTACAAGGGCCTCGGCAGCGTCGTCGCGAAATTCGGCGAAGGCCTGCCGGTTTCGCTTTCGACCCCCGTGAAGCGCATCCGCTATGGCGGCAAGGGCGTCACTGTCGAAACGGAAAAGGGCGATGTGCAGGCCAATGCCTGCATCGTCACCGCGTCAACCGGCGCGTTGCAGAGCGGCTACATCCGTTTCGATCCGAATTTGCCCGTCTGGAAGGAAGACGCCATCGGCCAGTTGCCGATGGGTTTGCTCGCGAAAATTCCGCTGCTCCTGGATGGCGAGCGCTTCGGCCTGTCGCCGTTCGAGGACATTCTCTATGAGCGCTCCGGCTTGCAGGACATCTACTTCCTCGCGTTCCCGTTCGAGATGCCGATGATGATCGGTTTCGTCGGCGGCTCGTTCGCCTGGCACCTCACTGCGCAGGGCACCGAAGCGGCGATCGATTTTGCGCTCGATGCGCTGCGCCGCCTGTTCGGCGAGACGGCGGCAAGCCACGTCAAGAAAGCCGAGTTCACCCGCTGGGCCAATATCCCGTGGACGCGCGGCTCCTATTCGGCGGCGCTCCCCGGCAAGGCCGGAGCCCGCGCCGCGCTCGCCCGGCCGCTTGCCGATCGCGTGTTCTTCGCCGGCGAGGCGCTGGCCGGCCCCCTGACCCAGACCGTCGGCGGGGCGGTCATTTCGGGCGAACAGGTGGCCCGCGATGTCCTGAAAAGGATCGGTTAGCCGCGCTCCATCGGCAAAACTGCGCCAACTGGCATCTTTTTACCGTTTATGTGTATAACCCGGCCACTTCTTACAAAGGGTGTTGCCATGGCACAGCGTTGGACCCCGGAGAGCTGGCGATCGAAGCCGATCGTGCAGGTGCCGGATTATCCCGATCAGCAAGCGTTGGAAGCGACCGAGAAGCAGCTCGCGACCTTTCCGCCGCTCGTTTTTGCGGGTGAGGCACGTGCGCTGAAGCGCGCGCTCGCGAAAGCGTGCACCGGCGAGGCGTTCCTGCTCCAGGGCGGCGATTGCGCCGAGAGCTTCGTCGAGCACAACGCCAACAACATCCGCGATTTCTTCCGCGTCTTCCTGCAGATGGCGGTGGTGATGACCTTCGCCGGTTCGGTGCCGGTGGTGAAGGTCGGCCGCGTCGCCGGCCAGTTCGCCAAGCCCCGCTCGTCGCCCACCGAAAAGCGCGGCGATGTCGAGCTTCCGGCCTATCGCGGCGACATCATCAACGACGTCGCCTTCAGCAAGGAAGGCCGCACGCCGGATCCGTATCGCATGCTGAAGGCGTACCGCCAGTCGGCGGCGACGCTGAACCTCTTGCGCGCGTTCTCGACCGGCGGTTATGCGAACCTTTCGAACGTCCATCAGTGGATGCTCGGCTTCGTCAAGGACAGCCCGCAGTCGGAGCGTTACTCGGAGCTTGCGTCGCGCATCACCGAGGCGCTCGACTTCATGCGCGCCTGCGGCATCGATCCCGAGACGCATCCCGAGATGCGCATCACCGACTTCTACACCAGCCACGAGGCGCTGCTGCTGCCTTACGAGCAGGCGCTGACGCGCGTCGATTCGACGAGCGGCGACTGGTACGACACTTCGGGTCACATGATCTGGATCGGCGATCGCACGCGCCAGCCCGATCACGCCCATGTCGAATATGCGCGCGGCGTGAAGAATCCGCTCGGCCTGAAGTGCGGGCCGACATCTTCGCCGGACGGGCTCTTGAAGCTCCTCGATATCCTCGATCCCGAGCGCGAGCCGGGCCGCATGACCCTGATCGCGCGCTTCGGCGCGGGCAAGGTCGATCAGCATCTTCCGGCGCTCGTGCGCGCGGTGAAGAAAGAAAAGCGCCCGGTCGTGTGGTCGTGCGACCCGATGCACGGCAACACCGTGACGGCGAACGGCTTCAAGACCCGCCGCTTCGAGCAGGTGCTGCAAGAGGTCAAGGAGTTCTTCGCGGTGATGGCGGCCGAAGGCGTGCAGCCCGGCGGCGTTCATCTCGAGATGACCGGCCAGGACGTCACCGAATGCATGGGCGGCGCCCGTGCCATCGGCGAGACCGATCTCTCTGACCGCTACCACACCTTCTGCGATCCGCGCCTCAACGCCGAACAGGCGATCGAGATGGCGTTCCTCGTTGCCGACCTTCTCAAGAAGGCGCGCAACGGCCACACCCAAAGGATTCCGGCGGTCGCGGGGCTCTGACGCCCCGCGGCTTCCTGCTTTTCCGCCATTGCCAATTCGGCCCGCTCACCACATGCTTGCGGGGTGAAAGCGGCCGTTTACGGCGGGTCGGGGGAATGCATGACGTTCGGATTTGAATCGCGCATCCGCGCGGCAGCTTTCATTGGCGCTTTGGGTTTGGGCATGAGTGCATTCGCAGGCGGCGCTGCGGCCGCAACGCTGGAAGTCTTTCACGCCGACTCGCTCGGCGGCCCGATGCGCGAACTCAAACAGGCGTTCGAGGCGAAAAATGCCGGCGTCACGATCAACCTCACATCGAGCACCTCGCGCCAGCTCGCCGATCGCATCCTGAAGGGCGAGACTTGCGATGTCTTCGCGCCGTCCTCGCCGAAGATCGCCGCTGAACTCGTCGAGAAGGGTGCAGCCGCCTGGTCGGTGATTTTCTCCGCCAACGAAATGGTCGTCATCACCGCCAAGGGCAATCCGCACAAGATCGCCAAGGTCGCGGATCTCGCGGTGCCCGGCATCAAGTTCGCGCGCGTCACCGGCGAGAAGGATCTTGGCACCGGCCGCAGCGTTGAATTTTTGCATCGCGCCGCAAAGCTCGAAGGCAAGCCTGAGGCCGTGCAGAAAATTCTCGACAAGGCGCCGGCCGATCCCCAAAAGCCGAACTCGGTGCCGATGACCGTGCGCGCCGTCAGTGATGGCACGGCCGATGCCGGCGTCGTCTATTATTCGGCGGCGATTGCCGGCAAGGACAAGGTCGAGATCATCCGCTTTCCGGCAAGCGTCAATTTGAGCGAAGCGATCCAGAACGCCGCGGCCGTGCCGGGCACCGCAAAGCAGCCGAAAGAAGCCACGGCCTTCGTCGCTTTCATTCTCTCGCCCGAAGGCCAGAAGATTTTGGCAAGCACCGGCCAGCCGCCGGTGGTCCCGGCCATCGGGAGCGGCAAGCTGCCGCCCGAACTCACGCGCTGAGCGTCCGGGAAGAAAGCCGTGCAACGCATCTGGAACGCCACCGTCAATACCTGGAATGGCCTCTGCTTCGTCTTCAAAAGCGAAGCGGCGTTCCGGCAGGAATTCGCGGTCTTCCTGATCGCCTTGCCGCTCGCCTTTCTCATCGCCGCCGAGCCGTGGAAGCGTTTCATTTTGATCGCGATGCTGTTGATCGTGATGATCGTGGAACTGCTCAATAGCGCGATCGAGAAGCTCGCCGATCACGTCGCGCCCAAACGGCATAACCGCATCAGGAACGTCAAGGACATGGGCTCAGCGGCGGTCGGTCTTGCGCTGCTCGCCGCCGGCATCGCCTGGCTGATCGCCATCTGGGAATGGGCCGCGGCGATCCTCTAGATCATGCAAATGTGATCGCGGCCGCGGCCCGCGAGGGCAATTTCGGTTTTTAGACACCGCTCTTGTGCATTGCGTTGCTGCGATGCGTGAAAGATTCCCGCGCGCGCCGATGTTAGCCTTCGGGCAAGCGCGGGCACGACCCGGCGTGCAAGCGGCGGTCCCGAACAGCCGGGCTGGGAGGAGCTTTAATGAAACGGCGATTTCTGGCGGGCGTATGCGCGCCTGTGTTGCTTCCGTTCCTGCTAAGCGCTGCTTCGGCGCAAATCGCGATCTCCGCCAATGACGGCAAAGCCGGCATCGATGACGGCAAGAGCATCGTCAATCAGAATCCGCATCCCGATTACATTACCATTTTCGATCTCGGCCAGAAGCCGCCGAAAGTCATCGGTGAGGTGATGAACGTGCCGGCCAGCGTCGTCGGTCCGCCGCAATCGGTCGCCGTCGCCAAGGACGCGAGCTTTGCGATCGTCACCGGCGCCTTCAAGGTCGATCCCGCCGACTCGAAGAAGGTGGTGCCTGACAACAAGGTGACGGTGATCGACCTCAAGGCGAAGCCCGCCGCCGTCATCGCGACGCTTGAAGCAGGGCTTGGGGCGACGGGCGTTTCGATCAATCCCGCGGGCACGCTGGCGCTGGTTTGCAACCGCAACGAAGGTACCGTGTCGATCTTCAAGATCGCCGGCAACAAACTCACCGCGGCGGGCAAGCTGCAACTCGGCGGCGACAAATCCGGCCCGAGCCACGCGGCCTTTACGCCGGACGGCAAGATGGCAATCGTCACCCGCGACGGCGATCATCGCGTGTCGATCCTGAAAGTGGATGGCGACAACGTCACCGATACCAAGCACACGATGACCGGCGGTTTCCGCCCCTACAGCCTCGAGATCAGCTCGAAAGGCGACATTGCC